>Ga0302140_10006238_pt1 | contig 14988 bp, 16 predicted proteins | sample I_Bog_E1_1_FD_202095 | JGI IMG/M metagenome (GOLD analysis project Ga0302140, IMG submission 202095) | Peat permafrost microbial communities from Stordalen Mire near Abisko, Sweden - I_Bog_E1_1 | ecosystem: Environmental > Terrestrial > Soil > Wetlands > Peat | place: Sweden: Abisko, Stordalen...
CGGCATATTGCTGCGCCGTACGCAGGTCCACGTGACGCACAATGCCGGTAAGATAGGTGCGCCGGAATTTGTGCAGCTCCCACTCCTCGCAGTTTGGGTTGCCAGAACGGCAATGATCACATCGCCCACAACGCAAACCGTGCTGGTAGACGAAGCGCTTGAGTTGCCTATTCAGGCTGAGTTCGGGGAATCCATTGACCGTTTGGATGATTAGTTGCTGACCAGGATGGTCTGCTTCCCACTGTCGCAATTCGTCTAATAGGACGTCCGGAACAGGGACATATCGCTGGACACGAGTTTTCACCTTGAAACCCCGCTCCGGCTTGCCCCTTACTAAAATTGTCTTGCTCTCGAAATTGACGTCAGAGAAGTAGGCGAACGCTACCTCCTTCCGCCTTAGCCCGCACATGAGCATCAACATCAGAGCTATGCGTCGATTCCCTTTTACTATTGCAAGCAGGGCTTTGATTTGTGACGGGCTGTAAATTGTAATTTCAGGTTCTTCGAATTTTGGTGAATACGGAAATATCTTAGGGTCGGCGCCTCCCTCTAACAACCATTTCTTCGTTTTGTGGTAATACGCAGCGATTGTTCGAGCGCTGATCGTTGCCTGTTTGACTGGATGCCTGTTTCGAGTACTGACAGCCAACCTGCGCTGGCTAGCAGCCCGTGGTGCAAGTCGGGGGATGGGCGTGAGTCTGAGATTGAGTTGAAAACGTCTAACTGGTATGGCGATGGGCAGGCGGCAGCATCGAGAGCGGCAAGAGGATTTGTGGGTGGCGCACACGCAGTTGGCTGCTGCGCCGGGGCATCCATTTTATGAGCGCCTGAACGCGGTGCTGGATGCGGAAGGCTTCGACCGGTTCGTCGAGGAGCTTTGCGCAAAGTTCTATGCGCCGCAGTTCGGTCGTCCTTCGCTGACGCCGGGCATTTACTTCCGCTCCCTGCTGATCGGGTATTTCGAAGGCATCGGGGCCGAGCGCGGCATCGCCTGGCGCATGGCCGATTCACTTGGCCTGCGGCGCTTTGTGGGCATCGCGCTGGACGAGGACACACCGGATCACTCGACGATCTCGCGCACCCGGCGGCTGATTGATCTGGATACGCACGCGGCTGTGTTTGCGTGGGTATTGGATGTGTTGGCGCGACGCGGGCTGATCGTGGGCAAGCGCGTGGCCATTGATGCTACAACGCTGGAGGCCAACGCGGCGATGCGCTCGATTGTGCGGCGCGACACCGGCGCGAGTTACAACGAGTTTCTCACTGGACTGGCGCAGGCGTCGGGCATCGAGACGCCGACGCGCGAGGACTTAGCGCGGTTGGATCGCAAGCGCAAGAAGCGCACGTCGAACAAGGAGTGGAAGAGTCCGGTCGACGAGGATGCGCGAGTTGCGAAGATGAAGGATGGCCGTACGCACCTTGCTCACAAGGCCGAGCACGCCGTCGATCTGGACTCGGGCGCGGTGGTGGCCGTGACCCTGCAAGCCGCCGACAAGGGCGATACCACGACGATGGATGCGACCTTGATCGAGGCCGGCATGGCAGTGGCCGAGTTAGTTGTCGAGCAGGCTGAATCGCACTCTGAAGAGAACAAGATCAACCTTCACGGCATCGATGAACTGGTTGCAGACAAGGGCTATCTGAGCGGCGCGGTTCTGAAGCGAGTGAAGAGTTACGGCGTGCGCAGCTACATTCCGGAGAAGCGGCAGAAGGGCAAGCGACGCTGGGCAGGCAAGGCCGACGAGCAGCAAGCGACGTATGAGAATCGGCGGCGGGTGCGGGGCAACTACGGCAAGAGGCTGCTGAAACGGCGCGGCGAACTGGTGGAGCGCAGCTTCGCCCACTGCTACGAAACGGGCGGCCTGCGGCGCTGCCACCTGCGCGGACGAGAAAACATTCTCAAGCGACAACTGATCCATGTGGGAGCTTTTAACCTGAGTCTGATCCTGCGCAAAATCTTGGGCGCGGGTACACCACGGGAGCTGAAAAACAGGACAACAAGGCTTGTTTTTCGGATTCTCCTGTTCCTCGTGGGCCAGAATCGTCCCGAGAGCGAAGTGCAACCCCAAACCGGCCCGCTTCTCGCCTCCTCCAGATCCGATCCCCAAACCAGAACCCGATTTCAGATGGCCTGGAATTCACCGACTTGCACCACGGGCTGCTAGGCTTCGTCCGCTGGTTCCGGTACAGAGGTAGCTTCTCTAAGTCTCCAAGAAAGCTGATAAGATTCGCTCTCCTCAACTGATCCACAAACTTTTCCTTACACGACTCTAAGAACAGCCCGATCGCATATTTGGCTTGGCTGACCTGCGCTCCTCCAACGAGCACAGATAGTTCAGCCACGTAGGTGGAGGCCCACGCCTTTATCGATTTGCGATCCGTGTCTAACTCGATATCCGCGCCGACTGACTTCGCAATAAGTTTTGCGTTCAGTCGCGTGGCCAGAGATCTGCGCTGCGCCTCGGCATCCATTGCATTCTTGCCGGCAGGCATGTAGTGAGGTGTGCCGTCCTTGTAAAATCGCAACTCATAAGAAACGTCAGAACATTGTATTTCCCGACCTTCGCGGGCCACCAGGCCTGGAATGACGCGTCCCCTTTTGCCAGTAACAGCTTTGAAGCGACGCCACTTTCCGTCCACTTTGGTGCGAATCATGAGGCCCACGGTCGGTTGCTTAGATTGATTTTTCAAGACTAATCCTCCAAATACTTGCTAGAACCTGACAAACCACTGACAACAGATAACTCGCCATTGAAAGCAAAAGGCTTACGCGTCGTTTCAACATAAACTGCGTGAATGATTCATACTTCTTGCTAACCCATTCACCTTGTGCCACTTAGCTTTATTCACTTGAAAATGCTGGAGTTCTGCGCATTGCGATGCGTCCGTATCGCGCGCCCATACCGTGCTATCCGCCCTGTAGGGGCAAATTGCATGACAAACCCTTAATCGCATGACAACGCAGTGCACGCTGTCCTTCACGCTCGAGGTGCAACTGTGATTGGGTTCGGAAAGCACGAATCCGAGACGGGCGCACGCGCACGATGCGGGCATCCAGTTTTGGAGGCACACGCCCTAACTGAAAGCATGTGCGACGAACTGGCCCAGTCGTAACTGCAATAAGCCGAATGTCACAAGGGGACGACGAAGTCAGCCTGAAACCACTCATGTCGAGCGGAGCTAACCCGAATTGCCGTCTTCTGAGTTTAAGTTGCGCGTTGCGCTGTTTGGATACCGACATAATGATGGACGATATCCACTAAATTCGTTTGAGTGCGCGTAAACACCTAAACTGTTGAGTCGCAGACGACCCATAAGGCCCGCGCAATCCTAGCTGTGACTCACCTAATTTATCACCGCATGTGTGGAGTGAGTGTGGAGTGAGTGTGGAGTGCGCAGACCCATATGCGCCCACATAAATTGACTGCTAAGAAACGTGAGTATTGGGTATCTCTTGCCGACATAAGCAGACATCTTCCAGTGGCGACCCACCCATTGCCCGTGCGACTTCCACCACGACAGTCGGATGAAGCGAGTAGTCGGGTCGCCTGTCCAATGACAACCCAGGTTTGACCATTTAGATACCGAGATAACTATCTATCTATCTCCCTCGCACTCTCACATACGATACTTCCTGCTCGAAGAGCTTTGTGAACTTAGTTCTCTTCCTTAGTAGCTTTTTAAGATCAAGCTCCTCGCCAATCTTTCTCATTGCCTCGGGTGGCAGCACTTTTATTAGGCGCGGTGGCAATATCAACGTCCGGTGTTCAAGCGCAAGAAACTTACCAATAGTTTTGTAGTCGGCGCCGATGCCGTGAATCTTGAAGGTATTGGAAATAGCGCGCCTCAGCCACGATCGAAACTTACCTTGTGTGGAGGCAGTTGCTAACCTCCGTTCAGGCCACAGGGGGTCCGATGTAGTCATGCCAAGAGCATTGAGGGCACTTTGATATCGAGGATAGTTTCTTCTGATTGTTTGTCTCGCGATCTTCAATCTTCGTGACAACTCATCGCGGGTGAGGCCAGCTAGCCAGCATGGGTAAGGGAACCCACAGACGCACGGTGCATCAATTGCTTCTGTGCGTGGGTAGTAAGAAAGGGATACTGAGATATTGTCGCGCTTGGTCTTAACGCGCGCCATGTGAAGTACACCTCTTACCATCCACTCGATTAGCTCTAGATACTCCAATCCCACCTTCACTTGTTTGCGATGTTCATTCGTCGTGTGTGAAGCAAGGAGCTGAGTGGACAAATCCTTTTGCCAAGCGAAAATAGACCCCAATCTGGCGAATAGTTCGTCTTGATCGAGGCGCTCTTCGTACCCTGTCTTGCGAGGACTGTTCACAGGTATGCTCCTTGCGCGCAGTTGGTCCCGCCAGACTCAAGTGATGTCCGGGTAGCCCATGCTGCACGTTGCTCTTGAAGTTGCCCTAGCGTGAGATTGGCTCGATACATTCACCTAAACGCGTCACGAAGGTAAGGCCCCTGCTCTCTCGATTTGGTGATTGACTCTTTCACTGCCACTCAATGCTCGCGAAGGCATCCGCCTTCGCAGTTGAACATAGTATGTCGCTGACGGTGATATGGCTTGGTATTTAGCCGCCCTTTAGCCCTCCGTACCGACGTGCTGTTTGGTCGAATGTGAGTGCAACCGATACGTACTGGTTGGAGCATGGACCTGTATCGGTAAACGCACAAGAAGCGATTGTGAGCGTACCAAGGCGGTTACTCCCCTCGTGAGCGAGCCCAACCGATACAACCGCAAGCAGCAGTCCATGTCTGCTCGCTCGTTGAGCGTGCACGGCACTCTCCTTATCTGCGTAAAGAAAGGCCCAATGTTTACGCTGGGATCGCCGTCGGGAAACGCAGGTTGATCTCCTTCGGCGAGCCGAACACCAGGCATCATTTGTCGCTACAAAATGTCGCCGAGCGACTCGTTAGGTTATCGGAATTGACCTTCGGATCGAGAAAGGGAGCATGGCGGGGGGGGGGGACAGAGGTTGACAAACAGCGGGGTGGTAGTGGTATAGTACGCCGCGCACAAAACAGTGGCGGTGGTATATGCTTTTTCAGTTTGTGTGTTACCTATTCGCGTGGCAAACATACCAGCGCCACTGTTTGTAAGCAGCTATTGAACTGGCGTAAGGACTGTTGTCTATTTGAATCGTTGCATTTACCCCTTCCGATAGTCGGTATGCGAACTAGCAGCATGCTTATAAAGCCCTTACTGAATGTGAACATCAGAAAAGAACTTCAAACATCTGGCCGACGATCCAGAGGCCTCGAGCAACTGCACCATCGAAGGCTTGACCGCTACGGTGCCATAGGCATAGTGGCTACCGAACGATAGACCGCCATTACATCAAACGATGGGGCACCTACAATTTCACTTGCAGTAACCCATGTATGCTAAACGAACACATGCGCGCTCGCTTGAGGAGATCCTGTGGAATCCATGTATATGGATCTATTTGGATGAACGGGCACGCAGCCACTTTGCAATTTCGTCAGGATCAAATCGGACACTATAGCCAATTCGAATACATGGGATGGCGCCGCGACGCACCATGTCGTAGATAGCGGTTCTACCGAGACTAATCAGTTCGGCTAATTCGGCCACAGTTATTGCATGGTCAAATGAAGCAACGCGTTCTAATATGGACATTCACTCTCCTTATTATTTCTAATTTATGAGTATGTTTTGGAAATTGTGGTCCTGCGTCGCTGCACCACCGGCCTGCGATGCGCCATGCCTTTGGGTGTGCGGTTCTTGGTCAATCAGCCCAACCGATTCACGATGCAGGCATCTGAGCGCCGTCCTTGCGGTCGTCATTTCGAGCATTCTCTAGCGATTCAGATGGAAAGATGGAGATGGGCTGACAGTGGGATCGATGTGCGTATTTCTGAAATGCGCTCAGTTGCAGAATCCCGTTGCAACTACAAAGCCATGAGAAGCATCGGCGTGTCACTGGCGGCGATCAGAATGTCAGGGTGGCAGTCGGGTGGCCAGGATGCGGAAGTACCTTCACGCGAGACTGAGATACACCGGTTGCTGTCGCCGTCGCTGCTACCCACCCTAACTAACGATGGATGTCGCCGTCCGTTATCTGATGGACCTCAGACAAGTCTTCTTTCAAGGACGATGATCCGGTCGCTAATGGTGTTGTCCCGCAAACAGCAAGCATCAGAAGGGCAGTTCGTCGTCAGAGGTGCTGTTGACCGGCTTAACCGGTCTGAACCTCGACAGAAGAAAGCGGCAGCAGCGGCGGAGATAGACGCGAAGAAGCCACTTCTCTGCAGCCCACCATCCGTAATACTGATTTTGTGAGGCGATTCTGGAGTCCAGGCTGAAGTCGTCCTCGCTGTACTGATCGCTTGGGCAGTGCTGCGACACGTCGGAATTCTCGTCTAATTCGTATTCGTTCATTTGGATCTTTCTTTGGATGTATGCGGTTACGGTGCATGGGTTGCTGCCGCTGGCAGCATGTGAACCTATCTGGCCGGGAGTTGAATCTCTTTCGTCGACAGGTTAGGGATGGCTCCAGGTGAATCGAGCCCGAGCCCGCTGGCCTCATTGCTGAGGCGCAGTGTGTGAGAAGGTGAGTTGTGCATGGGGGAAAAGATGGATCAGCGTGGCACTGCAAAGGCTGAGGATTAGCGGTTCGTGCCAACCAATTCTCAGCCAGTTCCAGCTAGTTGAAGCGGTGACGCACGCTACCTTCGATGACGATCGAACAAGATCAGCAGCCGGGGCGGCAGTGGTTCGGCAGCTTTAGTCAGTCCGAGAAGTCCGATGAGCTGCCAGGCGGTTGTGGCCGTTTGGCGGCGGCTTGCGATTCCAGGCTGCGTGCATATACGGCTGTACTGCACTTCCAGTGCAGCCGCATATCGGATGAGATCATCACCATACCCGCGTGCATGCGCGGAGGCCGGAAGCATGGAAGAGTCTATCCGAGACAGAGGTGGCACTCCTCGACTTCTTACGAAAGGGCGACAAGACCAGTGAGTTGTCTTCTGAACGAACCGTTCAGAAGACCCTGGCCCTGCTCGCGACGAACCGCCGCCTTGAACGACTGCTCAAGGTGGCCAATTCGGAGCCGCCACGGGTTCGCGCCCTGCTTGGCGCGTTGGCAGAGGAGCTTGGAGGAGAGTCCGGCGCGCGAACCCACTTGCGCGCCTCCTTGAATCCGCTCTCTCGGTTCGAGTTCGGACAGTTCGCATCGCTGAAGCACGCGCGAAAGTGGCAGGCTACCCGTCTCCATCTCCACGGTGAAGTCGCCGGAGGCCAGCGAGCCGGATGGCCGCAGACCATTGCAAATCTGAATGTCGTCGAGGTTCGTGAGGATCTCATCGTCGAGCAGGTGCAGGCGGTTGCCGATGCCCAAGTCGCTCTCGCGAAAAGCAAAGGCGTATTGAGCGGTCGTCGCATCGCGGGTGACGGTGAACTCGGTACGGCAGGTCTCCTGGCCACGAAAGAGGTCGCGCACCGACTCAATGGCGGTGTGCTGAGTTGGGATTAAAATGCAGTTTCATTCCTAGGTATCTCCCTTGAGGTATCGAGCGAGAGCCTGGTCGAAGTCTGAAAGGTAGTCACGGTCCTGGTTGAGGCGGAATTTCTCGAATTCCTCGTGGGCTTTGGCGAGGGCCATCTCGTGGGAAATGTTGCCCGCGTTGCGGAGGATTTGCTGGTCTGTGAAGTTGAGGAACTTCTCCACTTGGGCGAGCCAGTCGGACATAATCATCACCTGACGATTCAAGGCGCGCAGTTCGGCGAAGTCGATGAACATGGTAACAAGGCGGTTCAGCTTGGAGACCTCAGACTCGTTCAGGTAGTTCTTGGCAACGGAGACGTCGCTCTTCAGAACCTTTCCCTTGGGTGAATTCTTCCAAGTGGTAAGCCCCATGTATGGCTTGGTGCTATCAGCGCGTTCAAAGACAATCTCCGCTGCGGTCTTGCCAACGCTGGCGAAATGAAGCCGGTTCTGAACAATTTGATAGAAGAGTTGGGTCTCTTCGCTACTGCTTCGATAGTCGCTGCTGCATTGTTCAAAGACATCGGCGATTTTCTGGTAGGCTCGGCGCTCGCTGGCGCGAATCTCCCGGATCTTCTCAAGCAGTTCGTCGAAGTAATCCTGGCCAAAGCTGCGGCCATTCTTCAGCATCTCGTCGTTGATGACAAAGCCCTTCACGACGAACTCCCGGAGAGTGTTCGTAGCCCAGATGCGGAAGTGTGTGGCTTTGAGAGAGTTGACGCGATAACCGACGGCGATGACGGCGTCCAGGTTGTAGAACTCCACGACGCGGGTGACCTGCCTGTCGCCCTCGGACTGAACTGTTTCCATTTTGGAAATAGTTGCCCCGGTCGTCAGTTCACCGGATTCGTAGATGTTCTTGAGGTGCTTGGAGATCGCCGCGATTCCGACGCCGAAAAGTTCAGCGATGGCGCGTTGTGGAAGCCAGAAATTGTCGCGCGCAAAGAAGACGTTGACGGTCACCTTGCCGTCCACGGCATTGTAGAGAACGATGCGATTGGGCTGCCCCGAAGGCAAGAGGTCGTCGATCATGCGGTCGCTAACTGTGTTCTTTATAAGTTTCATCTATCGATCCGATGCGCGCCCCGTTGCGCTGAATCATGCGGTAGGCGTCCACCCCTTCCGTCTTCCGCTCCGTCCGCGACGTACCTCTCGGCCGCGTCACGCACCACCCACGCCAGCGAAACCTTGTTCTGCTGCGGAACTTCTTCGAGAGTTTCGTCGAGATCGGGCGGAAAGCTGATAGATGCACGGAATGCCGCTCCCTGCTCGGGGTACGTCTCTTTCCTGTATTCAGACTTTGAGGTATGTTCCATGCCTTCACCACATTACACCACGGCCAAAAGACAAGGGCCAGGTCCGAAGACCTGGCCTTTTCTTCTGTGCTGATTCCATTCACTTAGCGGAAGAGATCGCGGAAACGCATGGAGAAGAAGATGGCGCCGTGGTCTTTGCCGGGCTGGCGGAAGATGTTGGCGGCGTAGCCGAGGGTGGGTTGCCCAACACAGTAGAGTTGGGAACGAAGGTGTGGCTGGCGGCCTCGCTGAACGCGATTCTGGCGGCGCGCAAGCTGACCCAGGCCGAGGCGGCGCGGGTACTGGGTGTAAATCAGCCGAAGGTTTCGGCGCTGAAGGGGTACAAGCTAGAGGGGTTCTCGGTGGAGAGGCTGATGCACTTCGCTACGGCGCTGCAACATGATGTGGTGATCGAGATTCGCCCGCGTGCGGCGGCCAAGGGCGCGGCGCGAGTGATGGTGGTTGGGGCGGCGTAGAGCGCCTCGAAGAGTGGATGGGCGGGAGCGGTCGCCCAGCCCAGCGAGCCAAGTCCGCTCGCCGGGGACCCCGGTCGCGCCTTCGCGCGATGCTCCCATCTCAGAATCGAGAGTTGGGGCACCGAGCGGTAAACCTAACAGAAACGCGATAAAATTCCTACATCCTCACCCGGTCTGTACGGTGCACGCAGGAAACCCTCCATCTGGAACTGGGATTCTCTGAGAATCTTCACGACTACTCCGTCTAACAGAGGATGAAGGAAATAGATTTTGCGAGAGCCCCAACCACAGCTGAGTCGGCAAACTTCTGTGATCATCAGTCTGAGTGTCTCCGGGTCATTAGTTGATGCGCACAATAAGGCTTTGACAGCCCCGCCGCGCTTTGGGAGCAATACCGTAAGCCCAACGATTTCGTCGGGTGTCCCGACGCAGACGAGTCGTTTCGATTTGTTTCGCGGGTCAGGCTTGCCTGTTCCTGCTGCGCTCTTCAGTATCCGATCTGCAAAGGCCTCATCCACGGACGTCCAAGCTCCGCTGAATAGCGAGACAAGGCTCGTTTTCAGTAGTGATCGGTTGACGCGGCGAAGATCAAGGAGCTCTCCTTTCCTGGCTGATCGTTTCATGGCGCGGGTTCCCTGATACTCGTCAGCAATCAGAAACTTTCCAAACACCAGTTCGCCGTGTTCTGCGGAATATTGTCTGTCCAGGTGGGCTTCAATCTTCATTTCGGAATCAAGCAGGTAGCTTATGATCTCGGTGGCGTTGTCTGCGCAGGTGCAATACACCTTTCGGCAGCCCGCCGCTCTGGCCATCGCTTCAATGGCCCTTCTCGTCGCTCGTCCGTATCCCCGCCCCTGAGATTCACTCTCAATAATTGTTGGTCCTGTTTTTGCGCAGCCCGTGTTCTTCCATGTGATGGTTGTAAAGCCGATTCTCTGCTTTCTATTCCAAATAGAAAACACGTCCTTGCGCTCTGTGAAGAATCCGCTTGGGTCATGACCCAAGTCGTGAACATTGAGTGTTCTCGATGCAAATGTGGCGTCGATACCTTCGTACCTTGCACCGATGTGTTTTAAGACCAGTGCTTTGTAGCGCTCGCGATCCGTTGACACAATAGGGGCTAGTTGCACCTCAAAACTCTGGCTCTTCCTCGACAATCTTCTCTGGCGTTCAAGATGCTGTCCGAGTGGCGAGGCAAGTCTGAGCAACACTGAACTCATTGGCACGTGAAACTTGGGATCGATCTCTCGTAGCTCTTTTGAGGAAATCGGGTTCTTGAATTTGACTGGGCGCGAGACTTCGATCGCGTATCCGTCGGTGAATCGATCGAAATAGTTGTCGAAGCGGGCCTTTGTCGTAGCCCAGTATCGAACGGTGTTCCATAGGACATTCTTTTCCTCTCGGAGAACCCGGGCAACGTCGAAACAACCGACTATACCGCGGCCGGCCGTCTCGTAGAGGTAGACCCTCTGGAACGGTTGTTTTGGGAGCGATTTCCGGAGTTCGAACGTTTTCGATCCTTCAAAAATTCGCTGAGCATGTTCTCTCCGGATCGACAAGATAATGCAGTTACCACGAACAGCCATTAATGGCCTCCATCTATAGCTATCCCGGATTGGGTCTCGTTGAATCCAGGTTGAAAAACGACTCTGCTGAGGCCCCAGAGACGGTCGAAATATTTGTTCAGAACTTCAACAACTGTCGGATTTTCTATCGCGACATCCCTGTAAACTGGTGCACCAGCATGCTCCGAGACAGCGACGAGCCACGCCATAGTTCCGTCCACTATCTGCACGCTTAGCGCCAGAGGCATGGATACATCTTCATTCCTGTCGGATAGCATGGCAATCGTACAGTTTGTTGTTGTCAACAATTCGCTAACGAGTTTTCGCGTCCATATTCTATTTGCTGGGGTGTCGCGAATTATCCGACGGAATTGTGTTGTCGGGTTATTTCGCATTATCTTGATCATCTCTCGGTAGTAATTCAGCCTTTCTGTGCTGCCTCCATTCTCGGGCGGTTGTGGTGCGAAGTAGCAAATACTTACATAATGATTTGCCTTAACACAAGACCCGAGAAAATCCTTGTAAAACTCGTTTTCTTTGAGCGGCCTGACTGTTAGTGGTGTGTACTTCTTGTTAAGTAGCTCAAAATCGTCTATTTTGCTTTTCATTTGGTCGTTTGAATCGAGGACAACCAAATAGACAAGGGCGCTTAGACAAAGGAATTGAATTCCTACATATGTCGCGAGTGTTGATGCAAATCCGCCCACTGATGTCTGGTTGGCCCAGATGTTTTGTTTGACATAGCTCAAGAAGGGGGAGACCGAAATCAGTATTTCCAATAGTGCCATCAAGACTATAAAAAGTCGCTTCATTGATCCCCCTTCAGGTAGGCCTTAACTTTTTTAAATGACTCTTCCAGTCGCGCTCCATTCCCATCGCCGTTATGCCATCGATTTAACCCGCTGGGGTGGGGCCAGTGAACCAGGGCTGAGAACGGCTGCGGTGGCGAGAGCGGGTTATCGTTTGGATAAAAAATCTGACCAATGAGTGAGTCGTAATTGCCCTGCGTAGTCTTGAGATATTCAAAGCTCTCCAAGCCAAGTGTAATTACAATCTTGGGCCTGATGATTTCGATCTGACTGTCCAGAAAATGCCTACAGTTTCGAGCCATCAGCTTGAATTGTGCTGGCAGATTTACAGGGCATTTGAGTACTGACGTGAGATATACGCCGAGTCGGGGATTTCCGGCGGGTCTTCCGCATGCTATGAGCCAGTTATCGAGCCTCGTTCCTGAGCTTCCTGAGAATGCTCGCGCCGTTGAAACTTCGGTCTTTCCGGGGGCTTGTCCAACGACGAATATGTCGGGACCTTCCCCCCTCGCCATATTAGACTGCGGCTTCCGCAGGGGTACTACGAAATTGCTACAGATTGTGCATCTGTCGATTTGACTGTGAAGTTCTCTGAGCGCCTCGACCATGGTGTATCGTTCAAGCCTAAATCAATGGCCAGAAGCGGGAAAGGTTACATTCAAAACCCCCGGTCATTGCAAGATGGCGGTGTTGGGGAGGTGCTGGGCGATGCGGGACTGCCACTCGGCGGGGCCGGTGGTGTGGACGCTGGTGCCGAGCGAGTCGACGGCGACGGTGACGGGCATGTCGACGACATCGAACTCGTAGATGGCTTCCATGCCCAGGTCGGCGAAGGCGAGGACGCGGGCGGATTGGATGGCCTTGGAGATGAGGTAGGCCGCGCCGCCGACGGCGATGAGGTAGACGGAGTGGAACTCGCGGATGGCGGCGATGGCTTCTGGCCCGCACTCGGCTTTTCCGATCATTCCCAGGAGCCCCGTAGAGGCGAGGACCTGGCGGGTGAACTTGTCCATGCGGGTGGCGGTGGTGGGGCCGGCGGGGCCGACTGCCTCGTCGCCGACGGCCTGGACCGGGCCAACGTAGTAGAGGAAGCGGCCGCACAGGTCGACGGGGAGGGTTTCGCCGCGGTTGAGCATGTCGGTGAGGCGCTTGTGCGCGGCATCGCGGCCGGTGAGCAGCGAGCCGGTGAGCAGGATGACTTCGCCGGGCTTCCATGTCTGGATGTCGTCGCGGGTAGCCGGGCCGATCAGCGTCCGGCAGTCGGCTTCGATGAAATGGACGCCCACCATCCCCCGCAGTGTTGGAAGTTAAGCAAGCCCGCGGCGCTGCTCACCGCCTCCCACCCGGCCCTTCCGATTCTTGACTCATCGGGCAGCGAGTTCGAGGGCAGGGTTTGAACACCCATTTTAAAGGCGAGATGTGGGACACTCCGCCGACCGGGCGTACAATTGCGGGAGTTAGAGGACCCTACCCGCCGATGAGACCGGGAATGAGGTGCCCGTCATAACGTAATGTTGGAGGGCGAACGAAAAGGGGTGCAGAGTGTTAGACCCTAAGACTCTACAGAAGAAGCAGTATGTTGATTGCGTCGCACTCGTCGTTGACATTAATGGATCAGAAAAACTCATTGCCGCTGGTGAGGACGGTCTAACAGCTCAATTCTTTAGGGATCTGCTGAGCGGCGGCATCGCGGCCGTAGAGGAGAATGGGGGTTCTGTCATCAGCTTTACCGGTGACGGCTTTGTCGGAGTCTTGCCGACTGAGGATGCTGCTGCCCACGCTTCTTGGAGCATTGCTCGTGACCTTCGCAAGACACGCGAATATCTTCAGGGTTGCCGCACCGACAATTTTCCTGATGCTTGGCCCCAACTTGACATAGGTGTAAGCCTGAAGATAGCCATCGAACGTGGCTCCTTGGAAGTTAGCACGATTTATAGCAAATTCTTGGGGGAACAGCCTTATTTGGTGGGCCCTCCGACTGTCTACGCCTCAAGGATTTCTGCATTCGGTGAAGGAGACCGGTGCGTCGTCGGGCCTAAGGCGGCGGCGAACTGGCCCTATACGGGACTTGAAGGCCCCTATAAGGGGAAGCTGAAGTATAAGGATGTTACATACGAGTACTTCTTCTATGACCTAGAAGATTTGTGGGTTGACTAGCTGCGCTAGTTAGAAAGGGTGTCTATGATTGAGCGGTTTCAGGACAGAGATGTCCTCCTAGAGGCTTTGCGGAGCCAGAAGCTCTTGCTCGGGAACGAAGAGCTTGTGAAGGCTGTTGCAGATGATCCAGGTCTAATGCAGCTAATCGAAATGAAGGAGGGTTCGGTCCTAATTGAGCAGGGAGGAGATGATAACGACCTATACTTGATTCTCGCGGGGAGTGTCGACGTTCTTGTGAACGGCAGAAAAGTGGCCGAACGGCATCCGGGGGATTCGGTGGGTGAAATGGCCGCTACGCTCCCGCATATGCGGCGTTCCGCAACGGTGCGCTTGTCGTCCGCGGGTGTTCTCGGAAAGGTCACTGCTGCTTCTCTGTCCTCGTTGGGATCAAGGTACTGTTCGGTCTGGCGTCAGGTCGCCAAAGTCGTGACGGAGCGCCTCTATCAGAGAAACTCTTTTGTCAGTACATCCAACGATAAATTACGCGTCTTTATTGCCTGTTCGGTGGAGGCTCTGCCGATTGCCCAATCAATTCAAGAGGCATTTAAGTATGATCCATTTGTCGTGACCATTTGGCCGAATGGCGTCTTTCGTGCCTCCCGGTATCCGGTTCAAAGCCTGACCTCGGTTTTGGATAATTCCGATTTCGCAGTTGCCATTGTTCAGCCGGATGATATGACAAGTCAGAGGGGGCAGGATCGCCCTGTCCCTAGAGACAATGTACTCTTCGAGCTCGGAATGTTCATAGGCCGATTGGGCCAACATCGCAGTTTTATGCTCGAACCTTCAGATCAGGACGTCTCACTCCCATCGGATTTGGCGGGGATTACTACCATACCGTACAGACATGGAAGCGAATCGGATAGGTTGGCCCTTCTTGGCCCTGCTTGTAATGAGCTTCGCAGAGCATTCTCGGAATTGGGGGCGGCATAGATGGGAATCAAGAGCGACTTGGAAGCTGAAGTCAAGACGATATTTGCAGACAAGTGGGAGCCGCGCGATGGTCAGAAGGTTCCCGAACCAGAGGATCTGACTCTCGGTAATACAGCCATTAACAGCCCGTGGTGCAAGTCGGTGAATTCCAGGCCATCTGAAATCGGGTTCTGGTTTGGGGATCGGATCTGGAGGAGGCGAGAAGCGGGCCGGTTTGGGGT
>Ga0302140_10006245_pt1 | contig 14976 bp, 15 predicted proteins | sample I_Bog_E1_1_FD_202095 | JGI IMG/M metagenome (GOLD analysis project Ga0302140, IMG submission 202095) | Peat permafrost microbial communities from Stordalen Mire near Abisko, Sweden - I_Bog_E1_1 | ecosystem: Environmental > Terrestrial > Soil > Wetlands > Peat | place: Sweden: Abisko, Stordalen...
TGTGATTAGTTGGGGTGGGAGAAAAACGCCCCTCATCGGCGAAAGCCCCGCTATTTGAGGCGGATTTCGGCCCGTCCCTACGGGACTGAGGGATTTTGTTTAGTTGGCCCAGGTCTGCGCTGCGCTTGTCCTGGGCTATTATCCAGCCCTCCCTCCGGGAGGATGACATTTGCCGTAGCCGGCTTCATATCCGGTGGGCCAACAAGTGCCGGTGGGGAACTCAGGGGCTAAAGCCCGCAATTTTTTACTTTTGTTTTCGGCTCGGCTAAAGCCGTGCCCTGATACAAAGTGGAGCGGCCTTTAGTTTGCTGGAGGCCATGCGCCTTGGGAAGGAATCTGGTCTGCTGAACATGCCTTCAGAAGCCTATGATGTTGTAGCCGCAATCTACGTACATGACTTCGCCGGTGATGGCGCTGGGAAGGCCGCTGGCGAGGAAGAGGGCCGCGCCGCCGACCTCAAGCTGGTCTACGTTGCGATGGACCTGGAACCCTTCGGTTAACAGCCAAGCGGGCAGCGTCCTTGCGAGCTGCTACCTATTGCGATAAGCCACTAGAGATTAGCAGCTTGCAACCATCTTCCCTTCCCTCGCGCAGCGCTGGGTTGCAACCAATTGTTACCGATCTTGAACTAGCCCCGGCACAAAATCCACCACACCCTGGGCAAGTTCCGCGGCGGAACTCTGACCTCAGAGTGGAGGATTCCACACTCGAGCCTATCGCTCAAGGTTTTCTGAAGGTGCAAAGCCGCGACCACTAAGGGCTTTCTCGAATTCGCATGCACTACGCGTACTTGTTATGAAGATTTCTGTGGAGGGGACAGCGCGACCGCAGCTTCGCTGGTGAGTACACGGAAGGTGAACGTCTCCTGGAGATACAGCCGAACGAGAGAATCGGTGTGGCTGAGGTAGCGCGACCGAAACTCCTCCCACTTACTTGGATCGTGGGCAAACCACTTTCGAAGTTCCGTGCTTGGCGCCACGTCCTTTAGCCAAAGATCGACTCTCGCCTTCTCCTTCGTCAGTCCTCGCGGCCAAAGGCGATTCGCGAGGATCCGCTCTCCGTCCTCCTGGCCCGGCTCTTCGTAAACCCGTTTGATCCGAATACTCGTCATATAACTATTTGCCCATAACCTCTCGAATTACACGCGGAAAATTGCCTCCAAGGATCTTCTTTGAATCGCGATCTGCGGCACCAAGTTGCGCGGCATTCAGCCCGGACTGACTCGAATCCTATACTTGTTAAGTATTAAGCCAGAAACGCAGAGACTAATCTATTGGACGATGGTATCGATCGGCGTTCTTTGTCTATTGGCCAAGTAATCGATTTTGGACAGTTGGCCAACGGCAGATCTATTTAGCCAGATTATGAATTGTTAGCTTGATAGTGACCGCTCGTATATGTCCAAGTAAACGTAAGCGCATGTGATCTCAACTGCGGACCTGCACAATGCTCTTCTTCGATCGAATCATCTGAGCGCTCAATGCGCTGAGAAGTGCCATTCCAACAGAGATCCAGATCACACAGCGATATCCGGAAACGAATGCTTGATCGAAGGCTTGCCTTACAGACAGTTCTCCGATTTGAGCGCCCGCCAGTTTTGATCGTTGCGCCTCGGCGCTCTGGCGCACAGAGGGAGACAGTTGCATCCGCGAGAGACTGCGGTCGAGCGTACGGTTGAATCCGACTGAGAGGGCGAGACCAAAGACTGCAACAGCCAGTAGTCCGGCAATACGCGACACGGCGTTGTTAACTCCGGAGGCGACTCCGGCCTCGCTGGATGGAACCGATTCCATCACCGCCGTCGTAAGCGGAGCAACACTGATCGCGATGCCAATGCCCAGAACAACCACAGCCGGGAAGAACGTGTTCCAGTATGTGCCTCCGATTCCTGGCCTTAGAAAGAGTGCGAAGCCTGACGCCGCAACAAGTGACCCGACCGTGAGCGGCAGCCTCGCGCCATATCGAGCCACTAGGCCGCCGGACCAGCGGGAGAGTACAAATATCAGCAGGATGAGCGGAAGGAGGGCTGCTCCGGCCTGCGTCGCTGAGTAGTGCTGGACTTGAATGAGATCAAGAGGGAAGAAAAATAAGATGCCGCCCAGCGGCGCGTAGAGCAGGAACGTGAGCAGGTTGGCCCCGGAAAAGTCTCTCGACCGGAAAAGATGCAAAGAGACCATTGGAGCCGGCGAACGTGATTCTACAAAAAGGAAGCAAAACAGCGCGCCCACGCCACCAAGGCCCAATATCCAAATGATTGCTTCGGGTCCTGATGCAGTGGCCGAGCCATTGATGAGGGCGTAGGTGATCGCTCCCAGGCCGAACGTTACGAGCGTGGCGCCCTGCCAATCGAGACGCTTGCTTGCTGCTTCGTTGCGGCTCTCCGGAACCCGCCAGAGCGAAAGCGGAATGACGATAGCCGCGATTGGAAGATTGATGAAGAAGACCCAACGCCACGACGCATTTTCCACCAACCACCCGCCCAGAACCGGCCCGATGGCTGCCGTGATCGCCGTGAAGCCGGACCAGGTGCCGATGGCCCTCCCGCGCTCGGCCTCTGTGTAAGATGCACTGATAATAGCCAGGCTTCCCGGAACCAGCAGAGCTGCTCCTATCCCTTGAACTCCGCGGGCGACAATGAGGGAAGTGATTGAGGGCGCGAGGCCGCACCAGGACGATCCAACTGCGAACAGGAGAACGCCACAAAGGAAGACCTTGCGGCGGCCATAGAGATCGCCGAGAGAACCACCCAGCAGCAGCAGCGACGCAAGCAGAAGGGCGTAGGACTCAACCACCCACTGAATATCCGTCGCCGATGCATGGAGGGCGCTCTGCAAGGCTGGCAATGCGACGTTGACGACTGTGCCGTCGATAAACGCCATGCTGGAAGCGAGAATGGTCGCAATCAGGACCCAAGGGCCTCGGCATCGCTGCGACGCCCCTGGAACAAACCGAGCGCCCAATTCTTCACACGGAGATTTGATAGCCATCACGATTCTTTGATCAATCTCAACCTTCCATGGTTGCGCCATTCGGTGCGGAACGAACAGAGAAGTTCCCGCGAACACCTCCGCCGCAGGGAAGGAGATAGCACAAAGCCGCTATCCGATCCGCTCCATCGCCGGTTTGCTGCGTCTACCCGACGGTCCTTCCGAAGGGGGCACGGCAAAGAGTGAATCGGTGCCAGTTTCCAAAGCGTGGTGGGATCAAGACCGCGCGGCCTGAACCTACACTAACCCCTCGGAAAATGACCGAAAAACCATAGGGATTTGAACAGCATGACACGATTGTTCGACCTGTTCGATTCGCGTGACCGGCACTTAAGTTTTCCTGTGGATACGATTCATATCATTATGGATACGTGCTTCTAGTTACCCAATAACTCGAATGCCGCATCTTTAAGAATTTGCGTCCTGAGAATAAAAAATCTTCGAAACTGATGGCACAAAAATGGCACAATGGGGAAAATCTTGTGTTCTAAATTTTCTGTAAGTTATTGATTCTTTGGCTCCTCAGGTAGGACTCGAACCTACAACCCTTCGGTTAACAGCCGAATGCTCTGCCATTGAGCTACTGAGGAGTGTTGTGCGTTAAATTGTCCTTTACTAAGGTAGCAGAGAGCGCGGGACGCGTCAAAAAGAACCAGTAAAGAGGCAGTATTCATGTGCCTGAAGGCTCAGGGCAAAACGCATCTAAGTTCGCTCCTGTTAAGGAAGAAAAAATACCGCGCAATATATTGAATTCAAGCACTTTATACAAAGACCCGACTTCGTCGCATCCTTTTACAAAACCGCTTACGAATTGCGATCCGGGAAATGCTAGATGCGTTTGTCCTTCTGAAAGGCGGTGTTCCCTCTGGAAGGAATCTGGTAAGCCAAACAGGCCTTTAGAAGCCCATTATGTTGTAGCCGCAATCCACGTACATCACTTCGCCGGTGACCGCGCTGGAGAGATCGCTAGCCAAGAAGAGGGCCGCGCCGCCGACTTCAAGCTGGTCCACGTTGCGATGGAGTGGAGCGCGGTCGGAGTGGGCCCTCATCATATCGCCCAGAGCGCCCACACCGCGAGCGGCCAGGGTCTTGATAGGTCCGGCGGAGATGGCGTTGACACGAATGTTCTTTGCGCCGAGCTCCCAGGCCAGATAGCGGACGGTGCATTCGAGGCCAGCCTTGGCAATAGCCATCACGTTGTAGTTGGGGACTACTTTTTCGGCTGCGTAAAAGCTGAGAGTCATGATGCTGCCGCCCTCCGCCATGAGAGGCGAGGCGGCGCGGCTAACGGCAATGAGCGAATAGACGCTGACGTCGAGGGCGATGCGGAAGCCCTCGCGGCTGGTGTTGGTGAACGAGCCGCGCAGATCTTCAGCGGGAGCATAGGCCACGGCATGGACAAGAATTTCAATCTTCCCGAACTTATCTTTGAGGGCGGCAAAGAGAGTCTCGATCTCTGCATCGTTGGAAACGTCGCATTGGAAGCCGCTGGCTCCCGGCAGCTCGGCGATCAGGCCCTCGGCCTCGAGCTTCATGCGCTCGTTTTGGTAACAGATGGCCAGGGTCGCGCCGGCCTCGTGCAGTCTTTGGGCAATTCCCCAGGCAATAGAACGCTTGTTGGCCAGCCCGAAGACAACGGCCGTCTTACCCGCCAGATTGATCATGCTTACTTTTCTTCCTCCATGGTCCGTTGTCGGGGGGATGCAGGACCAACCGACTTATAGAATATCAGCCACTTATAGAGTATCAGCCGCCCAGGTCCACCAGTTCGACGTTGCCGACAGGGCGCTCTAAAAAGCGCGAACCCAGGCGCTCAAACTTCTCAACGGAATCGGTCGCGAAGAAACGGAGCTGCGCGTCCTGCGGTAGATTTCCGGTTTGCCGCGGGTGGAAAAGGCGCACGGCAGCTTCGGCCACGGCTTCAGCGGAATCGATGACCCTCATGCCGGAGGTCACGGTGCTGGTGATCACGCCCTTAAGCAGCGGCCGCAGCAGCGGGTAATGGGTGCAGCCGAGAACCAGCGTATCGGGTTTGAGACCCTCGAAGGCCGCTTCGGCGATCAGTTCGTCCAGATAGATGCGGAGGACTTCTGCGGTGACGGGATGATCGGTCCAGCCTTCCTCGACCAAGGGCACCAGTAGAGGGCAGGCCTTTTCCAGGACGCGCAGGCCATGGGCCTGGCAGGCGGTTGCGTAGGCATGGCTCTGCACGGTAGCGTCGGTGGCGATGACCAGCACGTCGCCGGTGCGCGAGGCGGCGCGGGCGGCTTCCGCTCCCGGCTCGATGACGCCCAGCACCGGGACCGGCACGGCATCCTGAATGGCATCAAGGGCCAGGGCGCTGGCCGTGTTGCAGGCGATGACCAGGAACTCCGCACCCTGCTCGCGCACCAGAAACTGCGCGCTTTGGGCGGCGTAGCGGGCGATGGTGCGGCGAGACTTGGAGCCATAAGGCAGGCGCGCCGTATCGCCAAGAAAGGCGAAGCGGGCCTGGGGTAGGCGCTGGATGAGAGCGCGCAGGACGGTGAGTCCGCCGAAGCCGGAATCGAAGACGCCGATGGTAGGGTTGGTCATGCTCCTCAAACAGCGGGTCTAGTGTGGCGATGAGGAACCACACTGGTTTGGCAGAGCCCACCGATATACGCAATGGAGAGGCTACGACATTCTTTGTCGTAACGGACGTTCGAGAAGACGCCCTTTAGGTCAGCCGGCTGAGGCACGCTTACGCATGGCCACTGGTCCATCATACTGCGAATTCGGCGGAATGGAAACAGTCACTCATGTCCAATGCAAGATGCGCCCGAAGGGTCGGTCATGCTGGTTCGTGAACATTCGCGTGGTTTGCGCGGATGAGTTGAGTTTGGAATCCATTGCGGCGTTCCAGAAGGATATTCGGGTAATCATTCCACACGTGGCGATGCAGGTGACGGTTAGCCTCTTCCGGGACGCAGGTGGCTCATATCGAAGGGCTCCGGTTCGTCGTAGGCGGGCAGCACAGGCAGGCCCGCGCGCAGTCCGGTCCATTCTTCAGCAACCACGATGCTGTTGTGGGGATTACCAGGCTGGTAGCGGACCGAGCAGGGAAATCCGGCGCGGACCTGCGCCGCATCCAGCACTGCGGACATATTGGTAATGTCCTGGGAGCATTCGTAGTCCACGCCGGCGATGCGATAGTTGTAAACCAGCATGGTGAGGATGCGGCCATCCTTGGCGTCGACCTCGCAGATGTCGAGCAACATGCCGTCTACCAGGCGGCCTGACTGGACGAGAAAAAGGCGGCGCGCACGCTCCAGTTCCTCAGCGGTCGGGCGTTTGCGAAAGACGAGCCAAAGTCCCACTGCACCCAGGATGGCAATCGAAGCCGATCCGGCGGCAAACTCCCATGTGTTTGTGTTGGGAATGGTCATTCTGGGCGGGACTCATCCCCCAATGGTCCCAATCCAAGGATACCCCCAATCGCGACTGGAGCGGGTGGGCCGCTCGTTGCATCCACACCAGGATTCTGGCTGCGATATACTCATGTCTGCATCTTTCAAGGAGTTCCGGCCTGCCGGACGTCCCATTTCCGGAGGTTTTTCTTGGCTCTAAGCAAGAGTTCAGCTGCCGCGCAACGTTCCCGAATCCGCTCAACGACGGTGATCTGTGTTCGGCGCAACGGCGAAGTGGTGATGGCCGCCGATGGGCAGGTCACGCTGGGCGACCATGTGCTGAAGCACTCAGCCAAAAAGATCCGCCGGCTTTATCAGGAGAAAATCCTGGCCGGATTTGCCGGTTCCACGGCAGACGCGTTCAGTCTGTTTGCGCGTTTCGAGACCAAGCTGGAGCAGTACGCAGGCAACCTGAACCGAGCGGCCGTTGAGCTGGCCAAGGACTGGCGCACGGACAAGATGCTGCGCAACCTTGAAGCCCTGCTGCTGGTGGCCGACAAGAGCCAGACCTTTCTGATCTCCGGCTCGGGCGATGTGATCGATCCCGATGAGCAACTGGCGGCTATCGGCTCGGGCGGAAGTTATGCCACGGCAGCGGCCCGCGCGCTGATGGAAAATACCGAACTGAGCGCCCGCGAGATTGCCGAAAAGGCGATGAAAATTGCAGGCGAAATCTGCATCTATACCAACGACCGCATCACCATTGAGGAGTTGTCAAGCTGAAAACTGGGCAGGCTCGGTAAAACCATGGCAGGATATTCTGGTACACCCCTGTTGAAAAAACTCGGAATCAAAGATGGCCAAAGCGTTCTTCTTCGCAATGCGCCTTCCAATCTGCCGGAAGAGTTACAGGGATTTGCGAGAACGAAACCTGCGAAGAATCTTGATGTCGTGCTACTTTTTGCCGATTCTGCCGCAGCGTTCAAGACAGAATTCGAAGTACTGATGCAAACCATCCGCGCCGAGGGTATGATTTGGGTCGCGTGGCCAAAAAAATCTTCGGGAATTCGTACCGATTTGACTGAGAGCGTGATTCGCGATTACGTGCTCAAAACACCCTTTGTAGACGTGAAAGTCTGCGCGATTGACGATACCTGGTCGGGATTGAAATTCGTGATCCGCAAGCAGCTCCGAGGATCCCTGGCCACTCGAATACACTAGGAATTCAGAACTGGAAATACATGGCCATTTATCTACCCGCATCCGCTGAAGAACAAGATCTCTCGCTGGACGAGCTAACTCCGCGCGAGATCGTTGCCGAATTAGACAAGCATGTTGTTGGCCAGAAGGCCGCCAAGCGTGCCGTAGCCATCGCGCTCAGGAATCGTCAGCGCCGGCAAAAGCTGCCGCCCGACCTTGCCGACGACATTATGCCCAAGAACATCATCATGATCGGCCCCACGGGAGTGGGCAAAACGGAGATCGCGCGCAGGCTGGCCAAGCTGACCAACTCGCCGTTCTTGAAGGTTGAGGCCTCAAAGTTCACCGAGGTGGGTTATGTCGGGCGCGACGTGGAGTCAATGATCCGCGACCTGGTGGAGATCTCCATCGACATGGTGCGGGAAGAGCGCCTGGAAGAGGTAGAAGATCGCGCGGAAATGAACGCCGAGGAGCGTCTGCTGGATGTGCTGCTGCCGCCTCCGCCAGCTACACCGTCGCCTGCCGAGGGCCAGCTCACTTTGCCAGAGGTGGATAGTTACCAGCGCACCCGCGAGAAGCTGCGCCAGCAGTTCCGCGAAGGCAAGCTGGATGAGCGCATGGTCGAGCTGGATGTGCGCGAGCGCAACACGCCGCAATTCGGCATCATCAGCAATCAAAACCTTGAGGACATGGAAATGAACCTCAAGGATATGCTGCCCAACATCTTCGGCGGCGGCTCGAAGAAGCGAAAGATGAAGGTCGGCGAGGCCTTCGATTACCTGGTGCAGGAGGAAGAAGGCCGGCTCATCGATATGGATTCGGTAAATCGCGCGGCCACGGAGCGCGTCGAGTCGAGCGGCATTATCTTCCTGGATGAGATCGACAAGATTGCCGGGCGCGAAGGCGGCCACGGGCCGGATATTTCGCGCGAAGGCGTGCAGCGCGACATTCTGCCCATTGTGGAAGGAACCACGGTGAATACGCGCTACGGCATGGTGCGCACCGACCATATTCTCTTCATCGCTGCCGGCGCATTTCATGTTTCGAAACCCAGCGACCTTATCCCGGAGTTGCAGGGGCGCTTTCCCATCCGCGTGGAGTTGCAGTCGCTCACCGTGGACGATTTTCTGCGCATTCTCACCGAACCCAAGGCATCACTGACCAAGCAATACTCGGCGCTGCTTGAGACCGAGGGAGTGAGGCTTGAGTTTGCCCCCGAGGCTCTGCGCGAGATGGCGGAGTTTGCCTTCAAGGTGAATGAGCAGACCGAAAACATCGGAGCACGGCGCCTGCATACCATCATGGAGCGGGTGCTTGAAGACGTGAGCTTCCTTGCGCCCGACGTGGCCCGCCGCGCGCCAGATGAGGCGGCTGCTGCAGTGCTGTCGGCGGCCATCAAGGCTGAGTCCTCAAAGCCGCTGCCCTATCTGGAGCGGATGACTTCCTCCGGCCCGGAGAAGGTCTTTCTGATCGACGCCGAGTATGTGAAGCAAATGGTCGCGTCCATCGTGAAGGATCAGGATTTGAGCCGGTACATACTGTAGCGGGGCTTGTTTCGCTCGGGTCGTTACTTCCGGATAACCGGTTATCCGGCTACAGCTCAATTCCGAGTCAGCGAGTGTGGCTTCCAGTCATAATTAGAATATGGATTCGCAGATGACAATCGAGGAAGTGCGAGCATTGGTCCGTCTTCAAAGCAGCGGGAACCTGACGGTTGTGAATGACCATCGCATCACATTGGAGGATGCACTAATCGCACCGCGAGTGATCTCCGTGATCGCGCGTCAAATCAAGAAAGGCCGCGTGAAGGACGAGACGCTGAACGTTTGGCTTGTGGGGCAAGAGAACCGGCTTGACGGGTACAAGATGATCCTTAGCGATGACGGATTGAAGTTTGGTCTCGCGTCCAGTGGATTTCCAGACGATAAATTCCCGGTATTGGTCGGGTGGTATGGCAACTTGCTTTCCACCTTCCTTGGAATGTAATTGGGCTGAGAACATGGCGTTTCGGTTGTATCGTCGCCCACTCGGAAGCAACTCCCCGCTGCGATTTTTCAATTGCAGTGTGCCGGGGGCTTTTGCTAAGTTTTTCTGGTACCTCGCGAGTCCGCGCTCTGCATTCAATCAGCGGGCTCTACCTGCACTCTCCGGCTTCTGAGGGAATGTGGATGGGGGCGCATCAGAAGCACACCGGGATGGGTGTGCCTGCGCCTTGAATCCGCACCGCCTTTTCCTCGACTCCAATTGATCCAGAACCCCAAGGAGAGAAGCCATGAGCGATCCAGGCAATCATCACAAGATCAACTACATCGAATTCGCATCGACAGACATCGAGCGAACCAAGCAATTCTACGCAACCGTCTTTGGCTGGAGCTTCATTGACTATGGGGCGGAGTACATCAGCTTCAGCGCGGCGAGCGCGGGGATTGACGGCGGCTTTGCCAAGGGCGAGGCGCCCGGCAGGTCGTCACCGCTGGTCGTGCTCTATTCCGTAGACCTTGAGGCGACAGAGGCCGCGGTAGTGGCCGCGGGCGGCAGCATTGCTGTGCCCATCTTCGAGTTTCCCGGTGGACGGCGGTTCCATTTCTCCGACGAAGCGGGAAACGTGCTCGGCGTCTGGTCGGAGTAAAGGAAAAAGGTCTTTCTAATCAACACCGCCTTCGTGAAACAGAGGTTTGCTTCCATCTCGAGGGACCCGTATCTGAGCCGCTACATCCTGCAAAAAATAATCCGCTTTTGGGGGATTGTGCGCCGAACGGGCATCTGCTAGGTTTGTCTCGTTCCTCGCGAGCCTCTGCGTGTCAACCAGCCGGGTGGGCTCTACCTGCATTCTCCTGCATCTTAGGGAGTGCAGCAGGAGGCGCTTCAGAAGCCTGTCGGGAAAGGTGTGCCCGGACCTGAGAATCCGCGGCTTTTCCTCGATTCAATGCAATGCTCGGGAGAGGTGCAATGAGCAAGAACGTACATCATCACATTACCTATATCGAGTTCGTTGCAACGGACATCGAGCAAGCAAAACATTTCTACTCAAGCGCTTTCGGATGGAAATTTCAGGACTGGGGGCCGGAGTATGCCAGTTTTTCCGGCGCCGGAGTCGAAGGTGGTTTCTGCAAGGGCGAGTCGCAGTCAGGGCCGGATAATTCCGCGCCGCTGATTGTGATCTACTCTACAGATCTCAAGGCTTCAGAGGATGCCGTGCTGGCAGCCGGCGGCGACATTGTGATGCCTGACTTCGAGTTTCCCGGCGGGCGGCGGTTCCACTTCTACGACGGAGTAGGGAATGTGCTGGCAGTTTGGTCGGAGTAGGCAAAGTCCTTGAATTCCAATCCTTGGCGCGAAAACGGAAACGCGCCAAAGATTGGTACATCCGCCCTATTTATAAGTCTTAGTTCACGCGTGGCGGCAACATCAAGGGTTTGCGAGGCGCAAGTTCCTCGCGGACCAGCGTGAGGCCCAGGATGCACCGCTCGAAGCGGTCGGAAAGACGCGCAAACAGCGGAGCTTCCTGCTCATACTCGCATAGATTGAACTGGCTTACGATGAAGTAACTCTCTTTGCCCGCAAGAATCAGTTCGCCAAGGCTTGGACGATGACGCCGGTGGCGCCGGTTGGAGTCCATGGCTTCCGGATACATGCCTGCCACGAAGAGCGCGTAGTCGCCGATGTGCTTGCGTATGGCGCGCTCGGCATCGAAAGACGGTGCGCTGCCATGCACGGGGTCGGCTGCGAGCATCATCTCAGACAGCTCTTCGATCGGCCGTCCCGCCACATCGCGCACGCTGTACAGCTTGTCGGCCTCGGTGAACTCACACAAGAGGCGCGCCACATATCCGGTCACATCTGGATCGTTCAGTCCCAGTTTGCCTTCATAACTGTTGCGGACCGCCTGTTGGAAAAAGGGTTCGAGTGGATGAGACGGGGCTGGATGATTCGGTGCCTGCATACAAACCTCCCTGGGCCGCGCGTGTTGCCGGTCTGCTGTGGGCATAAGCCGCTTGCTCATGGTGAGCCGGGGACGCCAGCCTTTGCCGTTCATACTCGTGTAACAAAGAGAGCACCAGATTTGCTGCATTTGCAAGAGGAGTTTATGAACTTTGTTGGCAGAGGAATAGCTCGATTGCGAATGTGGCCAGAGGGCAAACACGAAGGGCAGCCCATCAGGGCTGCCCTTCGTGCAAGACGATGCGCTCCGATCAGACGGACGCGGGGGCAGTGGCTTCAATCTCTGCCAGGCGCTTGGCCAGCAGCGTTTCAAGCTTGACCAGCGCGGCAGAGAAGCCTTCAATGCCTTCCTTCAGCTTGTCGGTGGCCATGCGGTTCCCGTCGTGGAGAATGTCAAATGTTTCCTTGTCCATGACGATTCTTTCAATGTGCATGGTCTTGGCGGCTTCGGGGTCGAGTTTGCGCGGCAGGGCGGCTTCAGTGGCTTCGAGCTCGGCCAGCAGCGCCGGTGAGATAGTGAGCAAGTCGCATCCAGCCAGCTCGGTGATCTCGCCGATGTTGCGGAAGCTGGCGCCCATCACCTGTGTCTTGTAGCCGAACTTCTTGTAGTAGTTGTAGACCCTGGTCACAGAGACGACGCCGGGGTCTTCGGCACCGTGGAAATCCTTGCCGGTGTCTTTCTTGTACCAGTCGAGGATGCGGCCGACGAAAGGCGAGACGAGCGTAGCGCCCGCATCCGCTGCCGCAATGGCCTGGTGGAGGCCGAAGAGCAGCGTGAGGTTGCAGTGGATGCCTTCCTTCTCAAGCACTTGGGCGGCGCGGATGCCCTCCCAGGTGGAGGCGATCTTGATGAGGATGCGATTGCGGCCAATGCCGGCCTGGTCGTATTGCGCAATAATGGCGCGGGCCTGGGCGATGGTAGCAGCGGTGTCGTACGAGAGGCGGGCGTCGACTTCCGTCGAGACGCGGCCTGGAACAATGCCCAGAATCTTCTTGCCGAAGGCGATGGCGAGGCCCTTGAAGGCCTGGTTGGCCACGGCCTGGTCGGTGGCACCGTCGCCGAGTTCCTTGCGGGCCTCCAGCAGTACTCCGTCCACGATGGGCTGATACTGCGGCATCTGCGCGGCGGCGGTAATCAGCGAAGGGTTGGTGGTGGCATCCTGGGGGCGGAACTTCTCCATCGCCTCAATGTCGCCGGTGTCGGCGACGACCACGGTGTACTGGCGCAACTGCTCGAGCAGATTGTGCGGCATGATTCCTCCTGGGGAAGGGCGCTCCATTCAGGGAGCGCACACGCTACCAGTGTACCGCCGATTGGATTCTGTGTGCAGAGATCAGGGGTCAGAGATCGGGGAAGAGTGCCGAGGACAAAGATTCTTGGCTTATGTGGAGTTGTGCGGGAAATGCTGGGGGAGTATGTGGAGCAAAGAGGCGGATGCTTTGCATAGAAATAGAGCGATTGGGCGCAGAATGGGGGAAAGAGGGTGAAAAAGGGCATATTTTGATCGTTTTTGGGGGTTGCCAGACTGCTTGATTGATTGCAATGCCTGGAAAAGGGCAGGGCTCAGGGCTGAGGAGAAGGCCAATGACAGGTGGGTGGGCAGAGGGCATCGCTCAGAGTCGCGATAGGGCTGGATTGGTTCGTGGTACCCCCCTCAGCTTGTCGGTGAGTCAGGGGTGGGGCTCCCGGCGAAAAGCGTCCCTCAGGGGCTAAACAGGCTGCGGAAAAAACTCGGAATTGGGGGTGAAATGAGCAAAAAACATCCCTCAGAGGCTAAAGCCAGTCGTTTATTTTCAGATGTTTGCGGCACGACTGAAGTCGTGCCCTGACACAAAACGCTTCCTGAACAGAGTTTTTCCGCAGCCTGTAAAGCCCGCGTTGATTTTGCGCATTTACGGCACGGCTGAAGCCGTGCCCTTTCAAAACCTGGCTGACAGAGGACAAGGCGATGCGGAGAGAGTTGCGGGCGAGGGTGAGGCGGGATCTGGATGAGGATCTTCGTGTGTTCAGGGGGAGAAAGGTTCGGCGGTCGAGGTGGGGGTGGCTGCGCGGGGTACGGCAGGCGCTGGGGATGCGCGTGGCCGAGGTTGCGGAGCGGATGAAGGTGGGCAATTCAGAGGTTTACCGGCTGGAGATGTCGGAGGTGCGGGACACGATCACGTTGAAGAAGCTGCGCGGAGCGGCGGAGGCGATGGGCTGCGAGTTGGTGTACGCGGTGGTTCCGTTGCGGGGAACGCTGGAGGAGCTTGCCGAAGAGCTGGAACAACAGCGGCAGCGGCGGAAGCGGGCGCGACCGAAACGCGGCCCGAAGACCGACCCATACGGGCTGGAGAGGACGTTACGGACGGTGCTGACGCTGGCTGGGTGGCATAGCGGGGCTGGGGAGTAGGGGCTAGGGACTTAGGGACTGGGGAGTAGGGGCTAGGGACTTAGGGACTGGGGAGTAGGGAGCGGGAGATCCGAGGTCTCATCCGCCGCGGCGGACGGGGTCTGGGTCGCGCGCCCGGCGACCAGCAAAACTTTTACGCTGGGGATACCGCGCAGGTTGATCGGATCGGTCAACGCTACCGCGTATTTCGGGAGTAATCCGAGACTTGGAGGGGTTCGTGCAATCCCAGATCCCCAAAGGCTAGGGACCTGGGACACCCGGCAATTTTCATCCACGGATGCTTAATAGGTTAGTACGCACGAACCGGCCCTCGGGGGCTGCGGAAGTACTCGCAATTTTGGGGCGAATGAGTTCAGAGCATCCCTCAGGGGCTTAACAGGCTGCGGAAAAACTCGGAATTGGGGGGTGAAATGAGCAAAAAACATCCCTCAGAGGCTAAAGCCAGTCGTTTATTTTCAGATGTTTGCGGCACGACTGAAGTCATGCCCAGACACAAAACGCTTCCTGAACAGAGTTTTTCCGCAGCCTGTTTAGCCCCGACAAAAGGTGCGGTGAAATACGCGGGGCTTCAGCCCCTGAGGTAGGCTTCAATAGGCCAAACTTCAGGGCTGAAGCCCTACTTTATTTTGCGCACTATATTGCCAGGACTGAAGTCCCGGCCTACCGCTCTCTGCCGACCTCGCAGCCGCCTCAATTAGGCGAGCATGCGAAGAACATTCTCTTCGATCAGGCGGCAGGCAGCGGGAAGGGAAGCAGAGACGGCATCGCTGAATTGCTCACCGAGTTCCGTCGATCCGGCGCCGATGGTCAGCAGCAGGGCAGTGCGGGGCAGGGAATTGTAGAGTTCGCGAGTCAGGGTGAGGAGTTCGGGCGCGCCCTGATGATGGGTGGCGAGGCCTCGCTTTGCAGCGGCCGGCTCGACTGGGATCAGCGTGACCGACCCCGGAGCGGAATCGACTGAGCAATCGATAAACAGCACGGACTCGGCGTGGGCAATCTCTTCGGCGAGTTCGGGTGTCCATTGCTGGCGGGACACGACGCGCACACCGGCTTCCGACGCGAATCGTTTCTCAGCCCACTCAGCGAGCC
>Ga0302140_10006250_pt1 | contig 14971 bp, 13 predicted proteins | sample I_Bog_E1_1_FD_202095 | JGI IMG/M metagenome (GOLD analysis project Ga0302140, IMG submission 202095) | Peat permafrost microbial communities from Stordalen Mire near Abisko, Sweden - I_Bog_E1_1 | ecosystem: Environmental > Terrestrial > Soil > Wetlands > Peat | place: Sweden: Abisko, Stordalen...
TAATTTGATGACCCATTTGAAGCCCATTTAATGTTAATTGAATGCCATTAATTTGGATATAAATCCTTATTTTTGACACATTAAATGTCTCTGCTTTGCAATAAGTGGCCGGAGGCGAGATTGACCAAGGGCCGCAAAAAATTCCGGGTTCAGCCGGAAGGGAGGCGCGTCAATGGGTGGCTTTACCGGAGGTTCTCTTGGAGAAGGACATCATGACTGACACTCGCGCACGTGGCCGGCCCAAAAGCGCCGAGGCTGGAACCAGGTTTCACATCTCAATTCCAGAATCGTTGTCAAATCGGCTTTTGGAAATACAGCGGGAAACGCATGCCAATTCCCTGACCGATGTCGTGAAGAGCGCGTTGCAGTTATACGCAGCAGCTGTCGATGAGCACCGGAATGGAGGCCATGTTTATTTCAAGCGCAAGGATGAAGAAGTTGAGCGACAGCTTGCCCTCTTCATTTGATTGAAACTTGTTTTAAACGCGGACCGTGAATTGAAGAACTAGGTGTCCGCTCGCCCCGGCCAACTTTGGCCGGGGCAGCATCCCCATTCAACATTTTGACGTTGCGCACGGCTAGCTGATACAGCATCAACGGCCGGAAGCGGCATTTGCCGCTTTCGCCCCGGGAAGGTCGCGTAAAGGCGTCGAAAACCTATCCACATTGGGATGCGCCTTTTTCGCTTCGTGGCGGAAAGCGGCATGCACGTCATCCTCGGTATAGTCCGCAGGAACCCCCAAGAGCGCCATCGCCTTCACGTTTACAACCGAGGTAGTAAACCTTCATGCTGCCTCGGCCATGGGCGCGACCGGCTTGGCCAGGCTCTCGACGTGATCGGTCCAACGTTGCAAGGCCAGGATACGAAGCCAGGATCATTTTCCGCGACCGTCCGGCGTGACGATAACGGATTAACCAAGAGCGCTTTCCGCTTGGATACGGGCAGTGGCAGCGCGCAGTGACCGAAATGTTCGAAAGTTAGTGAAACATAAGGACGTTATGTAGTTCTATCCATCCTCGGCGAGGATAACCATGTATGTCAGCTTGAAGGACTTACAGGAAGCGTTTGAATTCGTCTCTGCCACCGACACCGGCGAGCATCAGGCCTTTTTGTGCAAGCAGTCCGGAAAGCTCTATTGTCATTCCGAGCTCTGCGAGGACTTGGACATATTGCCGGATGACATCGACGACAGCGAGAAGTTTCTCCCAATACCTGACAAAAAAGAGCTCGGTCTCGGGAAGCCGCTTGCGTTGGACTTCGCCCGTGAATTGCTGCCGGACGACTTCGACGACGTTCGGCAATTTTTCAGCCGCAGGGGCGCCTACGCCAGATTCAAGGATTTGTTGCATCGAAGGGCTTGCCTCGATCAATGGTATGATTTCGAAGCGAAAGCCGAGGAAAGAGCCTTGAGGTTGTGGTGCGAGCTTAATTCAATAGGGGTTGGGGACGAATAGCAGCGGCTGAAAGCCACGTTATGTTTCGGCCTCATCATCCTCATCATCGTGGCCGAGTTGCTTGCGCCACGCATCGATGACGAGAGGCGCGATAATCAAAGGTTCGCCAATTTCCTCGACGACGTGATGAAGGTCTTCGTCGTCGCCGTCACCGGCCCTAAGCAGGCGCGCGCTAAGAAGGAAGAAGGCCTTGCGGAAGGATTGTGCGGAGCGGGTCAAGGCGGACACCGCTTCGAGCAATTCGGGATCGGTGATGGGCGGGATCGACGGCGGCATTAACGCTCCTGATAGTTATTTTGGACTAAATAGCCTGTGTCTTGGCACCCGTAAACGAGCCCCCCTTCCTAACGCGATAAAATACATTATCATGTTTAAAATAGGGGGGCGACATGGCGCTGGTTCGGGCCGACAAAAAGGGTTTGACGCAGAGGCAGTTCGCGCAACTCGGCGCGGTGCCGCCCGAGGAAGAATGGCTGGCGAACATCACCAACGCCAAAACCCGGCGCGCGTACAAGAACGATGTGCGTGAGTTCGTCGCTTATGCCGGGCTGCAAAACTATGGTGAGCTACGCTCGATCGCGCGCTCGCACATCATCGCCTGGCGCAAGGACATGGAACAACGCGCGCTGTCGGCCTCGACCATCCGCCGCAAGCTCTCGGCGCTGTCATCGCTTTTTGATTATCTCTGCGAACGCAACGCGGCGCTCGGCAATCCCGTCGACGGCGTCAAGCGTCCGATGGCCAACGGCAATGAAGGCAGCACGCCGGCGCTGGGTGACCGCCAGGCGCGCCGGTTGCTGGAAGCACCGCCGGCGGACACGCTGAAGGGCGTTCGCGATCGGGCGATCCTGGCGGCCCTGCTCTATCACGGCCTACGCCGCGAAGAGCTCTGCTCCCTGCGCGTGAAAGACCTGCACAGCCGGCAGGGCGTGATGCATTTTCGCATCCACGGGAAGCGCGCGAAAATCCGCTTCATCCCTGTCCATGCCGGTGCCCAACGCATGATTGAAGACTATCTTGCGCTTGCGGGACATCGTGCCGATCTCGAAGGTGCCCTCTTCCGGCCGGTGAAGAACAACCGGACCGGCGAACTTGACCGGCACCTCGATCCGGCATCGGTCTATCGCAACATCGTTCTTAAATACGGCCTCGAAACCGGCATCAGTGGCGAGGTCAGCGGCCTCTGCGTCCATTCGTTGCGCGCGACCGCAGCGACGAATGCGCTAACGCACGATTCCGATATCGCCAAGGTGCAAGAGTGGCTTGGACACGCCAATGTGTCGACGACCCGCCTCTACGATCGGCGCAAGAGCAAGCCCGAGGACAGTCCGACCTTCCGGGTTAAATACTGAGGCTTGCGGCCGAGAAAAGGTGACGGGAGGCGGTAGGAAACCCCGCCAGAACGTAATTTGGCTGGATTAACACTTTAAGTTGTTAGCATAACACACTGTTTGATAAAGGATATTATCACATATAGCTAGGGTCGAGGCAAGGATTGAAAATCCCGCGCCTGTGTGCTATTGTCATACACATGATGAACCCTTCAAACACCACTTCGGTTCTGAGCGTCCGGGTCAATGCCGACGAGCGGGCCATCCTCGAAGCTGCCGCCGAACAGGCCCACACCAGCCTGAGCGAGTTCGTGCGCCGCAAGGCCCTCGAATCCGCCGAGACCGAAGTGCTCAACCGCGCCATCGTCACGATTCCGGCCAAGGACTGGGAAGCCTTCGAAGCTTGGATCAATCGTCCCGCCGAGACGGTCCCCGCGCTCGCCGAACTCGCCCGGCACACCCCGTCTTGGGAAAGGTGACCGGTGGCGGTAACGCCGCCGCGTCCGCTCGCCGAGAGCGATGACCGCAATCTTTTCGATTGCGGGCGGGAGTCGCTCAACGTCTGGTTCCGACGCCACGCATGGGCCAATCAAACCGACGGGGCCTCGCGCGTGAACATCATCGCCGATGCCGCGTCGGGCCGGATTGTCGGCTACGTCACTTTGAGCGCCGCGCAAATCGAACGCGCCTTCCTGCCCAAGCCGCAACAACGCAACCGCCCCGACCCCGTGCCCGTCACGCTTCTCGGTCAACTCGCGGTGGACAAGGACTATCAAAGGCAAGGACACGCCGTGTCCCTCCTCCTCTTCGCGCTCAAGACGGCCCTGCATGCCGCCGAAATCGTCGGCAGCATGGGCGTCATCACGCATCCGCTCGATGACGGGGTGCGCGGCTTCTACGGGCGCTGGGGATTCCGAGACCTGCCTTTCGATCCGCGCCGCGCCATGCTGGTGCGCATGATCGACCTCCAACAGGTTTTCGGAAGCGAGATCGAACTGCGCGGCGTGCGGTCGCCGGTGCGCGATGTCGATCTGTGAGCGGCCCCGTCGTTTAGGGGTCGCATTTTGCACCTGATTTATGCACGGGAAAAGCCCTTATGGATCAAGGGCGTGTTTCATGTGCAGATTCCTTGCAGACCGTGCGAAAACTCGCTGGGTTGGGGCTTGAGGTCGCGCGAGGAGCGACCGGCGAAGGAATTTGGGCCTTTTCGGCTTCCGTGACGATCTGAACCGACCTGAGAAGCCCCTGGGTGGCCCGAATCTGCGCTCAGAGCGCCGAGTAACTCCGCCTCATGCCGCGACCGCGGCCGTCATGGCCTCGACGCCGAGGATGTTGAGCGCGCGGCGCAAATTGTAGGCGAGCGCGGTCAGGCTGAATTCGGCGCGGACCTTTTCGAGCCCCTTCGTCAGAAACGCGCCCTGGTTCATCCACTGCTTGATGCTGCCGAAGGGGTGTTCGACCGTCTCGCGGCGTCGGTCGAGAATCTCCGGCCGCGCTTTGAGCCGCTCGGCCATGCGGTCGAGCGCGTCCTCGTTTTCGAGGCGGGAAACCGAGCGGACGTCGTTCGTGCATCGTGCGCGCAGCGGGCAATCGCGGCACGCTTTTGGGTTTCCGTAATCGATCTTTTTGAGATCGCGCAGCCGGCCGTGGCGGACCGGAGTCAGGGACGTCCCGGCCGGACAGACGTAGGCGTCCCGCTCGGCATCGTATCGGAACTCGTCCTTGCGGAAGAAGCCATGACTTGCGGACGATCCGCGTTGAGGCCTGGGGACATAGGGCGTCAACCCCGCCTTTTCGCAGGCCTCAATATCCTCGCTCTTGAAGTAGCCGCGATCCGCGACGACATCGATGGTCTCGACGCCTAGAATTTCCCGCGCCGGCTCGGCCGTCTCCTTCAGCAGGCCCATGTCGACGACCTGATTGGTCACCGCCTGTTCGACGATCATCTTGTTCTTGGCGTCGACCGCGACTTGAATGTTGTAGCCGACGCCGATCTTCGTATGCGCGGCCATCGCTCGGCTGTCGGGATCGGTCAGCGAGATTTGGCTCTCGCCGGTTCGATCCAATTCCCCAAGCATCGCCGCGTAGCGTCCACGCTTGTTGCGAAGCCCCTCGATCTTTTCCGCGAGGTCTTTCGTCCGCGCGCCGCCCGTTCCGGCCTCCGCGACATCGCCGTCATCGAGCCGATTCATGTATTTATCCAGGCGCTCGTCCGCCGCGCGAATGAACGTCTCCAGCGAATGGCGCGTGAAGTTGCGATCCTTGTTGTTGACCGCCTTGATCCGCGTGCCGTCCACGGCGAGCAGTTCGCGCCCGAAAAGATCAAGCCGCCGGCACAACAACACGAACTGACGAAACACCGATTTGAAGGCGTTGCGATTGTCGCGCCGGAAATCCGCGATGGTCTTGAAGTCGGGCTTCAGCGTCCGCAATAGCCAGATGACTTCGATATTGCGATGACACTCCGCCTCCAGCCGTCGGCTCGACCGAACTCGGTTCAGGTAGCCGTAGATATAGAGCTTCAAGAGATCGACCGGCGCGTACCCGGGTCGTCCCGTCGTTTTGGCCGAGACACGGCAAAAGCCCGCAGCCGAAAGGTCCAGCCCGTCAACGAACGCATCGATGAACCGGACCGGATTGTCCGCGCCGACATAGTCGTCGACCGCCTCCGGTAGAAGCAAAAGTTGGGAGCGTTCGAATCCCGAAATGTGCGCCATGCCGGATTCTAACTCGACTCGGGCGCCGAGGGAATCCGCTCAGTCAGAGTTTTCGCACGGTCTGCTTGATTAATGCACAGCAGCTTTTTTATTACGTTTCTTTTTGAGCAAAGTTAGGACTCGATTTAGGTTGTCCCTCGTGCGTTGGTAATTCGTTGGCTCGGTTTGTGGCGTATATTCCTTCAGCGCCTCGCGATAAGCCGCGACCGCCTCCATGAGCTTTCCCGTCCCGCTCTCCCGCTCGCCAAGCCTTTCAAGCGCACGGCCGAGATTCGTCTGCGTCCCCGCCCAGTCGAGGGGAACCCGCTCGCGCGTTCTTTCCTTCAGCGCCTCGCGATAGGCCGCGACCGCCTCTTCAAGCTTCCCCGTCCCGCTCTCCCGCTCCCCAAGTGTAGCAAGCGCATTGCCGAGATTCATCTGCGTCCCCGCCCAGTCGAGCGGAACCCGCTCGCGGGTATCTTCCTTCAGCGCCTCGCGATAGGCCGCGACCGCCTCCTCCAGCTTTCCCGTCCCGCTCTCCCGCTCGCCAAGCCTTTCAAGCGCACGGCCGAGATTCGTCTGCGTCCCCGCCCAGTCGAGGGGAACCCGCTCGTGCGTTCTTTCCTTCAGCGCCTCGCGATAGGCCGCGACCGCCTCCTCCAGCTTGCCCGTCCCGCTCTCCCGCTCGCCAAGCCTTTCAAGCGCATTGCCGAGATTGTTCTGCGTCATCGCCCAGTCGAGCGGAACCCGCTCGCGCGTATCTTCCTTCAGCGCCTCGCGATAGGCCGCGACCGCCTCCTCCAGCTTGCCCGTCCCGCTCTCGCGCTCGCCAAGCCTTTCAAGCGCAATGCCGAGATTGTTCTGCGTCATCGCCCAGTCGAGGGGAACCCGCTCGCGTGGGCGCATCAAAAGCAATGCCTTGTAACGGTCGATCGCCGAGACAAGCGCAGCGTTGTCGCCGAATTCATCTCCTTGTCGGTATAAAGCCGAGGCTTCGTCGTCCAGATACTTCGACTTCTGCTCGGAGAAGTCATCTGTTTGCGGCAGCAATCGCGCCGCTTTGGCAAAGTGCTGCGCCGCCTCGATATAGCGCAAGCGCGTCAAGGCCACATCGCCGCGCTGGGCGGTTGTTTGAGCGGCGTTGAGCGCCAGCCGATCCAGCGCTTCGGTTTGGATTTTTTCGATAGCGGCCAAAAGATCGTCCGCCTTGCCGAGTTCCCCTTCCTGGATCGCCTTTTGCGCCTCCGCCTTTAAAGCGGTGATTTTCGCGTCGTCGCCGGGTTGCGCCGCAGCAGCCGTTTGCAACTCCTTGAATTTCTCCGCGATCTCGATCAGCTTTGCCCCGAGCCGTTCGGGCGGAATATTTTTCTCGCCTACCGTTTCCAGCGCAGCGCTTACCTGACGTTCGTTGAGATTGAGCTTGTCTTTCAGGAGGACGATGGTTTCCTTCTGAGAAGCGGATAAGTCCTCGAGTGGCTTGGTTCTCTCTCTGACAAGTTCGTCAATCTGTTCCGCAGGTATGCCAATAACGATTGTGCTGTCACGAACGTCCCTGCCGATCGCAATGCCGCCCGTTTCCGCTTTGACTTGACCTTGCTTGATCTGCGCAAATGAATTTGAGCCGAAAATCAGGAGCCCGATGAATACACCTAAAAAATGGCATCCCTTCATGGCCGCGTCCTATTTGGTTTTGGCTTCGAAGTGCTATCGGATATCGGTGGTGAACCTGTCGTTATAGTCGAACCACTTACATCGCGCCCGATGGCGACGCCACCATTAGTGGCCTCGACATTCGGGGTCGAAGCGTTGGTCACGTAGACCCACGCGCCAATTCCGACAATTGCTACCGACCACACAGCCAATGTGATCAGCCGTAAAAGCCGGTAGGCCTCTTCCGGAGGCAATTGAGGAAAAATGTTCTTCCGAATGATATCCCGAAACACAATCAGCAACACACCAAGCGCGAGGCCGCCGATGCCAGCGACTTGGCCAACAGTCTTCAGAACATCCGCGTCCATAAATTCTTCCAAAACAATCAAGCGTATGCAGCAGACAGAGGCGCACTATGAGCGCGAGACTTAAAGGACGATTATCATACGGGATGTCCAGCGTGTTGTCCTCTCGCTCCGGCGCAGCCGCATACCTGTACTCCCTAAAGGGTGAAATTCGCAGGCAGCATTTGATTTAGAGTGGAAAACTGCTCGTTGCAGAAGTCTTACAGACCGTGTGGAAACGGCGGCGCATTGAAGATCGCCGGCGGCGCGGCTGGGATTTGAGCTTGTCTTCGCCATTTCCCGCCAAAATCGGCTCCTGACTTCGCTTGAGCTTCCGGGAACGCCCTGAAGCAGCCCTTGCCGCCCGATCCAGCGCGATTTAAGGCGCTTTCACGCCGTCACCGCCGCCATCAGTCTGTCCATGCCGAGAATGTTGAGCGCCCGGCGCAGATTGTAGGCGAGCGCGGTCAGGCTGAACTCGCTCCGCACCTTTTCGAGGCCGCGCATGAGGAAGGCTCCCTGGTTCATCCATTGTTTGATCGTGCCGAAGGGGTGCTCGACGGTCTCGCGTCGCCGGTCGAGAATCTCCGGTCGCTCCTTCAGGCGCTCCGCCATGCGATCAAGCGCGTCTTCGTTTTCGAGGCGCGAGACTGCGCGAACATCCTTCGTGCAGCGCGGACGCAACGGGCAGGCGCGGCAGGCATTCGCATTGCCGTAATCGACTTTCTTCAATTCGCGCAGCTTGCCTTCGCGGATCGGCGTCAGTTCCTGCCCCGCGGGACAAACATAGGCGTTCCGCGCCGCGTCGTAGCGGAACTCGTCCTTGCGGAAAAAGCCGTTCTTCACCGCCGGTCCGCGTTGCGGACGCGGCACGTATGGCGTCAGACCGGCTTCCTCGCAGGAAGAGATGTCCTCGCTCCTGAAATAACCCTTGTCGGCGACCACGTCGATTTTTTCGACGTCGAGAATCTCCCGCGCCGGCTCCGCCGTGCGTTGCAAAAGCCCCATGTCGACAACATCGTTCGACACCGCCTGTTCGACGATCATCTTGTGCTTGGCGTCGACGGCGATTTGAATGTTGTAGCCGACGCCGACCTTCGTATAAGTCGCCATGGCGCGGCTATCCGGATCGGTAAGCGACACCTGGTTTTCGCCGCTCTTTTCCAACGCGGCGAGATGCGCCGCATATTCGCCGCGCTTCTTGTTCAGCGCCTCGATTTTTTCCGCCAGATTCTTGACGCGCGAACCGCCGGTCGCGCGCTCCTCGGCGTCGCCCGCATCCAGCCGCGTCAGATAATCCTCCAGCTTCTTGTCGACGGCCGCGATGAATTTTCGTAGTGATCCCGTCGTGAAGTTGCGGTCCTTGTTGTTGACCGCCTTGATGCGCGTGCCGTCGACCGCCAGCAACTCGCGCCCGAACAGATCGAGACGCCGGCACAGGATCACGAACTCCCGAAAAACCTTCTTGAACGCGGCGCGATTGGCGCTCCGGAAATCGGCGATGGTCTTGAAGTCCGGCTTCAAGGTCCGCAATAGCCAGATGACCTCGACGTTGCGATGGCATTCGGCCTCGAGACGACGGCTCGACCGCACCCGATTGAGATAGCCGTAAATATAGAGCTTCAGCAGCTCGCCGGGAGCGTAGCCGGGACGCCCTGTCGCCTTCGCCTCGGCTCGCTCGAAGCCAGCGGCCTTCAAATCGAGCCCATCGACGAAGGCGTCGATGAACCGGACGGGATTGTCGGTGCCGACATAATCGTCAATCGCTTCCGGCAAAAGCAGGAGTTGCGAGCGTTCGAATCCGGATATGTGCGTCATGCCGGATTCTAACCGCATGCCGGCGCCAAGGGAATCCCGTCAGTCGGAGTTTTCACACGGTCTGCTTAATTTTTGCACGTAGCTCACCTTAAGCTAGCTCCAAGGAGGCCTGTGCGGCTGAGAGGAACAGAAAAGGAGCATAAGGCTACTCAAAAGTCCCATGCGGAAGTAGGGTCCCTGAGCGGCCTGAGACTGCCGTTGATGACGGTATCGGGTAGCGAGAAGTCGTACCTCCCGAGGAAGTTGAGATGGCGCCAGATGAGCGGGGAGAGGTGGGAGATGTCCTCGTTGCTGATGTCCATGCCGTCCCGTCTCAACTGCTGGATGGCTTCCTGCATATAGATGGCATTCCAATGTACGACGGCATTGAGGGCGAGGCCAAGGCAGCCAAGCTGTTCTTCCTGCCCCTGCCGAAGCGGGCTTCGGATTTCACCGCGCTCGCCGTGGTGGATACGCCGGCCGAGGCGATGACGCAGTTCCGTGTGATTGAGCTGGGTCAGGATCCGGCGGCGGAACGCTGAGTCGTCGATATAGCGCAGGATGTGAATTGTCTTGGCGATCCTGCCGATTTCGGAGAGTGCCCGGGCCAGAGTGGTTGGCTTATCCCTCACCTGCAGGGTTCGCATAATCCCGGCCGCCTTGAGATGTCCGAGTTTCAGCGAACCGGCGAGGCGGATCAAATCCGGCCAGTTTTCGCGGATCAGCCCGATATTGATGCTGCCTTTGCCCAGGCTGTTGAACGGGCCATAATCGGCTTTCCGGTCGATCCGCCACAGCTTTGTGTCTCCGAGATCAGCCAGCCGCGGGCTGAACTGGTAGCCAAGCAGCCAAAACAGGCCAAACACCGCATCAGAATAGGCGGCGGTGTCGGTCATGAATTCCATTGGCTCCAGCTCGGTTTCCTGCTCCAGGAGAAGAGCCAGCAGGACCAGGCTGTCCCGCAGCGTGCCGGGAACGACAATGCCGTTCAGGCCGCTGAATTGGTTGGACATCAAATTGTACCAGGTCACTCCTCGGGACTGGCCGAAATACTTTGGGTTGGGTCCGGCATGGATGGCGCTCGCCGGCGCGGTAAAACGCATGCCGTCCGCCGAAGCAATATCCCCTGCTCCCCAAAGTTTGACGAGCGGCAGCGCTGCATGCGCGGACACGATCCGCGCATTGGCGGCGGCGATGGTTTCCGGACGGATAAAATTCTGGCTGATCCAGGCCAGACGTTCCCGTCTGAGGGCAGGCGCCTCCTGCCGGCTGACCGCCTCGGTGCCGATATTGCATGCTTCCGCCACCAGCGCAGCGCACAGACTGATTTCAAAATGCTCTACCCTGGCTTGCCGTTCACTGAGATGCGTGAAGGCTGCGGCAAAGCCGGTGCGCTGCATAATTTCCAGGAAGAGATCGGGCATGCCGGCCTTTGGCATTCTTCCGTGAACTTCGGGACGCAGTATGCGTAGGCTTTCCGTGTCTTCGAGCCGATCGAGGGGCGTGACCACAATTCGCGTCTTTCCCTTCACCGTCTCGAAGCGCAGATCAGGATTGCTTGCAGCCCGTTCAGAAGCAGTGCGATAAGCGGCATCCAGCAGTTTCGCCAAACCAGCAATTTCGGTTTCAGCATCCAGCGAGCGGTTGAGGGCCCGGCAAACCACGAGCTTGGAGGCCTGCCACGTTGGTCCGTCCAACATCCCGCGCCGCGGATCGCCATATCGTGTGCCTGGCTTGGCAAAAATATCGCGGCGCTTTACAGCGGCACGCCAGGCGTCAATGATCGCAAAAACATAGGCCCTCGGATCAACAACCTGGCCCTTTTCATCCAGAACATGCGGCTGCCATGCTTTCGGGATCGCCGCGGTTGGCGCATCGCGCATTTTCGCAGCGGACCAATCGGGAATTTTCGCGAGATAGCGAATGGCTTCTTGTACCGCCTTGCCGCCAGGTGCGGCATCCATTTCCAGCCTGGTTACAATATTGAAGAACAGGCGGCGCGCCCTGCGCCATCTGGTGCGAAGCTCGGCGTAAGGCCTGGCATCATGAGGTTTGGCAATTGCATCGACTTCAGCCATTGCCGCCTCGATGTCCTCACGAGGAAGCCGTTCAAACAAAGCATTCCGCCATTGATCCAGCGGCAGTGTGCCCTCTGCGAAAATCAAGCCGGCCATGTCGCGCAGGAGAATGGCGGCATCGTCGAGATCGCGCAGGCTTCTCAGTCTGGCTCTTTTGTCTGCGGCTTCGGCATCCTTAACCAGATCGGTGATCAGCGCCTCAGCCAGCTCGGCCGCGTCATCTTGCGCTGCCGCCTCCAGCGTATGAAACAGCGCCGCCACAGTTGCCGTTCTGCGCGGCTCCTGAAGGGCCGCAATGGCGGATGGTTTTCCCGCACGCGCGACGCGCGCCAGACGCTCCAGGCTTGCTGCCGGAACGCCTCTTGGCGGTGACGGCCGCAGATCAAATGCACGGATCGCGTCGAGCCTGTCGAGTTGCAGGAGGAATTCACCCGGCGACCGCTGTGTCGGCGCGGTTCTGAGGGCATCCAGGGCGGCAAAGCTGGCATCACTGGTGTCATCAAACAGCTTTGCAATCCGCTCACGCTGCTTCTCGTCGAGGGCGGCAACAAGCCGTTTCCAAAGACGCTTTTGCGCCCGGTCCCGGATCCGCCCGCAAAAGCGTTCAAGTACGCTCACACCCGGCAGCAGTACCTTGTTTACGAGCAGCCAGGACGTGGCATGCTCGACCAAGGATCCCGGATGATCGTCGCCAGTCCAGCACAGTGCATAAAGCCACCTCGTCAGGCGAAACCGGGCAGGTCCATTATCAGAAAATTCTGTGAAACCATAGCGCTCACGGATAAGGGCGACATGCCGTTTGCGTTGGCCACCAAGGTCAAAATAGCTCGTGAGAGAGGGAGCCTCCTTCAAACCCAGCTGGCTGATCAGGAAAGCCAAGACAGATTCGGGGATTTTGATATCAGCGCCAGGGAAAACGCCCAGAAACCTGGCCGAACCAAGCATGAGGGCAAAGCCGAGGCGGTTGTGGTCACCACGCAGCCCATCGGTGATCTCCCGATCGTTTTTATCCAGATGGAAATGCCGCGCCAACTGGTCGGGGGAAGGAGCGACGGCAAAATTGGCATAGCGTTGCCGCTGCTCATCGGACAGGTAGCGGGTGGGCATATCGTGCGAAACTTAGGAATTTTGCGGAGGGTAAGGGAGGCACTGAGATTCAAGGAGATTTTCCTTGCAAAATACATATGCGAAAGTCATTATTTTAGCAATATGTTTTGCAACGTCAGCGAGGCGCTCGCATGAAACTGGGGTATGCCCGGGTCTCGACCGAGGATCAAAACCTCGACGGCCAATGCCAGCGCCTCTCCGCGGCTGGGTGCGAAAAGCTGTTCGAAGAAAAACTCTCCGGTGCCAAACGCAATCGCCCCAAGCTGGAGAAGCTGATCGAACAGCTGCGCAAGGGTGACGTCCTCGTAGTGACCCGACTTGACCGCCTGGCGCGCTCAACCTCCGAGCTCCTGCGGATAGCGGAGCGGCTGACGGAAAAAAGCGCGGGACTCCAGTCACTTGATGAGCCATGGGCCGACACGACAAGCCCTTCCGGCCGGATGGTCATGACAATCTTTGCCGGCATCGCCGAGTTCGAACGCACCCTCATTATCAGCCGGACAAACGACGGCAGAATGGCCGCGAAAGCGCGCGGCGTGACCTTCGGCCGACCAAAGAAAATGCGGCTCGACCAGCAAGAACTGGCCCGGGAACTCGTCAGGGATGGGAAATCGATCAGCGCTGTCGCCAGGACCTTCAACGTTCACCCGGCAACAATTTACCGCGTCATCGAGGGATAGGAGCCTTATGCTACTTTTCTGTTCCTCTCAGCCGCACAGGCCGTGTAGGCTGGCATGTTCGCCCTTTAGAAGTTTTATGGTTTCATCGCTGTAATATCTCGCCATTGTTACGATAGCTCTCAACCAACTTCGCACCATACGTAGCAGTCTGCGCTTCTCCGCGCGGCGCTGTCAAAGTCGCATAATCCCCAATATGGAACCTTGCGGCGAAACCGTTTGGTCAATGCGCCCCAAGTCAACGCGCCGCCGCGTTGGGGGCGTTGACACGTCATTGGCGTAATGAGATTGGATCGTCGACAAACCGGAAAGGCGCGGCGGCGGGAGGACATGGCAACAACTGAGAAAGAGACGGCGGGCGCGCTCGATACTGACCTGATCCAGCTCGATGCGTTCCTGAGGTCCGACAAGGCCCCGCCAGAATGTATGATGCTATCGGATCTCGATGGCTTCCTGACCGGGATAGCAGTCGGACCAGAATTCATCACGCCGAGTGAGTGGCTGCCTGTGGTTTGGGGCGAAGCAGCCGCAACATTCGCTAACGAAACGCAAGCTCGGATCGTGCTCGCCGCGATCATGGGCCATTACAACCAAATTTTGCGCCAGATCGGCGAGTGCGCGCCCCGGCCGATCATTTGGCGCACCAATGACGGTACCACCATCGCCTCCGACTGGGCCAAAGGCTTCGCCCATGCCATCGCCTTGCGTCCAAACCTATGGAAGCAGCTTGCCACGTCAGAGGCCGCCGTGTTGCTGACCCCCATCATGCTTCTGTGCTCTGATGAAGAGAACGGGCGCAGCGCGCGGCTCGACCTCTCGCCCGAAGAAATGATCAAGACAATGGAGGAGGCGTCTGACGCCATCCCAGCCACCGTCCTGGCTATTTCCGCCTACTGGCGCATGGAAGCTTCGAAAGAGACCAAGCGCGCCAGCAATTTGCAGACAGCATTAAAGGCCGGTCGCAATAACCCATGCCCATGCGGCTCAGGTAAAAAGTTTAAGAAATGCTGTGGCGCATAAAAGTTGAATTCTAAATTCGTGAATTTCGGAAATTCCGGTTTGAGCTGGTCATGAATCTGATGGTGTGGTAAGCGACGAGTCAAGCCGCCTCGACGCCGCGTCGCGGTTCAAATTTCCGCCCGGCCTCGCGGCCCGCGTGGTAGGCGTCCGGCGCCACCATGCGCTTGCGGCTTTCTGTTTTGACATGGAACGACAGCCCAAGCTTTTCCAGTTCGTCCTCGATGACGGAAGCTTTTATAGGCACGAGGTCGCGGCCCGTCGAAAGCCGGTTGGCGGCGTCTCGCTCCGCTTTCATGCTCCTCAGCTTGTCACAGATTCCATGCGCAAGCCCAATCTGGAACGAACGTGTTGAGCTCCGCCGCGCCCCGGCCGCAATCGGTATGTCCTCGTTTTTGAACCGCGCCGTTTCGGTCGCGAAGGTCAAGACGATCAGGTCGTAAAGGTAATGCGCCGCCTCCACATCCGCGGGCAGACCGAAAAACACGTGACGGATCGCGCCGCTCGCGGCCGTCTCGATCCACTCCTTGCAATCGCAGAACAGGGCGATCGCCGGCACACATTCGTCGAGCGGCGCGCGCCGCCGTCGGCCGGTGTCGACGCCGACGCCCTCGCACGCCTGATCGCGCATCTCGACCTCGCCAAGCGACAGGCCATAGCGATCGAGCAGTTCCGCCACTTTCCTTGCGGAGGCGAGCGCCTCCTGTTCCGTGCAGCCATGTTCGACGGTTTTGGCGCGCAACGCCTGGATGCGCTGCAGGACGCGCGCGAGCTCTGCGTCGCCGGCGCTATTGTTGGCCCCGGCGCGCCGAGAGGCCA
>Ga0302140_10006252_pt1 | contig 14968 bp, 13 predicted proteins | sample I_Bog_E1_1_FD_202095 | JGI IMG/M metagenome (GOLD analysis project Ga0302140, IMG submission 202095) | Peat permafrost microbial communities from Stordalen Mire near Abisko, Sweden - I_Bog_E1_1 | ecosystem: Environmental > Terrestrial > Soil > Wetlands > Peat | place: Sweden: Abisko, Stordalen...
ATGGAACTGTAAGCTTTCCCGAGACTCCTGAAGAGATCAGACTTTAGATCTGAATACGTTGTTTAATGTAAAAAAAATGTTTGAAGGTCTTAATGAAGCCGGAAAATGCTAGTGCCGCTTTGCCCAACCCTCGGGGATGCGTGAAAGCGTCCGCCTCCACTAAAATTCCGGGCTCACCCTTGACATATCTTGTTGGGGTCGTTCCATTAAAAAACAAAAGGTTCCTCTCCGAGCTGCCACTTCGAGCAGTCTTTCAGACCGTCTTCAATCCACGACGCTGGGATGAGGAGGTCGGTTCTTCGACCACAAATAGTGCGAGCCATCCCCCCACAGCCTCGCAGGTCTCTCATCCAAAGTCTTCCAAGATGCCGACCTGAGTTGACCTTCTCAACCTCTGCAACTCCGGACACGCCCACCTTGCAAAGGGAGATCCCACCTTTTCGATTCGAGACTGGACTCGCCTTGTTCGCAAAAAGAGCTCCGAGACCGTTTCCCCCACCGTTTCTGTCTCCTCCTTCAGGATCCTTCTCAGATCCTCTTAGCACACATCACAGGAGCCGTGATCGACGCGCTTTTGTGAACGGGGAGCTTATTCGAGGTTATACAAATGGGGACGATGCTGTATACGTTAGTGACCAATTCATTGGCGCGAATGATGGGGTTGGAGCTTGGTCTACTCGGCCTGGTGGCCATGCTGGGTGAGTGGTACCTACATCTTGAGATTCTTGGTTCTAATGTCAGCAGACTTTGGGCACGGTTGATACTACATTTCTGGGCGTCAGAGATAGAGACAGACGCAAATCGAATACGACCCCCCGGAGAAAACTACGAGCCAAATCCCGTTGATTGTTTACAGAAAGCATACGAACAGACAATACAAGCAACATCTGAGCCAAACAGCTGGCAAGGAACCACTACAGCAACGGGGGCACTATTACACTTCCGGCGACAGGATTCGGGTCCTCAAGCTGCTTCCACTCCCTTGCTTTACATTACCAATCTGGGTGATTCTCAAGTCTTGGTTCTGAGACCGCGAGATTCGGAACTCATCTATAAGACGACGGAGCAATGGCATTGGTTTGATTGCCCTCGGCAGCTAGGCACCAACAGCCCGGACACACCTCGTGAGAACGCGGTAATGGACAAAGTTGAGATAGAAGAGAACGATGTCGTTTTGGCCATGTCGGATGGAGTCATTGACAATTTATGGGAGCATGAGATTATCGAAAACGTGGTAACCAGCATAAGAAAATGGGAGGGTGGGGAAGGTGGGGAGAGTTCTGGTGATCGCCATGGTGGAGCTGGAGGGGGGATGAAGTTTGTGGCTGAAGAACTGATGAAGGCTGCCAAAGTCATTGCTACAGACCCTTTTGCAGAAAGCCCCTTTATGGAGCATGCTATAGAGGAAGGTCTAGCAATGGAAGGAGGTTAGTAGGCTGCTTTGGTCTCGGAATTAAGCTAACATCCTGCAGGAAAGCTAGACGATATTAGTGTCGTAGCTGCACTTTGCGTTCGGAATAAAAGGTGAAGACATGGGGACGGATGGATTTAATCACCCGATACGGATGTAGCCATTCAGGCCATTAGTGCGAAGACATCGCTCTTCCAACGGAAGAGAGGATGAAGGGCTCTGCAAGACGAGGAACTCCATGACCAGATCTCTGACCATTCGAGACTGAGGGGACGCTGCGAAGAGATTCGGGTACGTGGTAATAGACTTCGATGTGGTAAGGGGGTGTTTCCCTATGCTGGACGCCATCCGGATAGAGTAGTCGAATGAAAGTGGAAGCTTAGCAGGAGAGGATTTACAGCCCCCAGTAGAATCGAAATACATTTGAACGACCTAAAATATGCAAGATGAAAGTAGTTCTATCTGGCAACTTAAGGGGAACTTATTGATCCCTGCAGCCGATAAGCTCTTATCGGGCAAGCTTAAAAACATCAAGCGCGAAATGTTCAAAATTTCCCAACACCGTCAAAACTCGCGCATCGAGCCACGATTTCCCTCTACAATCTGGGTAGACCTGAGTAATCAGACCTCAAGATGAGAGGTAAGCGATCGAAACAGTATAGAAAGCTCATGCAGCAGTATGGGTTAAGCTTCGGTTTCCGTGAACCATACCAAGTGCTCTGTGGGTCCCCCAGCCATGCAAAGCCCCCGAGCAATGCTAACAAGTCGATTTAAGTGGACGCAGATATGATCAAAGATGCCGATAGATTCAAGATGGATCTCATTGGGGGTCTAGAACGAACGCTCCATGGACAAGTCAAGCCCAGTATGCCATATACACTCTACAGGGTCACGGCAAGAGCTAATTGAAGACAGTGATAACTCAGTGCTCTATGCGACATCTATACGCCGCAGCCAAAGAGCCAGGTGTATCTTTCCTCATCGATAAAGCGAAGACCTACGAGAGACGGCGCTGCGATCACAGACCAGAAGACTATCCCGAGCCCCTAAGCACAAAAGACTGCCTGGCCTCGGTAGTAGACCCGAAAGGGAGCAAGACAAATAAGCATCGATACGTGGTTGCGAGTCAGGAAATCGAAGTCAGGAAGTTCATGAGGGGCATATTAGGCGTGCCACTCATCTACATCAATAGATCAGTAATGATAATGGAGCCGATGGCAGGGGCAACGGCTGACAACAGAGAGAAAGAGGAGAGGGGAAAGTTCAGGGCTGGACTGAAAAAGGGGAGTGGGAGTATGAAGAGGAAGCGGGAGGAGAGCGAAGAGAAGGAAGGAGCCGGCATCCAAGATGAGAGGCCAAAGAAGAAGAAGGCTGTTAAAGGACCCAAAGGCCCGAATCCATTGGCTGTCAAGAAGCCCAAGAAGAAGTCGGAAGGATCAGCTACCACCTCTATACAAAAGGCCGAGAAGCGGGAAATCAAAGTGAAGGGAGAATCGGGAACTGAAATGAAGAAGCAATCGGACAAAGCATCGTCGAATCTGGCGGAGGCAGATGGATCGGAACTCATGAGTATCAAGCGAAAACGCAAGAGGAAGCACAAGCCTGCAGATGCAGAAGGAGATTTTGTGGTAACAAAGACGACTGATGAGGATGATTAAAAGTCATTGGCGGGCGTTTTGATAGCCCTGTGGGCCATGTAGACTTTCGGAGTTAATACCCATTGAATGATTGAATGATTGCTGAAAGAAATCCACAATTATTCACGTAGGTATGCGCAATTGGTCTTTATTCTTAGAAGCCCACGGAATGGACAAAGCAGATTGGGTGTTCAAACCCAAAAGCACCTCAGCTCTGAACGCCTCAAACTGCAGACGGAAAGCCGTTGCATGACAGCTAGTTTTAACGTACGTGCTGAAGCCACTGAACGTCGGCATCAAACCAGACCAGGGTGTGTCCCGCGGCCGCATCACCGATAGCGTGCAATCCATGACCTCGAGTGAGCACAGAGCCACCAGGGGGTAAGACCTCGGATCCACCACCTAATGATTCAAACAAGCATGAGTCTGCTACAGATCACTATCACATCATATACCAGCATCCAGGGCTTTATTCACAAGCAAATGTGTCCGTGTTAGGAGAATTTGGATGTGAGCACACGATCGCCATACGCCGAAGAGGTGGGGGCTAGCTTCACCAATATGCCTGGGAGCGACAAGGCAGCAAACACCACAGAAAAGGCCGGTGCGATTAGCAATGGCAATGTGGCACAGATCACAACTGCGCCGGAACTTGACGACTTTGGGTTACCCATCAAGAAACATACATCTGCAATGCCGGTAGCGGAGAGGGACACTGAGGTCGCAGAAAGTCCGAGGACAGCTCAAGAGAGAGTCAATGGCCATACCGAGAAGGATGAGCTCGAAGCTGCAGAGAATCCAAATGGCAGATTGGAGGTCAAAACCGAGCCGACAGACGGGGATTCGAGCGAAGAGGAGGACTTCAAAGATGCTCGGTCGACACCAGTACCTGCCACCCCGATTCCGGATCTGAAGGATGTCTCGGAGCAGGTAGAGGAATGTGCACCTGTCAGAAGTGCAGACTTGAAGGAGACTGCGGGGAAGGAAGCTACAGACGAACCACCAGTCCGGAGCCTAGGCGTCACGAAGTCTCGAGAGACTGTGCAAGAAATAAGCCCAGAAAATGGTGCGCTGCACACGTCCTCGAAACCTCCCGCAGAAAAATCGAGACCGCCTGATATCGATGTCTCGACACCTCAGGTGACAGATGGGATTGATAGCCAGAATCACAGCAGCGTAACGTCTCCAGTACGGCATACTCGAGGGCAGAGTTCGAAAGGAGCAGGCATATCAGAGTGGTCTCATCAACATCTGGTTCAACCTGAGGTGGACGCTCCGCAGCAAGAGGAAGACGAATGGCAGACCATGCCTGCGTACGCCCCATTCGATATGTACGATGACGATAACAAACTTATAGCAAAGGAGGCACAACTTTCGGACGATGAAGCAGATGCATATGCTGGACTCGGCGGAGCAGGAAAGGGTTATACGAGGGTGCAACTCGATGAGGACGCTCAATCTGCCACCAGCCTGGACGAGAACACGCAATATTTATTCAAGGAAGTTAATGGAGGGACGGGTGCGGGCCAAGAAGAAGACGAGGAGCAACGAGATGCTGTCTCTCAAATGCAAGCTACGAAAGACTTGCTGACCGAAGGCCAAAGAATTGCCTACGTTGGTATGACTCGGTTGATCTTGTCCGAGATGATAAAACAGGCCGAATCTGTTATTGGTGCGTCAAAAGGCACCAAGAAGGAAATGCAAATGGCAGCTGAGGCAATGCAAATGTGGGGTCAAAAGATGATGGTCAGGCTATATGCGCATATGGATATCAGCACAGCCGAACAGATCATGATTGAGCAACTGGCAGAACATGGCGTTGTCCCGGCCGATCTGACCCCTACTCTAATGCAAAATGCTAGAGTAAGGAACCCCATGGCTGATGAGGAGTCATCTGTAGCTGGACCCTCGTCACCTAGACCAGGGTCTGTAGCTTCTACAGGAAATAGCTCTAGACTTTCCGTTTCGTCTCCCAAGGCTTCGATGTCGACGTCCACTGGTCCCAGGACGCCAGGACCCGAAGAAGAGGAGGCAGCACAGATGCCTCCCCCTTACCAAGAACACGAGGGTGAAGACCTACCTGAGGTGCGAACGCCCTCGCAACTTCCAACAACGCAGAATCTCGATATCGATCTCCGATGGACTGTTCTTTGTGATCTGTTCTTGACCTTGATTGCGGATTCTGTCTACGACTCCCGGTCCAGAGTTCTACTAGAAAGGGTAGGGGAAAATATGGGGGTCGACTGGCTTGAGATTTGTCGATTTGAAAAGCGTGTCACTGATGCATTAGAAATGCAACAAGCAGCCGAGAAGGAGAACTGGAATGAGGACGAGCATAAGGAAAACCGAAGGAAACTTGCTTTGAAAAAGCGTTATATGATGATGGGTCTTGCAACAGTTGGTGGTGGTCTAGTCATTGGTCTCTCTGCTGGGTTATTGGCGCCTTTGATCGGTGCGGGACTTGCTGCCGGTTTTACTACTATTGGTGTTGCGGGCACAAGTGGTTTTCTTGCAGGTGCTGGTGGAGCTGCGATCATTACAACTGGAGCCGCGACATCTGGCGGTATCATTGCTGTGAGAGCTGCAAATCGAAGGACTGGTGCAGTGAAGACCTTCGAGTATAGGCCACTACATAACAATAAGCGAGTCAACTTGATCGTTACCGTTTCAGGATGGATGACGGGAAAGGTTGATGATGTTCGACTCCCATACAGTACGGTTGATCCAATCATGGGAGACATATATTCCGTGCTCTGGGAGCCTGAGATGCTCACTAGTATGGGAGATACTATCAACATTCTAGCTACTGAGGTAAGACGTCAAAGAGCAAACTTTGCATTTGGGAATGCTAACAAAAATAGGCTCTTACCCAAGGTCTCCAACAGGTGCTCGGCAGCACGATCTTGATTGGTCTTATGGCAGCATTACAATTACCCGTTGTCCTCACCAAACTCGCATACCTCATTGACAATCCGTGGACTGTGTCTCTTGATCGAGCTAATGCTGCGGGTCTCATTCTTGCGGACTCTCTGATCGACCGAAATCTTGGCGCTCGTCCCATCACATTTGTGGGATATTCTCTTGGCTCAAGAGTAATCTTCTCTTGCTTACGAGAGCTGTCCAAAAAAGGCGCCTATGGTCTCGTGCAGAACGTGTACCTATTCGGCTCGCCGATAGTAGCGAAGAAAGACGAATATCTAAGGGCAAGATCTGTTGTTTCTGGCCGGTTTGTCAACGGCTATGCGAAGAATGACTGGATCCTGGGTTATTTGTTCCGGTTGACAAGTGGTGGCATCAGCCGAGTCGCTGGACTTGCACCCGTGGAAGAAATTCCTGGTTTAGAGAACGTTGATGTGACTGAACTGGTTCCTGGACACATGGCCTATCGAACAGCGATGCCTCGACTTCTTCGAGAAGTAGGGTGGATGGTGGAGAGCGACGAGTTCACGGAAATCGAGGATCCGGACCCTGAAAACCATGCGAAGCGGCAACGAGAACTAATTAATGAGATTGAGGAAGCTCGCAAGGAGTTCGAGAAAAAGGAGAAAGAAGGAAAGGGCACGGGTAAGTTTGGCTGGTTGAGCCGGAAGAAGAAGACCGTCCTCGAGAAGAAAGAGTGGGAGATGTACGAGGAATCCAAGGGCAATTTCGAGGCAAGCAGAACGGAAGATAGCGAAGGCAACAACCACGGCGTACTGTTCGACATAGACGCTATCCGTGCCGAGCTTGCGAGCGAACAAATGGAAGTCAGAGAACTGAAGTCCACACTCCCGCCCATGAAACTCGATCTGGGCTCGCCGAGCGCAAGCAATTCTCGAGCACCCCTACGAGAAACGAAATCCTTCGATGCAGCAACGATGTTGACGCCCAACCCCACTCTGCGACCCTCACCAGCTCACTCTCCACGCGGCTCCATCAGTGACCGTCCTCTCGTCTACCAAACTCCTTCCAGACACGAAGAGGCAGACGAAGAAGTCTCAATGACATTCGACACATCCTATCAATCACCGCCTCGCTCCGCCTCTGGCTCCTTCAACCATCTTCCAATCCACAACTCAGCTTCTCCTAATATCTCACAATCGAGCTTCGGACCCCCTAGTGCAGAACCAACAGATAGAGCAGCGACGTTACGGCGACCGTCATTGAAGAGTAGCAGCACCTTGCCCCTGCCAACAGCCTTGCCAACAACGCTGCCGGCGATTAGTTTAGATCACAACGCTTGGGCGGACGAGGATGAGGACTTTGGGAGAGAGAAGGAGATCGAGATGACTTTTGCATAGAAGGGCTTGTCCTCAGCTCGAGCAAGAAGCCTGAGTATTGGATGAGAAGAAACGGTGGAAGTCGAGCGAATATAATCCATTCGTTCGCTCTTCAGTGATAATGTGAAGTGTTTGTGCATAGTATATAGGATTGGCATCTTTACTTGCGATTGAGAGCATAGCGATGGTCTCTTTAGTTAGGGAAGACCGTTGAGTTCACCACAGGGTGGGGCGGCGTCTGGATCTCGCGGGTTCATGGGAGATGTGAATCATATCAATTGAAAGCTATTTAGTGGTTTGATTCTGACTTGAGCTTGACCAAATCAACTTTGCCCAATTATCCGCGTTGCTTGATGGAGGTGTTCTTTATTCATTGAAGTCGGGTTGGAACATTGGATCTACACAGTGAAACGTTCTCCTACAATATTAGATCGGAACAAGGAAGCGTTTGTTACAAGAGTTCAGGCCATTAATCCGCGTACGACAGCTTTACATTAACCTTAGTAATTTCGCAAATTCGTACCCGGCAGTCGTTACGAATGTACCAAAAGCTCTGGGACAAGTCACATAGCCTAAGAATGAACGTCTCGTAACACATTGTCCGAAAAGTCTCGGAACAATTGGAATTTACCGTGAAAGTGAAGCGTCTGTGGTAAGATTGGTGAAGTGTAGTCTGTATGTTGCACCTGATCAATCTTCTTCAACGTCTAGAGGAAGCTATGTACAATGCGAATTGGTATCTAAGTCTTCGAGAATAGGAGATCTTTGCACCGGAACGCCGTGTCTAAGTGGTGCCGGGCCGTCTATGTACAGTCGTGTAGTGAGTGAAGTCGTTTCTGCAAGTCTCTTTTGCTCTGTCTCATTATTCCAATCGATCATTCTGATCACCTTTAACGCCCAGACCCAAGTCCGCAATTCAAAACGCCTAATGCAATCCATTCTATCGCTGCAGCTGCTGAACGCAAAAATGCTTCAAATAACCTCATCTCTTTCCCACCCCGTTGGCTTGACGGCTAAGCCCTTGCTTGGATGCGGTTTCGATTCGTCCTTGTAGCTACTGAGGAACGGATTCGGGTCTTCCTTCTGCTTCAAGTTCGCCAAGGTATGATTAACCTCCCTATGCTTGGCTTCATCGGCTCTGATGTAGTAAATCAGATCCAACATCGTCTGATGACCCTCTGGCATTTTCCAATAATTGACGGCCAGATCTGGAACTTTGAAGTTGGGGTCCGTCCACTTTGGCAGCTTGCCGGCTTCAATGTCTTGTATGACGAGCGAGTAGGTAAGCACTGCCTCTTCTTCGAGATAGCCCACGAAGCGGTGGCATGTCTTCGGCGAAATAAGGTAGGAGAGGAACATGCCGTTGAAGAAAACCCCTTGTGCTCCGAGGATCATAGTCCGCATGAACCACCCTGGCTCAGCCATTTTCAGGAACGTTAAGAGATGCATTCTCTCATTGAAAGCTTCTTCTAGAAGGGTTTCAATCCAGCCATTGTCTCGCTTCAGGCGGCGGAGAGAGTGTAGATGTCGGAGCATACCAGCTACCATTCCTGGTACGCCAGCAACAGATTCGAGGAACACCATCCGAATAAGCCATTTTCGCTCGCTCATGTGATACGGCTTAGTCTCGCTGACAGGATTGATATCACCGGCCTTCTTTGGAGATTCGACATGATGTTTATATCGCGTTGCAGTATCCATTCCCCAACGCAGGAGGCGAATCATAAAGAGAGCTACCCTGTCGGAAAAGTCTTTCGGCTCGCGGTGTGCATAGTAGATGTCTGTCTTCATCTTCTCGCCATCGTATCTGCAGAAAGTATTAGCAAGCGCTTTTAACGATAGAACTGAGAGAGTCTTACCCTGGATGGGGCCATGCTGGATCTGTCTTGAAGATTTGTCCCTTTTCAGGTTCTGGAAAGTAGTCTCGCAGACGAGTTCTTGGTGTCGAGGAAAATTGCCTTCGGGGTTGGGAGGCTTGGATATGGAGGTGCAGACCTGGTGTGCTGCATATTCCATAAGAGTGAGAGAAGCTTGCTACAGTCCTCGAGAGCTGCGCAGCTGTTTGTTTCGAGAGCGGTAGCTTCGTTGATACACGAGTAACGTACATTGAGATTGATTAGCAGTCAAAGGAATGTACTTGAGTACACAGATGCCTGTGTTGATCAATGGCGTGAAGTAGGTGGTTAGTGATTGCCACAGAAGCAATGAAAATAGTCTTAGTGTAGCAAGGAGTAGTTGCCTCAGAGACTGGTCGTCGATGAGTCTTATAAAGGGGGTTGTCGGAGTGTAGCGGCAAGGCTGAACGCACCCCTGTCATCAGCAGCGGAACACCCACGCAGTAGTTCTGTATCTCGTAAGCTGCATGCAGGAAGAAGTGCGAGACGCCCCCAATGGCCCAGGATCGTTGTCGTAACGAGGGTCGGCGACTTCAGGTATCTTGTGGATCAGATGCAGTGTGGAATGTGTGGCTGTCGGCCACTTTTCTTCGCCATTTGCATGGCTCAGCCTTGCGGCCTTGCCCGAGTCGTCCCGTGAAGAGCGCCTGCCCTCCCGATTTCAGCCGAGCCAACTCTGTCCGATGTCTACTCAGCCCCGTATACGAAAACACAGCAAAGTTCTCGACGCAGATGATTCGAATTCAGATTCGATGTCTCCGTGGAGAGGTGTGCCAATTGCTCGATGACTTTTTGCAACACAGTCACTTTATTCCAACTTCTTGCGCCCCGTTCTCCTTGTGGGTCACCACACATCCGAATCTTCCGTCCTGTTTAGATTGCATATATATCGTACGATCCAAACGCCTCAACCCGTTACTGACGAGCTATACGACGTCTTTCAAAAGCTTACTGTGTTTCATTCATCAACATTGAAGACCTTTTCGGGGCAGTACGCGATCCAGTATCATAACGTCTGACACGAGTACTTTATCAAAGCACTCCTTCCCTTCTTCCTTGCACTCCTTCGTCACACCTCCGAGTACCACTTGTTATACCCAATAGCAGCTCATATCTACTCTTGATCCCCTCAGTCTTACCTAGACACAGTCCTACAAGTGTAGCTGGCAACGACTCTAGATTTCACTCGATGGTATTTTAGGTTCCGTCAATTTGTAAGCAATACACTCGCAACGCCAGACAACCCCACAACGCTCTGGGCTGAAGATCCCAAACATGCCAAGTGTCAAGAATTACATCACATATTCTCTGTTCTGTCTTTTCTTTCCTTTGAATACTCAACAATCATAAATATGGCAATTCCTCCAAAAGACACTCGGCCCCTCGATATCAGTATTCTGCAGGTTGTAGAGGAGACCTCTGAAGCAGAGCGCACTACACATCAAGCAGCATGCCATTGCGGAGCAGTCCAGTTCTCCGTCACATTAAAGTGGCTGTTTCCTAAGTATCCTGTCAACAAGTGTAGCTGCACGATTTGTACCCAGAACGGATATCTTTTCGTGTACCCCTGTCGACGAGATGTCGTGTTTACAAAAGGTAACCTTCCTTCCGTCTCATTTCTTGCCATCACCAAAGTTGATACTGATGATACTTCTTTAGGATATGATAATCTTAGCTCCCATGTCTTCAATACCAAGACAAAGCCCCATAAGTTCTGCAAAACCTGTGGCAGTAGTATTCTAGCCGACTTCCAGCGCATCAAACGAGGGGAGACCGACGATCCGGCCAGGGATATTCTGGCTGTGAATGTAAGTTGAGTTATCAGCCACTAATATGGTTCACGGAGAGCGCTCCGCGTGAAAGTAGAAGGTGAATTGTGTACTAAATGTCAATAGGTGAGAATGTTCAAAGATCTCGATCTAGAGTCTTTGCAATACACGTTCTTCGATGGGCGGAAGTACTTGTAGCACCTAGAACGCTAGATGCGAAACTCAAGTGCCAGAGTGTGTATTCCAGAACTGGAGTTTGTTTTTATTTTTTAGAGATGCAGCATTAGATAATTTTCATTTGTGGACAGTGGAATTGCGAAGATCCGAGATATGAGGGACTACCCAAGTGCGTGCATAGATGAAAATGGGGTGATTTCTTTGGAGACCAAGACATTGAGGTTGAGCTGGATCTGGCCATCTAGCCAAGCCCGTTTCTAGCCAATTTACTTCTTTGCTTCACTTCTACATTCCTCAGAAACGCCGCGAGCCACGGAAAACGGAGTGCTTGACCCTCGCTTAAGCCCCCTATTTTCGACCTTCACCTTAATTGGGGATTCACTTCATCAATTGGTGTCTTCCAAATATGCTCTTGATCGAAAAGATGTCTTTCTTTTTCAGGAGAGCTGGAAATTTACATCGATTACACACTTGCACGGAGGGAACAACTCTTTATTTTAACTGATTTATTTTATTCTTCTATCGAAGCCGGAGGTCATCGATTCCCATTCGGCCCCTTAGGCGGGTCGCGGACAAGTAGACGGACCTTGCCAGCACCAATCTCGTGCCCCTGACTAAGGATATCAACTTCTTCCTTCTCCGGCTCTAGTGCGGCTATAGCATTACTGGCGCCTTCTCTGGAAAGACTTTTATCCCAGGATCGAGCATCGATACCCAGGATACCCCCAACATTGTTCCTGTCACCAGGAACAGAGAATTCGCGGTACGCATACCGCCACTCATTCAAGAAATTACGAATAGCTTTGCCGACCTTATCCTTGCCGTTCTTACTGTGGTGACCAGTACCAGTAATGGCATATACAGGTCTGGTTTCCCTTTGGTTCTCGAGAAGCACCTTTTCAAGATATTCGACAGCTTCTTCGGGATGCAGGCCATGAAGGTCGACATAGAGCTCAGAGCTAGAGGAGCTGTTCTTGTTACGTTCTTCGTAAAGCTCACGAGCAGCTTCTCGATGAGCTTTTCGCATCGCATCATTCTCGCTCTGACCACGAAGACTAAGAGCTTTGGCAGCCCGTGCATCGTTGCGATTCCAGGCTTGAGCAGCACTGATTGAATTAGCAAAGGCTTCGAAGATGTGATAGAGGAATTCACCTTTGTAAAAACTTATTCCTCAAGCCACCATGCTTGATAGCATCTTGTCTAGCCTTGAGGTATGCTTTGTTTGCTTTCTCACCTGTCTCCAGCCAAGGCACATGCTGTGGGCTGGGTATGGCTTGGGCAGCAACACTATTCTCTCCATTGCGGATACTAGTGGAACTTCCATTTCTGCCTATCTTTTTCATATCTTGCCTCATCGGGCCAGGACCAGGGGATGGGGACATCTTGACCACTTCCGCCAACGAGCTTGGGGTGGGAGCCTCCTTGTGGCCATGCCCATGACCGCCTCTCTTTCCATGGTGCTTTTTGCCACCCTTTGCAGCGACTGCGCCGAGTGAAGGGAAGGCGTCGGTATCATCCAAAGCAGGAGCCGCTGGATTTAGTTCTCGGGACTGGTGCCGGCTGCTGGGTCGTGACCTCTGGCTAGACCCATCACTTGCGTAGCCTTGCATTCCTTTGAACCCCGGTGGTGGAGTGAAGCTCGTCCCTTGATAGTTGCTAAAAGCGTTACTGGAACTATACGAGCTGGGCCACTGGTCCTGCAGGGGTTGTAACGAAGGGAAAGCATTATAATCTTGAAACTGGAAGCCTGGCTGAGCACTCTGGAGGGGAGGTGTACTGCTTTCGTCCAGAGCAAGACGGTTCATGAAATGTGACGGGTCATGTGAAAAGATGCAGGTATCGCCAGCAAGGCAGTTCCCCATCACCCAATATCTACAAGATTAGCTTATGACATTTTTGGACATATGAAATATACTTACTTGCAGATGTGATCATGGCTGAATCGGCAATCTGCTCTAAGGCATTGTCCAGTCGAGAGCCAGAATCTGCAAACAACACCACTACGCTGTCCTCCTGCTGGGGTAAGAGGGCGAGGGATCTCCGCAGTCATAGATTTGCCAATTAAAATGGCATTTTTTGCATCGGCCGCTTGTGCTTGAGCTGTGGACATATCGCTGGTTTGACCTTCCATGAATGCCATGATGGTAGCGCTCAAGTCATATCCGTGAATGGCAAGCGCTGCCTCGATCTCCTCGTCTGACTTCGAAGGACCAAGTATTGATCGGAGCATGTCATACGGACTCATATCCGATTGTTGAGGCTGGATATACTCCGCTGCCGCTGCGTTGAGGCCACTGTGGCCACCAGCAGAAGAGGATGTGTTACTTCCCCCATCATCATTTACCAGCCAGTCTACATTATCGCTGCCATAATCCCCGTATATGTCTTGTGTAGGACTGGTATCAGTGGGAAACTCGTATGCGTTCAAACTCGGACTGTGGGGTATGGCTGGACTCGAAAAAGCAAGTCTGGGCGAGGGGCGGGGCGAGGTGAAGGGCGAGGCAGTCGATGATTTGGCTCTGTTGAAGTCTCGCGGGATAAATCCAGGTGGTGCAAGAGGGCTAACTCCAAGACGAGGAGATGATGACACCGGTGTACCAGCACCACCTCGCGGAATCTGCCACGGAGCTGGCGATGGCCGGCGCAGAACCGTGTGTCGCACAGGTGGTGGTGAAGCTGGATTAGTTGACGACTCCCGGTATCTCCATAGCACATCCAAGACAGCGTTCTCAATAGCGCTGCCTACCAGCGTTGTTTCCTTCTTTAGAAGCTCCTCCAGCTTGTCTGTCTTCTCCTCATCGTCGAGACTGTCGTCCTGGAGCAAGGGGAGACAGATCTCGTAAGTCTCGTCGGAAACCATTTCCGCAGATTTTGGTAGAAAGTCCGCAGTAAGAAATTAAATGGCGTGTATGATGCAAAACGCTAAGGGAAGGCAGCGAGAGGTACCGCTCGAAGTAAGGCGGACGGGCTCGCGATGTGTTGGAGGGCGGGTTGGGGAAGGAGCGCGCTGAAATGCATGCAATAAGCAGATAGATGCAGAGAGCAAGAGCAAGGCGACAACGGAAGGCACCAGGCTCTTACATTGTCGACAGGAGTCCTGTAGATAACATGGGAACGAGAGCAACCCGAGAGGGTGAGGTCGAGACTGGCTCGTGGTCCTGACGAGTGGTGAGGCTGGAGTTGAATCCCGGGGTGCGCTAAGTCATTGACCGATGACTGGCCAGTGCTGCTGGTGCGAGGAGAAGCCCCAGCGCGTGAAAGGAAGCTGCTGCGAGAATGCAATATGGGTAAATGTGACCTGGGCGATATACTGACAAATCCTCCTGCCCCAACGAATTGGGCCAGCTGAATTACAACAAGCTGCAACGACAAACTGCACACAGTCATCACGTGACTGGAAGCAGATCCCGTCGGTCTCGAACAATCCCGAGTGACGTACTGGGGATGGCGTCTCAGTCTCAGGCTCTCCTCCAGCTTACTTCACTGCCACACTGGGCATTACGACTGCTCCAACTCTGTTGTTCAATCCCGCCTGCGACCTTTCATTTGCCCTTCTCTCTTCCTCTGTACATTGACTTTGCGACCTCTCTTGTTCTCATCTTTGTTTCACGTCTGTGCTTGAAACTTCCGTTTTCCAACATCTCTCCCAACGCCGCAACATAATCACCACGAAACGCTCCTCATGATTTTATCGACGTGACCTCGAATCAGTCAAGCCTCCCTTGGACACTATTCCACAACTTCTGCTGTGGATCCTCTGCACACATATCCCCATCGCGCACCCAGCATGCCGGCAGGATACGAATCGACAGCGAAAGCG
>Ga0302140_10006253_pt1 | contig 14967 bp, 13 predicted proteins | sample I_Bog_E1_1_FD_202095 | JGI IMG/M metagenome (GOLD analysis project Ga0302140, IMG submission 202095) | Peat permafrost microbial communities from Stordalen Mire near Abisko, Sweden - I_Bog_E1_1 | ecosystem: Environmental > Terrestrial > Soil > Wetlands > Peat | place: Sweden: Abisko, Stordalen...
CTCCGGCAACTGGATCGCCGCTGTTTTCCCACGCTTCGAACTTCGAGACGTGAACGCCTTCGTGCGCTACGGTAACAGCGAGAAAATTGGACTGGCTGAGAATGCTGGGGTTGAAAGTAACGTTAATGGTTCCGTCGCCAGTGAAGGGATTCGTTGCTCCAGAATTGTTGGCTGACATGCCGACCGTGACCCCATTGTTTTCTCCCTCAAACCCATAGGCATTCAACCCCGCCAGCGTGGCCGTCTGCTCACCCATCGGCATGCCCCCAGTTGCATCACTTGCCGCGTTCCAAGCATTTCTGAAATCGCTTCTAAAACTCAAAGCATTCTGAGCCCACTTGTGGCGTTTGTTGTGCTTGTCTCCAGCTATCGCTGACAAGTCGTCATCGCTCATATCGCCCCCTGCCGACTGGTCCCACCCATAGAGTCCTGTCGGATCAATAACCCGGAGAGGATTGTTCATTCCATATGTGTACCGATTCCAAGTCTGCGGATCTGATGGAACTCCGCTGCTCAGAAGCGGATCCGGACTCATAAATCGTCCCATGCTGGAAGCGTAGTACCTTGCCCCGAAGTAGTCATTCCCTGATTCGGCGTCCCGTTCTTTGCCGGTAGAGCGGGACTGGACGCGCTCCAGATGCAAGGCTGCTTGCAAGCCTAATGCGGTCGTGGATTTGCAGACGCTGAAGCCCAGATAAAGGGCTGGATTTGAACTCGGAACCCCCAGATGCAGTTTTTCTCTTAGCTGTGGCATTGCGGCCAGGAGGCCGTCTGGGATACACGCGCTCGGAGCCGGAGTCATTGCCCTCGATTGTAAGGCTTTGAGGCCGGTTCCGGGACGGAAGCGGCCTCTCTTTAGCAGCTAAAAGCAGCTACTAAAGGAAGAACTGGGCACGCCTACTCGCGGTCGTCCTCGGCCTCCGCCGCAAGGGCAGAGAAGAGAGCCTCGGCGTCGGCATCCATGGCTTTGGGGGCCTGGTTCTCGCCCCGCTCAAGCAGGGCTCCGGGATGGGTGGCGGCATGGATTCTTTGCAGGGCACGGATGGCGACCTGGGTGTATATCTCCGTGGTACGGATGTCCTCGTGTCCAAGCATGGCCTGGATGTGGCGGATGTCGGCCCCGCCCTCGTGCATCAGCGTGGCCATCGTGTGGCGGAAGAGATGGCAGGAGCCGGTCTTGCCCAGCCCGGCCGCGTCTACCCTTTCCTTGACCGCGAAGCTCAGGTGGTCGCGGCTGAACGGCTCGCCCTGGGCCGTGAGGAAGACGGTCATGTCATCCGGCTCGACGGCAAGCTGCGGACGGCCCTCCCGGATGTACTTCTGAAGCCACGCTATCGCCCGCTCACCGATGGGCACATAGCGGTCCTTGTTGCCCTTGCCCTGGCGAACGAGGAGCAGGCCACGGTCGAGTGAGAGATCGTAGAGCTTCAGAGCGATCATCTCCATGCGGCGCAGGCCGGTCGAGTACAGCACTTCGAGGATGGCGCGGTCCCTGAGTCCGATGGGCTCCTCGACCTCGCAGAGCTGCACGATCCGCTCGACCTCCTGGGCGGAGAAGATGTTCTTGGGCAGCGAGCGGCCCAGCCGGGGAAGCTCCAGATCCGAGGCCGGGTTGTGCAGGATGTGGTTCTGCCGCGTCATCCACCGGAACCACACGCGCAGCGGGACGAGACACGAGTGCTGCGAACGGAAGCTCAACGGCTCGCCGTTCTTCTTCCGGTAGTGGAACAGGTGCCGCTGATACCGCTCCAGCACGGGCCGCGTGACTTCTACCGGCTCCGTCAGTCCACGCTCCTTGCACCACTGCAAGAAGAAGCCGATGTGGACCTGGCGGTTGCGGACGGTGTGCATGGAGTAGTTCTGCACCGCCAGCGCGTGCAGATGGTCGCGCATCATTGCTTCCAACTGTGTGGCTGGCATGGTCTCGGGTTTGCGGGTCTTCGTTACACGCGCCATTGCTCTACCTCCTCGCTACGGTTACGACGGAGCGGAGTTTCTCCTTGCCCCGTATAAGTGTTTTTCCGGCTTTCAACGCCGGAGTGCATGGAAGCCGCATGAACACAGGCGATGACCGGTATAAAGTGAACCCGACATCCCCCCGACTTGGGGCCGACTTGACCCCGACTACTGGCCTTTCAGCCCCGACTTCTTTTCGTCGTACTCATCTCCTGCCCAGCTTTTCAACGTCGATTAGTCCGCCCAGCACCGGCTTTCCGCCGTCGGCAGGCTGCGTGAAGACCAGCTCGTAGACGATGCTCTGGCCACGGCCGCCGCGATGGACGAGCAGGTACTCAAGCTCCTCCAGCCGGTGCAGGTGCGTTTTCAACTGCGTATCGCCCCAGCCCGTCGCCTCGCGCACGTCACGCCGGGAGAAGCGGTAATCGGGGCGTTCCATCTTCTGACGCTCACACTCCGCCGCAGCCATCGCATCCACGGCCAACAACAGCCGCCTGGTCTGCGGTGGCAGCTCGTCGAGCGACCGGCCGAGCACTTCATGCGCGAGCCGGTTGGCCACGGCGATGTCGTCGAGCGCAACCTCGATGTACTCAACCACGCGGCCATTGTGCTGAACGGCCTTCCGGGGCCGCTGATGCTGATGCAACAAGGCAACGCTGCGGATGAGCGTCAGATACTTCATGTGGTCGCGCCGGGTCCGCGTCTGCGAGTCGTGGAAGGTCAGCTCCCGTGCGTAGGGATTGACGACGGAGACAGGCTTCAGGAGCCGCTGCGCGTTGCGATGCACGGCAAGCACCGCCGCTCGGTCCTGCCGCCGCAACAGCCCTTCGACCGTCTGCGCCTCCCGCTGCACCCGGTGGATGGCCTGGGTCTGCTCGCGCTCTTCGTTGACCGTCAGAACCAGGCAGCGGTTCAGCATCTCCTCATCGAGATTGATGGCCGTCGTCGTCAGGAAGAGCATCACCGGACCCTCGACGCGGTACTGATGCGTCACGTGGCGGCCCGTGTTCGGGTCTTTGCCCGTCGAGGCGATGGTCAGCACGCCTTCCGACTGCAACAGCTTCAAGGCGTAGGCCGCGGAGTGCGCACCCTCTTCCTCCACGATGGCCAGCACCTTGTGCTTGAGGTCGGCCTCGCCCATGTAGAAGAGAGACTGGCCGGTCATGGCGGAGTATTGAACCCGCTGCTCCTCGGGCAGGAAGGCCAGTACCGCTTCCATCAGCGAACTCTTGCCCGCCGCCGATGACGACTGCATGATGATGGCAAGCGGCGATTCCAGATGCCGCGAGACCACACCCAGATAGCCCACGAGTTTGTTGGTCTCCTCGCCTACCACGCCGCACCGTGCGAAGTCCTCGACGATGCGCTCCAGCAACTTCGGACTGCGCAGCAGCTCCATCGCGGCCTCGCACTCATCTGCGGTCAGCGTGACGGCCTCTTCCTTCGGTGCAAGCGCCTGCCTGATTTGCTCGTCCTGCAGCTCTTCGAGTTTCAACAGCACCCGGCCAAGGTCGCGGCGGATAACCTCTTCCTTGATGCCCAACTCCTCGGCTGCCTGCTTGGTAAAGCCGCTGCGCTGCCGCGCCGAGTAAAGGTCCAGCGTGTCCACGTGGAAGGCCGACTCACCGCGGGGCGTCCGCCCGGAGACAAGCACGTTGACCTTCAACAGCTCGTAACTCATGTTCTTGCTCAGGCCGCGGATGCGGTAACGCCGCTCGCCCTGCATCAGGAAGATGTCGTCGCCGCGCTTCTCGACCGGCACGTCGATGGTCGGCGCGGGCGCTGCCGGGGCTGGCTCCGGTTCTGTTGGCACAACCGGCTCCGGCGTGGCGGCTAAGGAAAAAAACTGCTCTTCGATTGCAGCGGGGATGGATGCGGCGGGAGCTGGCTCGGGAGCGGCTTCGAGGATTTCTTCCTTAGCCGCTGCTTGTGTCTCTGCTGGCTCCTGCTCGATACCTGGCTCCGGCATTGCGCATGGCTCCGGCTCCATGCCCGGCTCCGGCTCCATGCCCGGCTCCGGCTCAGCCACGATGACCGGCTCCAGCACACGCGGCTCTGGCCGCTGCCCCTTGCCCAGCCACGTGGCCCTGTTGAGCAGCACGCCCAGGCTCTTCGCCGCCGGCTGCACCTTCAGGGCGTAGGCGTTGGCGTCCATATTCTTTGGGAAGAGGATGCGGAAGCATTCGATGCCTGACTGCATCAGTTCCTCGGCCAGCTTCGCGGCGGCATTGTCGCCTGCCTCGTCGCGATCGTAGGCGATGTACACCCGCTCGATGCCATGCTGGGCGAAGGCCGCCCGATGGTCGGTAGTGAAGCCGTTCACTCCGTAGCTCGCCGTCACATTGCGGTAGCCCGCAACCCAGAACGTCAGAGCATCTATCAGCGCCTCGCACAGGACGATTTCCTTCGACGTGGCCAGCGCCTCCTCATTCCACACGCCACGGTGCTCGCCGGGCAGATACAGATGGTCCGGCGTTCCGGGGCGCAGATTCGGCGTGACCTTGCGGCCATACATCTCCATCACGTTGCCAGCGGGATTGAAGACCGGGATGACAACAGAGCCGTTGAAGTGCTCATGCCCGCTCTCGCGCAGGATGCCCAGTGTTTGCAGCCGTCCCCGCATCTCGGCGCCGGCGGCGCGGTTCTTCGCCGGAAGCCGGTACCCCAGCGTCCGGTTGGCGAAGCCAAGCCGGAAGCGGTCGATGATTTCTGCCGACCTCAGTCCCCGCGACTCCAGATACCGCATCGCCTCCGGCGACTGCTTCAGCGTCTCGTGGTAGTAGCCGACGACCTGCAATAGCAACTCACGGTCGTCCGCATCCCGCTCGGCCGGCGGCGGCAGCTTCCGCACCGTGCCGTGCTTGACCGGCTGCACCGGAGCGGCTACTAAAGGAAGATGGTCCTCTCTGAGCAACTCGACCGCATGGCGGAAGCTGATGCCGTTGGCCTTCATCACCCAGTCGATGCAAGTGCCGCCCTCGTTGCAGGCTCCAAGGCAGTGCCAGAGGTTCTTCGCTGGAGTGATGACCAGCGACGGATTGCGGTCATCGTGGAAGGGGCAGAGGCCCAGCAGGTCGGCGCCGTGCCGGTGCAGCTTGATGCCCCGCGCCTCGGCCAGCCGCTGGACGGAGACCTCACGCTTCAGCCGCTCGACCTCCGCCTCCGGGATGCGTGCCATTCTCCCCGCCCTCCGCCGAAAAACCTGTCAAGTGCTTTTTCCACTCTTTGCGGGTTTTTCTTCCGTCCGCAAGTATACACGCTGGGCGTGTATACTCACAGGGGATTTGAGAGGAGCAAGAAAATGGGCTTTACAATCGCCTCTGTCATGCCTGCCAAGAAGCCAGCCCAGAACGCCTTCGGTAAACGCCTCGTCGCGCTCCGCCAGCAACGCGGACTCACCCAAGTCCAGCTTGCCAAGGCCACGGGCATGACCCAGAGAGCCATCTCCTACTACGAGACCGAGGCCGAACTGCCTGCCTCGGCGGCCCTGATCACGCTGGCGAAGGTTCTTGAGGTCTCCGCCGACGAACTGCTGGGGCTCAAGCAGCCCAAGCCCGGCAAGGCCGAGTTGCGTACCCCCGACCCGGAGACCGAGCGGCTCTGGAAGAGATTCCAGCGCATGGCATCGCTGGCCGAACGCGACCAGAGAGCCGTCATCCGCCTGATTAACTCTCTGAGCACAACGAACGGAAGCGGGCGCACAGCGGTGGAAGCCCGCTCGTAGCCTCCGGCTGCCGCTGTTAAAACAGGCGGCTCTTGGGATGGTTGCTGGCCGTGGGCGTCTTCGCTTTGTCGCCGGCCGTGGTGGGCTTCCGGGTCCAGAACTTGGATTGGAAGTTGAACATGGATACGGTCTCCTGATAGCGCATCCAGTAACGATGGAACCTTCCGAAAAGATTTCTTTTACGAAGGCTTCAAGTGGGCATTTCCACCCGCCTGCATTCAGCGACTTACAGCGCCCCCCGCCACAGGGTTTTTGGAAGCCCCCTCGAACGCCCGGCACGCCGTGCCCACCCCGATGCCCAACCTCGCCGCCACCTTCGCCCATGACAAGCCCTCGGCACGCAGCGTGGCGACCTTCTCCGGGTTGACCAGCACACGCGGCCTGCCCAGCCGCTTGCCCTTGGCACGGGCATTGCGCAGCCCGGAGCGGACACGCTCCTGGATGAGTGACCGCTCGAACTCGCCCATGGCCGCGATGATTTGGAACATCAACCGCCCTGAAGGCGTCGAGAGGTCGAGATTGTCCATCAGCGAGATGAACGCCACCCCATACGCAGCCAGGTCGGCCAGGGCGTTGACCAGGTGCCTCAGCGAACGCCCGAAGCGGTCTATCTTCCAGCAGACCACAGCATCGAAGCGCCGCAGATGCGCGTCCGCCATCAGCCGGTTCAACGCCGGGCGGGACTCCCGCGACCCCGACACGCCGTGGTCAACGAACTCCTCGACCACCTGCCAGCCACGCCGGTCGGCATACTCCCGCAGCTCCCGGAGCTGCATCTCCGGGTCTTGAGCACCCACGGTGCTCACTCGGGCGTACAAGCACACCCGGCGGATGTTCTCCGCCTCTTGTGGGAGACACACCCGCCTGCTACGGTTGGCATTAGCCATGCTGCCTCCTCATAAGGCGACATCGGTGAGCGGCGTATCGGTGCTGATAACACCGGTGCGCCGCGCTTGGGTTTACTTCCTCGTCTTTGCCTTGGGCTTGGCGGCCTTGGACCTGGCAGGCTCCCTGTCCCAGTACGGCGACTTGCAGCCGGAACAGCGCACCGGCTTCTCCCCGTCCTTGGACTGCCACTCGTAGCCGCACTGGGCACAGACCCAGACGACGACCTTGATGATTTTCTGCGGCATGACCCTACTATACACCGGAAGTGTACACCGTGGAGAGCTTCCAAGCCTGATATACACCGATGGTGTACACCCCGGAGAGCTTCTGAAGTAAAAAAGCCGCTCGCCCATCGCGGGCAGGCGGCTTCTTGTTATCAGCTATGGTTTACTCCCAGGCGGCAGAGGAAGCCTCCACCCCGGCATCCAGGCCGACTTCCACGTCGCCGCCGCGCCCCTCTCGTCCTCGCACCGGCCGGGAGCGGCCGGGAGCCGCGGTATGCCACCGCGCTCGCCTCCTTCATCGCCGCCTGCGTCAGGCAGCCTCCAGTTGAAGGCCACTTTCGACGGCACCCACGGCGTCCGACTCCATCTCGTCCAGCAGCCGCATGACCCTCGACCACATTGCTTCCCCCCGTTTGTCCGAGTACCGGTCGGGGTACCTCACGATCTTGGTGTCGGTCCGAAGGATGAACCCATCCAGTACCAGGTCGCTGGCCCGCGCCATCGACTCCTGGGTGGCTCTGACCACCTCCTCGATGTCCTCTACGGGGCCACCGACCAGGAGGGCGTCCTGCACAGGCGCGTGGACCTCAACACCCCTCTCGGTGGCATAGCAGCAGGCCCAGCGCAACATCTCGCTCCCGTTCGACTGCATCGGATAATTCGAGATCGTGTTGGGCTTGGTCCGGGCGGTCACCTGCAGCGGCCACCGGAAGACCGTCTCGATCTTCCGGTCGAAGACGGCCAACTGCGACCGCCACTCACTCCACTCCCAGTAGCGGGCGTAGACGCGACGATGGAGATCAAGCAACTCCTGCGCCCGCCACTCCGGCTGGCCAAGCTTCTTCGACAGGCCGACGGCGGTCTGACCGTATTGCGTCGCGAGCATAACTACCTTGTAGAGGTCCCGAACCTCGGGATGCGTGTGCTTCGTTGCCCCTCTCGGCGCGGCGCCGGCCTCAACCGCGAAGGCCATGTAGATGTCGCCGCTTTCATACGCCGCCTTCATGCGGGCGTCGCCGGACAACGCCGCGGCGATGGCGAACTCCGCACTGGCCCAGTCGATGTACGCAATCGCCCGGCCGGCCTCTGGCTTGATCAGCGACCGGAGCCAGGCAGACGGTCCGAAGATGAACTTGGCGCTGGGAGGGTAATTCCGCCCCGTGATCGAGCGGAACGGCATCAGCGAGCAGCGGTTGCTGCCATCCGTTCCCACGGTGAGCCCCAGTTGCCGAAGGTGGGTCAGCGTCGAACGAAGGTCGCGCAGGGGTGCGAGGGCCGGGAACCGCAGGGCCATTGGTTTGAATACGTCGTCGTCCTCCGTGGACAGCAGTCCCGACGGCGTGCGCGGCCACTCCTTCAAAAGCCCCAGCCCTGAGAGCAGCGCCTCGAACCTTTTGTCGCTCCAGTGAATACCCTGGTACACGCCGAAGTGATGTTCCGCCTCAACATCGTCCGCGAGCCTCAACTTGATCTCATCCCAGTTGTCGCCGAGGCGCCGGAAGGTGGGTACGTCGATCGGGATGCCGGCATACTCCATCTTCGCGAGCGCCTTGGTATAGCGGCCCCGGAAGATGGCGTAGGGTATCTCCATTGCCGGAAGCATCGCGGGCAAGAGCTTCTCCAGCGCCGCGACATCCTCCGCACAGTAGTCCAGGATCGCCCGCTGCTCCTCCTCGGTGTACGGCGCCCCCCTCAGGATCAAGGCGATCATGGACTGCTTTTCGACCACGGTCATCGAGTCCAGGCCGAAGTGGGCAAGGGCGGCTATGAGGGATGTTTCCACCGGGCTGCCGTCGAACTTGTTGCGGCCGTTGGTCAGGCACCGAAACTCGGCGAACAGGTCGAGTACGTGCTCCGGCAACTGCCAGCCAAGGGCCAGGAAGGCGCTCCACTCCGCCTGGGCTGCATATGCAACGTACAGAACCTCACTTCCCATAGGAAGGGGATTCTCATGCGCTGCGCTGGGGTCCCCGAAGAACACCTTGTGACGGCGCCCTGACCGAAGCTCGTATGCCACGAGGCATACGGGCACGACCCGCTCGCCGTCACGAGCGATGTACTCCGTGTCCAAAAGGACGACTTCCTCGAAGTCGCCCAGCTTGGGAAGGTAGTTAAACATTGAAGTCACCCCGGAGCTTCCTGACCAGTGGGTGGGCCAACGTGTCGATGAACCGCGAGCCGAACGCCGTTTCGAGTATCTCGTTGAACGTCATGGGCGGCCACACCGGAGGCGCAGGCGACACCATCGGCGTTTCCAGCAGGTACCCATTGGACGACTTGTCCGGGATTACCCGCATCCAGCGCTTGGAAGCCTCCCGGATCGCGATGCGGGCGGACTGGCTCCAGGAGTTGGTGCTGTTCTTGTAATGCCAGAGGAAGAGCGATCCGTCCGCCGTGATTGCCGTGGCCAGGTTGAGCGTGTCCACCTTGTTCTCGATGTCCACGGGCAGGTCGAGGTCGGCCGACAGCAGGTAGATTTCACCCGTCGCCTCGTCCTCGATGGTCGGCATGCCGTCGGCGCGGTAGTCGGCCGAAGGATGGGCATGCACGAACTGCTTCTTCGACGGCTTGCGGACGGGGATCACCGTCTGCTGCTTGCGTCCCCAGCCGCCCGAGTCCTCGGTCTTCTGGACCTGGGCCTGGCGGTAATTCTTGGGATCGAACTTCGACTCCGGCGGAGTCGATACTGCGGCGGGCGCTGCAACACTGACTGCAGCGGTCTGGTCGTTCGTGGTCGGAGCATCGATCGGATGGTTCTCAACAGCAGAACCTCCGGGCATCGGCGAAACAGTCTTGATGGGATTCATTTTGGAGCCCCTGTAGACCCAGATTCCTCCGCGGTGTTATCCGGGACCGGAGGGGCGGTCTAAAGCGAAGATAGGCTTGCTCAGGGCGCTTCAGTAGGGTTCAACTCCGGATTTATGGGGGCGACTTGATCCTATAAACTGATGGAACTAAAGATTTTCCTGCCGGGCAGCGGCCTCGACATGCCGGAGGAGGCTCTCCAGCTTCCGGGCGAGTTCCGGGTGCTCCCGCCGGAAGCCCGCCAGCTTGGCAATCAGGTCGCCGGGCGCGATCTCCATCTCGCAGTAGATTCCGATTATGCGGGCGATTGTAGCCGCATGGCGATGTGCCAGCGGCTGGAAAGCCGGCGCCGCCCCTTGGAGCCGTGTGCCGGCGTCCTTCTGGTCTACGGGGCCTGGCACGGGACTGGCCCGCATTGAAGCATAGGTGAGCAGGTACAGCACCCCCTTCGACTTCATGAGGGTTGTCTGGGCTGGAGTCTGCCAGCGTTCGGCGAGGTCCCGAACCCAACGGAGAGTGGCCTGCAAGACGTTCAGCGACTCCGAAGGATCGAAGGCGGGCTCCGTGGATATGCCCGCCGGGAGCGGGCATCCTTCTGCGAGCGCGTCGGCAGCGAGCATCAACTCGTCCCAGTGTTTCTTGATTGTGGCCAACATGCTCTGCGCTTTGCTGGCGACCTCCGCCATGTCCTCCCGCGTGGCGAGCATTGGAAGCACAAGGGGCTTGGGAAGCGTGGTAGTGGCACCGCCACCTCCCGGAGCATCTCCTTTGCCATCTGTACGCGGCTTGATCTCTCTTTCTCCCAGGCGGGCCAGGCACCAGTACAGGACGCCTCGATGGCATCCGCCATCCTCCAAGGGCCTCAGGCACTCCAGCACGTCCTTCCTGTCGCTCGTTGGCAGGTTCTGGCCCGTGAACTCGGGGAGTGCCGCGGGGATTTGAATGGGAGCGTCGGGGTCCAGCCATTCTTCATCCAGACCCATCCGGTCCTGGACCGTTACCGCAGCTATCTTCCTCCGGGTCTCCCTTTGTTGGTCCGGAGTCTGGCGGAACTTGGGACGCTTCTTCATGGTTGGATTCTATCGGCCGTGGCGGAAGGAGAAGGATCAGGCGGGTGGCCATGGGAGCACCCCGCGGTAAGGGCTGAAGCTTGCATTCGTCGCTGCACACAGGGGTATGGCGGGTCTCCGTTGTCTCCGTACCGAGGGGGGAGGACCTTAATAATAGATATAGAGGTGGCTTCGTATACAAGGTATGAAGGGATACAACGGAGACCCCCTGTACCCCGGTGTGGCTTACCCAGTCGTCGAAGCTGTTCGCCGGGGACCGCCAGTGGATCGTGAGCCGGAAGAGAACTCGATCACGATCAAGCGATGGCAGGCGGCGTCATGCCCGTCGCGGTGACAACGCCGCCGGAGCAGCCCGCTTCCCCGCCGTCTACCACGAATCCTGGAGTTAGCACCGAGTTAGTCGTCGATGCCATGATCCGGCTTTCAGGCGCCAACCTGGCATGGGGTTGAGTTAGGACCTTGGGCCACGATAGGGCATGCAGGATGGGCCGCGTTGGAGCTGGGGGCCGGGTAGGTGGCGCTGGAGGGTGGCGCCGGGCGGGTTCGTGCGTCGGTCGCTCCTGGGGCCATCCTGGCTACGGGGCTGCTGACCTTTGCCGCGGTGGCGTAACCGTCCCACTGAATACGCCCGCCTTTCTCTGGGCATACGGGAGACGTGTCCTCCCTAAAACCGATGCCGTAGGCAGCGTGCTCTTCGGGATGCTGGCTGGGACGAGGACTTCAGGGCTGGAACAGACAGCAAGGCCGCTCCGAAGAGCGGCCTGCGTGACTTAGCAGCCGGAAACACGGATCAGTTGCGCAGCTTTGTTGTCCCGCATGAGAACCATCCAATTGCTCCGCCTGAGCATGAACACCTGTTCCTTTGTGTACTGCGAGTTCTTGTAGCAGTACTGGACGTAGGGCGACGCCTGTTCAACTGGCAGCGTAAATCCGAACTGGGCCTTTAGCTCCGGTTCCGTCTTTCCGAGAACCAGACTGTCGCGGCCAGGATCGTTCACCATCTCGTTGAGTGCCCGGTCCGGATCCATCTGCGCTAAGCCGTGCTTCCAAGCCCAGTAACGCACGCTTGTCCCTTCCGTAGAATCGCCCCGCAGGAACACTATCCCAACAAGCACGATCGCACAGAGAGATACGGCTAACAATGTAATCCATCGCCACTTGCTCATTGGTCACCCAGCCACTTTCTGACGACGACTGTGCCGCCCCCTTCGTCGTTCATGCCAGCGGGTCGGAACCCCCAGTTGTTAATTGTGATTCTTCCGCCCTGATACCAGTTTGCCGACGCTACGCCCGAACCTCCGACGTAGATTCCCACATGACCATGTTGGTCATTAGCATGACCAACAGCGACGATGTCGCCACTCGCAGCAGTCGAAACTGGCATCGGGGCGGAGTAGCCGGGGATTGGAATGGTTGCCCATTCTTTAGCTGACGGATCACGCATAATCCCAAATGCCGCAAGTATCTTACCTTCAATACCGCTGTACGGAACTTTCGGTCGTTGCCTACCCACGCCTTCAATCATGTCGCCCGCAAACTCATTGCATTTGTCCTTTCCCGCAGCAATTTTAGTTTTATTCGCGACATCCCAGTGCGTCGATCCTTGCGCGTTCGATGCTTCCCCGGCAAGCGCTGAGTTGTTCAACTTCACAAGACCAGCGTCGTTGATCTGCTTATCATTTAGGTTGTTGATCTGATGTTGAGCAACCCAATCTTGCTGCTGTTGGCATTCAAAGCCCGCGCAGTGTCCGTCCGGGTCAACACGGATGAGCGGATTGTTTCCCACATAGGCGTAGAGGTTGAGCGTCTGCGGATCGTCGAGCTTAGCGTAGGGAACGGGATCTTCCTTGGCGCTCCAGTCGGGGGACATGAACCGGCCCATGGAGCTGGCGTAGTACCTAGCCCCGAAGTAGTCGTTTCCTGATTCGGTATCGCGTTCTTTGCCGGTAAAGTGGTCGAGGTTCAGCCGGGAAAATCGTCGAGGTCGCCTTCAGATACAGACTTATCACTTCCATCTCCGAACTCAACTGTGTACACCACCGTTCCAAGTGGATAGCCAAAGGCCTCCGCTTGCTCTGCGGTATTCACAGAAGTGATTGATACAACGGAGCCGGGGCGCGTCATAACGATACCGTCCTCCGTCGCAAGCTTGCACAGGACTGCTTGTCCATAATCGTATTTCATGATATTCCTCATTGTTTAACAGGGAGCCAAGGCTTGCCGTTTGCGGTTTGACCGGGGACATGGGCGTGCGGCACCTGCGCGGCTGGGTCGGGATGTGTGCTTGCCGGGTGCCCGCCGTCAACACGTGTACCGGTTGGCTTTCCATTGGCATCCTTAACCTGGATCCACTTCCCGTCCTTGGAGCCTCCTAGTTGCTGTCCGCCTGCAACTGGTATCGCATTGCCTTTTGGATCGACAACTATCACAGGACCAGCTACAGGTCCAGTGAACGGATTGGTATTAGTATTCGTAGTGTCAGATGAATTCGCAGGTGCGGGGGCTGTAGCAGGCCCAGGTGCTGGAGCCTGATTCGAAGAGGACATTGAGTTCAGAACGCTGACTATTCCTTTTCCAATCCCCGCTCCAACCACTGCTCCCCCGGCAGCGCCCAGTGCACCCCCTTCCCATCCACCGGCGACAGTACCAACTCCCGGTGCAACAAGCGTACCGCCGCCTGCTCCGACTGTGCCCCCAACAAGCGCGCCTCCGAGCGTTCCTGCCACCGTCGACAAGCTTATTATGGCCTTGTCCCAGTCATAATGTCCGTCCGCATCTATTCGCGTGAGCGGGTTGTTCCGCACATAGCTGTAGAGATTGAGTGATTGAGGATCATCGAATGTGGCGTATGGAACAGGCTCTTCCTTCGCCGCCCAATCCGGGGACATGAACCGGCCCATCGCACTGCTGTAGTAGCGCGCATCGAAGTAGTCATTTCCTGATTCGGCATCACGTTCTTTGCCGGTGAAGTGGTACACAAACCTTGGTTCCATCAGAGGGCGACTGCCCGATTTCGCACTGACCTCACAATCACCGCAATTCCGATTCCCAATAATCCTGATAAAAGCATGCTGATGCAGTGAACGGGCGAAACGGCTTCTTGAAATGAGTAGGCTGCCATCCGATTCCTAGCAACACTCATCATGAACCAGTAATACAGCAGGTAAGTAAAAGGATTGAATAGGGCGATTGAAACGACCCGAGCTGACCGAAATAACCACACGAAACACGCGACGAAAGACGCTAAGACCAATCCAACAACACTCTCTCGTTGTACTGAGTGGCGTACAAACACTTCGCCAGAGTCTTTCTTAAACTGTCCGCTGTCGGGTGACGAGACTTTTGGGGGCACTGAACGATCGTCAAATTTCGCATTTGCAAAAGCAATTCCCAACAGCAGTAAAAACATTAACCCGCTGGCCGCCAACACTGCAGAGATTCTTCCAAACAACGGTGTCATTTATTGATGCTCCTTCTCTCCGGGGCGATTGTAAGCATCTTTCAGCTTCTGAGACTCCTGAGGCGTGAACGTTCGGTTGGGATCGTTCAGTTGCTGCGGGGTATCGCTCGGATTCATAATCGGGCTGCTATCGTTATGATCAAGTACGTCATGTGCGACTTCGTGCGTAGCAGTGTTTCCTAGCGCCGTAACATTGCCTTCACCTTGACCCGCTGCTGCATCGACAGCGCCACCGTTCACGACGCTCTCATTACCATGGCGGCCAGAGCCATCTTGCTGCGTGGTAACGACGTTATCTCCTATATCTGGGTGTCCGTTGGATGAACCAATTTTGACGTCTCCTTTTTCTTGCCCAGGTCCTTTCGCGAGTTCCATGACTTTTGTATGGGCACCGCTGAAGAGATCGGCCTTTAATGTTTGCCAAAAAGATGGACCATTGATCACTTGATAGGTGACGTTAAGAACACCTGCATTTTGGAATTTGCCCTGAACGAACTTTGCAACGTGATCCGACGTCGTAGCGTTATACCCGCCGGTGTTAAGAACGACAATCTTGAGCTCCCTACCGTCAGGATCGATCGCAATCAAAGGATTGTTACGGACGTAGGAATACATATTCCACTGCTGTGGATCGAATATTCTCTGCTTGCTGATTATCTTCGGATCAGGGCTCAACCAACGCCCCATTGAACTTGCATAGTACCTAGCCCCGAAGTAGTCGTTGCCGGATTCGGTATCGCGTTCTTTGCCGGTAGAGCGGGACTGGACGCGCTCCAGATGCAAGGCTGCTTGCAAGCCTAATGCGGTCGTGGATTTGCAGACGCTGAAGCCCAGATAAAG
>Ga0302140_10006254_pt1 | contig 14967 bp, 17 predicted proteins | sample I_Bog_E1_1_FD_202095 | JGI IMG/M metagenome (GOLD analysis project Ga0302140, IMG submission 202095) | Peat permafrost microbial communities from Stordalen Mire near Abisko, Sweden - I_Bog_E1_1 | ecosystem: Environmental > Terrestrial > Soil > Wetlands > Peat | place: Sweden: Abisko, Stordalen...
ACGCTAAAGAGAACGAAGGAGGGCAAGCCAAGGAAATTTGAGGTTTCAAAAATAGAGATTTCGTGATGCCAATGTTGAAGGACACGCTTTGTTAAGTTGTGGGCTTTACAAGATCAACGTTTTCGTTCGTATTTGGTGCAGGAAATTTGAACGTTGCTACGCCAGGAAAGTGTGTATCGACGCTTGGAATGGATGCAGGCATGGCATTCGCATTTGGTGGAAGTCTATGAGATGGTGATGGAGACCGAGTATTCGCGTTGTTGGTAGAAGGGGCTGAGAGTTCGCGAAGAGCGGAATATTTGTTACTCTTGTCGACAGACTGAGTAATCATATTTGACGAACTGAAGATTGTTGTAAGGACTGGCCTCCGCGGTGGCTCGGTTCTGCTAGATGATGCGGTCGGAGGAGTCGAAGGAATAGGAATATGTTCGATAGTATCCCCAGAGCTCCTAGCTGATGTCGATACTGAAATGGGTGGCGGTATTCGTTTCCTTCTAGGCACTTCTGACCCAGAAGATTCTATACTCGAGCTTCTGCTGCCAACATCATCTTGTGCTTTGGGATGAGCTGAAGTTGGTGTCTTTGTTCTAGATTCAGCTCTCGATGTTGACGAGCGTACTTCAAGAAACGTTGGAGTCTCCCCTCGTTGTAACTTTGCATCCACAAGCCGTTCCGTAACTTGTCGGCTGAGCGGAGTTACTTCTCCGCCCTTTCGGCTTAGATCACTGCCGGCTCGACTCCTGTTTACTCTTTCTTTTCCCTCCATTATCTTTGCTGGAGGTGGAGGCTGAAGCATCCACCGCGTCTCATCCCTACTGGATGGTGCCGTACTCACTACTGGTGGATGTAAATCGTTGACCGGCGGATTCCTTGCTAAGTAATATGTTCCGGGATTTTCCTCTTCCTTCCCAGAACCAGCTTTGCTTAATCGACCTTCCAATAGACGACCGGCTTGTGAGCCCGCCTTCGCAATGGCGTCCATAATCCTCTGACCAGGACCCGGAACATCGTGGCCCCAGAGTGCCTCATCTTCTCTCTGGTATCGCTTTCTGTTCCACCCATCGCCGGAAAGACGGGATCCTTCTGTGCCAGCCGTGGGGCTGCTTGGAGGCTCCGAACTCATTGCACTGCTTCCAGCATAACTGCTTCCTTGCCCTGCGGTATTGAGGGCCCGCTGACTTGCATTCTTGCTTCCATTCTTATCTTTCTGTTTAGGAGGCCCTGGCCCCATCATGATCTCTTCCGTCCAATACGGATTTGTGGAAAATGGAGATGGATGCCGGTACAGTCCCGGCTGCTCCGTCTCCAATTCATGCTTCTCAGCTCTCTCCTTCTTCGCCTGTATCTTCGCTTTCCGCCGATGGTTGATCTTGGCACAAGTGCTGCAGGAGAGGACGTAAAAGGCGACAGACTGTAGAGCAACATCGAGAGACATGTTGTTTGATTCTGAAGGGAGGATGTGTAGTTAGGGCGTGTGCGAGCCCGTTATGAATGCATGGGGAAGGGTCTCGTGTGGTTGGCTCCAAGTTTGTGGGTGCTTTGCGGGTGTTTCGGGAGGCGATTTCGAAGTCCAACAAGGTCTATGCTGTGAGCGAAGTGCTCATCACATCCGGAAACGCAAATGTTGTGTTGGTTGGAATATGCACTGCCCGACAGTATGCAGCTCGAGTGGAAGGTGTTGTGCTGAATTGAAAGCGCAGTCGATGGAGGCGCAGGCTTGTCTTCGTAATCGTTCGCCCAAATGCTAGTCTATCTGCCAGTTGAATTCAATTGATATAATGAGAATGGTGGAGGGTCTGGGACGAAGAAGGTCTCTTTCTTTAATGGCCTCTGATTTCGAAGTGGGTTTGTGAAGGATGTCTTGGTCTCGGTCTTGAACAAAGACTACGTTATTCCCAACAAGTAGGCCCTATCAATTGAGCGCTCAATTGAGTCCTCGATCAGCGCAATGGCGGTAAGCACTCACGGGGAGGGGTATGGATAATCAGTCGGAAGTGTGTTGTTCAGCGAAAGGAGCCCCTCTTTCTGTATGTGAAAGTGGCTCGTAGTGGCTCGTAGTGGCTTCGCGGGAGGCTAACAAGGCGGGACGATGCGTGGACTCTCAATTAGAGGGTTGGATCCACCAGCGTTCAGACTCGGCGATCCTCGAAGTGCGGGACAGGCGTCATACCTCGAAAGAATGACAGTCCCGACGTGCGGTGTGAAGTGTGAAGCCTCACGACCGTGCCCGTTGAATGGGTTTCAGCTTGGGAGGGAGCAGATCCGGATCCGATCCTATACTCCACGCCCCTGTCCATTTTACGCACCACCTAGCCTGATGAGGATGTGTGGCAGCGAAAGCAGATGCAGGTCAACGGAAACCCCGCTACCGTGGAGAGAGTGGGGGTCTTTGTGGCGTGAACCTGGGTGAGAGAAGCCAGAGACCCAACTCTTTCTCGAGCAACGATCATGGAATTGTTGAACAAGATATTGCGCCAAATTCCATATTTACTCATGCCCAGAACTGGGACTGAGATCTTGACACAGCCTAGGGTTGTTGGGCGTCGATGATTGGAGTGCTAGACCTTGCCGTAATCCCACCGACCTCGTGGTGTAAGCTTGCATTATTAGGAAAGTCCAAACTTGTGCCCGCCCGTGCAAGCCTCGAAGCGGAAGCACGTTTTTGCAATGCACAACATGGTGGCCAAGGTCTCATACCCGCGATTCAGATGCTGCGTGTCATTTGGGCACATGAGGATCAATATGGCTGGTGGAAGGCACTCGCCCAGTGTCACATGCGAATGGGAGAGCTCTAGTTTAGTGTCATGTTTTTATTCTTCGGTGGGTGCCATCTACGGTCAAGCCGTGCTCTGCAGCCGCAATTCTGGAGTTCTGATGGTACATGTGAATTGAAAGGAAAGAAGTCTTGCAAGGAAACATGCCCAGATCCCAGCAAGTTTTTGTGACCCATTACGTGCTCGAAACGAATTGGAATCATGAACGCCGTGCCACCCAATGATCGAATTGGGTTTGAATACATCGTGGCTGGCGATGCAACACCCCCAGCCCAAATGCCATGCCATATGCAAAGACGTATGAAGCCCAAGGCTGTAATGCAGAACCATCAATGTACAAAGAAAAAGAAATCGAAGACCGTGGAGATGCCCGTTTTGATGCAGTGTTGTCGATATGGTGTTGAAGCGGATCCGAGGGGTAGACCGGTAGACCAACTGGAGGAAGTCGTCCACGACACCAAGTCGACAGAGAGGTAGCGAGCTTATGACACCTCCCACTCGGAATCCTTGACCACAACTACTTCCTCGTGCACCGTGCCGTCCTTGTCAACCCATACTTCCGTCTGCTCCCACTCCTGACCAGGTCCAGTAGGGGCGATGACCTTTGGAGGAGCGAAGTCGGGAGTCTCGTCGGTCGAGCTTTGAGATTGCTCCGCTGGCTCCTTGCCCTTCTGCGCTGCCTTCTTCTTCTTACGGTCCTTGGCCTTGACTACCTCCCAGCGAGCTGAAGCCTCCGTGGCATATTCAACCTGCTCCTCGTAACTCATCTTGGCTAGTTCAGCTTCCCTAGTACCAAAGATTTCGCTCGGGGAGTACATCTCATCAAGGACTGGCTTCGTGGCAGGCTTAGCTGTGGCAGAATCAACAGTGTTGGCAGCGTAGGTGCTGGAGGGCTCTTCGGTGTCGAGGAGTTCGAAATTGTTGACCGAAGCAGGCTTCTTTCCATTGGCCGGAACCGCCTTGCCAGTCCAAGCAGAAGATGTGGGAGCCTTGGCCGCCATGAAAGCACTTCCATCCTTTGCGGCTCTGCCCTCTGCCTCTCTAGCAGTCCGTCGTTGCTGTTCCATCAGGACCTTGCGTTGTTGCTCTTCCTCCTCACGCTGCTTCTTGGCTGCCTCTGCCTTCTTCCTGTTCTGGCGCTGCTTCTTTGTCTCAGCGTTCTCGGATGGGGGGGCCATCTTCTCCTTCTTTGGCTTTTGGGGGTTGGTAGGTGATGTAACTCGGAGAACTGATGGACCAGGTGCAGGTTTCTCCAGCATGTCAGAAACTCCGCTTGCTACTGGAGAAGCGACAGTGGTCGCATCCAGGTTCGGTGAATTAAGCGGAGATTGATCGTCGTCGGCGTCCCCTCCGGTGGTTGACGAGGGTGCTGTCGCGTTGTCTGAGCTTGTCTCAGCGAGTGCTTTCTCCTTAGCATGCGCTTGCTTGACAGACTTTGGCTTCGCAGCTGCCTGAGATTTAGCAGCAGTGAGGGTGCCCGTCTTTGCATTCGACATCTGTTGGGCAAACTCTCTGTTGCTAATGCTCTCGTCTTCACCATCAGTGTCCTTCACACCATTTTGAACGCCCCTATCCTCTGCAACAGCTGACTTCACTTTCTTCTTTTCTTTCAGCAATTTGGCCTCACCATCGCCTCCAGAATTGCTGCCATCCTTTCTGGTTCGCTTTTTCTTTTCTTCCTTGGTCGGCTCAGCTTCTCTGCCAACCTTTGGTAATGGCCGTTTGTTCTTGTTCTTCCGTTGGTTCGTTGCCCAATAGTATGTAACACCAGCTACAATTACCACAGCCCAACCGCCAAGAGTTGAAGCTGTCGGCATGTTGTTGCCACAGTGCCACTAAGTAGTGGTACAGAGACTCGGGAAGGTTGCTATTTGTATGCTGAGGGGATTGCCGGTGTCAATGGACCAGATCGGCAGTCAAGTGGTCGATTGGTTGTAACACTCGGATTGATGCTTTAGAGTCCAAAAGTGAGTGGCAATCGTCTCAGGGTAAAGAATGTAGAAAAGAAGAGAGGTAGGGAGGAGAGAGCTGTCTTGGGGAGGGAATTGGACCAAGCTTGCGCCGTCGGAGGGAGACGTGTCGAATCCAACCAGTGGTTGATGGCGTTGAGGTTCTTGGTAGTGGCCAACGTACCAATTTCAAGGATGAGTACGGTTGACGAAGGGAAGCTTTTAGCGCGGTCGATAGCCCCGAGATCTCCCTGTCAAGTTACGCGACTATATCACGGGATGTGCTCAAGCGATGTCGACCGGCAGAACCCGAAGCTACCCACAAGTGGAAGTCGTAGCTTCCTCTCTGATCTTGAGGGTATACATTGCTCTGAGGAACAGGGACTAACTCACACCACTATCAGAAGGCCACATCAGCAGAGACACAGTATATATTGTACTGTGAAGTTACTCAGAAACCTGTTCCAACCTACTGTGTCATCGACATAGTTCAGAAGCTCCTCAGATCCTCGCACTCCCTTGCTGGGACTTTCTATCAAAATGGCTCCTTTGAACCGGATCATCATTGACACCGATCCAGGTATGTCTGGCCACGACTTGAGAGAGTCATAAACTTAACAAAGACAGGTGTTGATGATGTTCTGGCCATGCTTCTTGCTTTTGCTGCGAAGCCCGAAGAGCTTGAGATTCTGCTCATATCTGTTACTTATGGAAACGTTGAAGTTCAGAGGTATGCCACTTTGACTTGCCAAGATGGGTGTTTGTTAACTTCCCTTCAAGTTGTTTGCGAAACGTTGTTGCTCTTTTTCATGTGATTGAAAAAGAAAGGGAGTGGCGTAGAGCTCGTGGGCAACTTGAAGGCTTTGAGGCAGTGTTGTCTTCAAAGCCGATTGTAGCAATCGGTGCTGATCATCCTTTGGAAGACGAAATCCTGATGGCTGATTACTTTCGTAAGCCTCCTTTGCTTGCCGACAAATATGCAGAGAAGCTTACAATGATCCCCAGATGGGATTGATGGTTTGGCTGGTGTGCATACATCGGTTTGTAGCATATCAAGCTCCTCAGCAGTCAACCGTGCTAATTTAAAAAGCATCCTCATCTCTCGCCGTCTGATACTTGGAAAACCCTGTTCCAACCCCAGTCTGCTGGTGCAAGTGCCGTTGAAGTTGCTGAAGCACATGAATTATCGAGTCCTACGACATTATTCAGAGCTTCTCAGGCTCCAGCACACAAAGAGATTCTTCGCTTTCTCAAAGATAATCCTCGAGATTCAATCACTATTGTCTGCGTTGGCCCACTCACAAACTTGGCCTTGGCTGCTGCAGAAGACCCGGAGACCTTTTTAAAAGTTAAGGAGGTCGTAGTAATGGTGAGCCTTTTCTGGTTGAAAGATGCCCTGCCACGCAACGATATTCAATCTTTGAGAAGCTGTCTCAGCGACTATCAACCTGTACAGCAGTCTCTGTGCTGCTGCGCATCGCGAAAGTTCTTCTTTAAGTATTCGATGCTAACACCTATATAGGGAGGAGCTATTGATGTGGAGGGAAACATTACTCCAGTTGCTGAATTCAACACGTACGCTGATGCCGTAGCTACAGCACGCGTATTTGCATTGACTTCACCGAACCCATCCTCAACGATGCCTCCGTTGCCCTTAAAATTGTCAACTCTTAACCCATATCCTCGCCAACTTTCCAGGGCTCTCAAGCTCACGCTATTTCCCCTGGATGTCACTACTCCGCACACCCTCCAAAGATCCCACGTGTCAGCAAAGCTTGACCCCCTGATTCAAGCAGGATCACCTCTAGCAGAGTGGACTTCAGCATTTGTGCACAAGACACTTGATAAGATGGAGTCTCTAACCAGAAAGCAAGCAGATCCTGGGCTGGAGTTGCATGATCCGTTGACAATTTGGTAGGCGATATCATATCAATTCCTCTCATCGCAGCTGTTTCATATGGCTTCTCTCTTATTCAACGTGTTATGAGAGAGCAGAGCTCTCAACACTGCTCCAGCTTCTAAAATCAAGCCTTTCAGGCATTGCTGACCCGAGATCATCAGGTATATGCTTACTCGATCGGCGCCGTCTTGGATGCTCGCTCCTAAAGCACCTGAAGATATTAGAGTTGAGACTGCTGGCCAATGGACTAGAGGAATGCACATCATTGATCGTCGAAACAGAAAGAAAGGAGGGGTTTCTGAGCAAGTTAAAAGTCCTGGCGCTGTTGACATTTCCAATCCCATGGACAGTCTCACTATTACCACGGCGTATGAGGAAGACGACACCCCAGGCGATAATGGAAGCTGGCTTAGTTTGGCGAAAGGAAACAGGATTAACCGGATTGTTTCAAGTCCTGGCGAGGCTGCTTTTGGACCCTATTTGCTAGAACGAGTATTCGGCTAGATGTGGGATTGTCAGCCTGATATCGCATTTTGGCAAGCAACATTCATATCATCCACGGAAAGCTAGATTTACAACATAGCGAAGAAAATCCATAGACTTCAAGACTCATATCAGGTGGCTTGGAGAGTATACTACAAAGTGCACGAAGTACGGGCAGATGTTCCTCGAAATTAGACCAATTTTTTTTTGTTTACCGCAGTGACCAGCACCGATAAGGGAATTTGGGGACTTGAAGCCTCTGAAAATATGGATAACAGTCAAACATCCCAAGTTAAGACCAGGTTAAGCTTCACATTTCTAGAATTGACAACCGCTATAAAGTCAAGCCTTGCCATCACCTGAGCAAGTATTCTCAGCAACTTATGAGTTTTCGCCCTGTACTGATCGGTGGAATATTCCCAACGCCAAAATGCAACAGTCCTTGTTGGATTGGTTCCATCCATATCCATGATATCACTCCATTATACTCGTCATGAATGCTTGACTCCGCCAACAACTGCTCCTCTGACTTCGAGCCAGTTGATACTGTCGTCCAATTCCTCGTCCACCAAACCAACCACAACTACATTGTCCCCTCTGATCAAGTAAAGCCCATGTGCGACCTCGCTCGACGGTTCTGGATCATCTGGTGGACGTATAATGCGCTCTGTGGTTTGCGAGAGAACCTGAAGTATTTTAGCATCTGGCTGGAAGAAGTCAAGCTAGGGTAGCGTACCAGGTTCGTCATCTGGTCACAAGAGAGCAATGTTCCAACAAGCGTCCTCGAATCGCTGGTCAAAACCAAGACCTTCTCTACCCGGCTGTCAGAATGGGCTGTAAGCTTTCTGTGAAGATCTTTGAGCTTTGGGGAGGTTGCAGGGGCAGCTTACTGTTGACATAGCTTTGAAGAGACATTGTAGAGACCCGCCCAGTCGCAGCCGGCGTGCGGCGCGAATAGAGTGACTTTAGAGCAGCTTTACTTGTCTCGGCGGGCAGTAACAGCTCTCGGTGTTGTGGCAGAGGGTTGTGGTGATGTTGTGCAAGCCTTGAGAAAGTTCAGTCGTTTTGCAGGCCGTGCATTGGAGAGGCTGGCCGCAGCCTTGTGGCTTGTGCTGTCGGCTGTGCTTGCCTGGAGCTTCTAGTCCAACCTCAACCCAACTTGCGCGTCTTCCCGTACAATCACTCAGACGCTCGAAAGCCTCGAAAGAGGCTCTGTCAAGATGGCGTACTTCTTCTCGACGCCAGTGGACATCGACATCGTTTTGGATGATGGAGATGACCGGCAGATGGTGGATATGAAGACCGAGAAGGGCCGCAGAGAGAAGGCACCATTGTATAAGGACGGAGAGTCTGTCAAAGGCGCCGTCACGATACGACCGAAGGATGGAAAGAGGTTAGAGCACACTGGAATCAAGGTCCAATTCATTGGTACCATTGGTAGGTCACAATGCAACGTATGACAGGTACTGAAGCTCACCATTGGATAGAAATGTTCTTTGATCGAGGAAACCACTACGAATTTCTTTCCCTGGGCCAGGAATTAGCTGCGCCTGGAGACCTTCAACATCCTCAAGCTTTTGACTTCAATTTTAAGAACGTAGAGAAGCAATACGAGTCCTACAGTGGCATCAACGTGCGACTCAGATACTTCGTTCGCGTGACCGTATCCCGACGAATGGCAGATGTGATTAGGGAGAAAGATATTTGGGTTTATTCGTACAGAATACCACCTGAGATGAACAGCTCGATCAAGATGGACGTTGGTATCGAGGACTGCCTTCACATCGAATTTGAGTACTCGAAATCAAAGTACCATCTCAAGGACGTGATTGTTGGACGCATCTACTTCCTCCTCGTTCGGCTGAAGATCAAGCATATGGAATTGTCAATCATTAGGAGGGAAACAACCGGTGCCGCGCCAAATCAGTATAATGAGAGTGAGACTTTGGTTAGATTTGAGGTCAGTCATATGCTCCGAGATACCTTCTTAATTTGACAGTTGTTAGATCATGGATGGCTCTCCATCAAGAGGAGAGACTATTCCTATCAGACTCTTCCTAGGTGGTTTTGACCTTACACCGACATTCCGGGAGGTCAATAAGAAATACTCTACCAGATATTACCTTAGTTTGGTGCTTATTGATGAAGGCAAGGACCTCCATACCTTCTTCTTCTGCTAGCCTAACAATGCCTAGATGCACGACGATACTTCAAACAATCCGAAATTGTACTCTATCGCCAAGCACCAGAGATTGCAGCTGGTGCAGGGCAGCAAACCCAGATCGCAGGTGCACCCCCGCCAGAGAGAGCGCAGGTTCCGCAGGCCGCATAGGTTGGGAGGCTGGAAGTGGTAATGAACGTCGATACGGAGCAATTGTCAAATAGAAGTTTAAGGGGTTTGAAGTTCCAACAGTGATCATGATCGGAGCTGTCAATTGAATCCCATCATAAGCTCTGCCGTCTTCGACAGTCCCTTTGGTTAATGATATAGCTTCACTATTCCAGGACACAGTAAGTAGGAGAGGTAGGTCATTAGCATTTTCTTCTGCGAGTCGCAGTAGCTGCCATCTATTTTACAGAATCTCGCATACCCATACTCCGTCCATGTCACGCCATGCTCTCCGTCCCGCCATATTTGGCTCAAATCATAACACATCCATCTCATCGCCACCTGCAAATGCAAACTGATTATTCTGAATCGCTGCAATGCGATCTAATTCGTCCTGATAAGCCCTCCTCAGATCTGCCAATGTGACCACCTTCCTCTTCGGTTGTGTGCTCTTGCCGCTGTGTCCTTTACGTGGAGGCTCTTCACATAAGATCCATGCTTGTTTGGGCTCCACACAGCTGAGCGCGTTGATAAGCGTTATGTACTGTTTCGTGACTGGAGTCTCCAAGCCATCTTCACCAATTATCTTGTCGCCATCTCCGGATTGTTGGAGCCGTTGCAGCCGTTCCAGAGAAATAGTCGCGGCACCGCGAAAGTCACTTCGCTTGATTCGCCAGGCGTAGAGGATTTTGTGGTAAGGGATGCCGACTGTGACATCCACAATGCCTTGACATTTCTGCGCCAGAATTGCGTCCACGGTGTCTTGCAGACCAATAAAAGGCAGCTCGGTAAGTTGGGATGCATAGGAGGACTCGCACATCTTGGTTACTAGGGTCCTGAGAGAAGAATGCTGAAGGGCGTTGTCGGTGAAAAGGGTGAGAATAGAATGGGCAAGCTCGAACCGCCCTGTTTGAATGGCAGCATTGAAGAGTCGACTATGCATCTCCGTCCGGAGAAGGATGGCCTGGCCTTCTTGTTCGCCACCCTTCATAAATTGGAGAGATAATCTTGCAAAGTCAATGACATAAGTGTAGACTTTGTCTCTCTCAAATAGTGATGCGATATGAGAATGGTATTCCGGTAGGCCCGCGTTGAGGAGATTTCTCTCAGTTTCATCCAGGTAGCCCGCGCTACGATGATCAGTTCGCTTCTTTGGATTGGGATATGCTGGTTAAGCATTAGCATCATATTAAGGGAGCAAAAATGGTGATGGTGGCTCTTACCCATGCCGAAGGCCGCTTTCTTGAAGAACATCGAGGCAGTAACGAAATCGTTGGCAGCAAGGCATGCTCTGCCCTGGATGTAGGTGGAGAAGGCATCATGTCCAGCAAATCTTGAAAACTCTATTGCAAGGTCGGCCCGGTCATGCTTGAGTAGAAAACATTGTATAACAGCAGGAGGTGCCTCGTATTCGCTGTCAGGGGCGCATATTTGTATAATCACCTCGGTAACAACGGATGACATCGTCTCGCCTCTTCGCAAGTCCAACCCGAACAAGTGCCTCAGCACGCCCTCTAGAACAGTCAACTTCTCCATTTTGAGAATGGGCTTCTTCGTAGGGCTCATGGCCTTCTCCGTGAACGAATTGGAGCGCTCGCTCTTTCTGAGCGGTAGAGAAATCTGTGTGCTCGCAAGCCAATTTACCAACTCGAGTCTCGTCAACATTAGCATGAGCTGACTGAAAACTGCTGCGGTCTCAAATTGTGTTCCCTCTTCCCCGTGGTTGATCTCAACTTCTAATAAGACGAGAAGAACCAACTGGTCGAGACAAACATTACGATGTAGTTCCGTTGTCTCCTGGACCCCTTTCAAGACTAGTTTGTTTCCAAATTCTGCAAGGGGGGCGACTTGTGGCCTCTTGTCAAAATCTTCGGCAGCGTTCATAAGTTCAAGCATCGCTCGATAGACATGAGGGGTGAGACCTTTGAAATCTCCACCCAAGCCACTCACGAGGTGAGAATATTCTTCGTCGCCGATCTGGTTGGAGAAGTCAACCTTGTCATAGAAACTCCGCATTCTCGCAGGATCGGTCAATGATGGCTCCTGAAAGATCTCTTGTTGTAGCATGACCTTACAAGCTTGAATAAACTGGTCGGAAAGCGAGTCTCTGAACGAAGCTGCGGCGAAGAGTGGCCGGGCAATATGTTCAGTTCCCGCTGGCACCATCCCGTTGTTGTGCCAAATTTTCTCAAGGCCACTGCAGTCTCGAATTGCAGTAATCCCATCTGCCAAAACCACCCAGGGCATCTCCCCCTGAGGATCAATAACAAGCGACATGGCCTCGCCACGTTGCTTGTCCAATTCGAGAAGCAGGCGATAGAATTTACGCCATTGCGAGTCTGTGGCTGTCCGATATTGCTCGTAATTCATGTTACCATCTGATACACGGTCCAGAGAAACCGTCGATGCAATGGTCGCGCACATCCTCTCAGAGAGGCTCCCTGACTTTCGCCCTACTTCTTTAGACGACCCCAAGCCATGAGCGTATATCGCAAGACCGGTTTCGATAGTAGCACTAGTAAATCTTCCAGGTGACAGGATAAGCTCCAGCCACTTATCAGTTATATCTTCCGAGTCACCAGGAACTACTGTAGGTAGTGGGCTTTCGCGAAGAGTTTCTGTAGCCATAGCTTCCCAGCTTCCCTCCCAAGCCTCTCGTACTCCAGAAGCCGAGCCGCTTTGAAAGTCTAGCTTGTGAAGCCTGTAGGACATGTTGTTCTTCCATAACGCCCACAACATGAAGTTGTTAGCATTGGAACGATCTAGAACGACGGAAAAATCTGCAAGAGTCCATATTTCAGAGGTGGGTGTTTGTGGAACTAGAGTATTGTCGGGAAACAGATCTACCAGTTCGAGATTTCCAGCTTCATTTGGAGTAGCATTCCAAAATTTGAACTGGCCAGTTCCGAGAGGAGAAAATGTGACACACAAAGCGCTTTCGTCATTGTCCCCGTAGACCTTGACCAGTTGTGATTGTGATGGATCGATGACTTTCTTCACCTCTTCATGTGACTCTGTTTCCTGGCTCAACATGTCTGCATTGTATGCCATTCTTCCAGCAGCCAAATTCCAGATTCGAAGTCGATGATCTAATGAAACCATGAACGCATACGGAACACCATCTATGACTACTGCTGGTGTTGCTATGGAGGTAGCGGAAGACATGTCGAGGTTGGAGGCGCCGTAGCGGATCGTGTTGCTACCTCTCAGTACCATGCTCCGCAGACCTTGCGCCCAACCACCCGCACTATGATGTGTTTCCCTCCAGACAGAGCCTAGTCATATATCAGCATTTACATAGAAACCTCTTCAGCTGCTATAGCTTACCATCTCCTCCAGAATTCCTATCCATCTTCAACAAGGATCCATCGTGAGCTGAAATCAAAAGTTGATCTGAACCGAGAGCAACCAGCCTGTGTGGATTTTTGAAAGATGCATTAGATTGCCAATTTTTGCACCAGTCCTCAACATTATCTTCTGTACTCGTAGGTCTTCGGAAGTAGTCTGGCCGCAGGGTGAGCGTGTAGAGGTGTTTGCTCTCCGTAATGGCAAAAACACTGAGTATATCGTGATCCTTGGAATCTGACAGAGCAATACACCCAGGTATAATGGGACTTGGGAAAGTCAAGCGCAACGTCAGGTTCGCATCTGCAGAACTGCTGGACCTGGAAACATCAACAGCTCGGACAGAAAGCACCTTTCCATCTTCCAATATCCTCCAAAGGAAACTTCTAGGCGACTTGTAATAGGATCGGTGGTAGATAGACGCTGCCGTCGCTAGATGATATCGCTTGAAAGCACCCTCATCTTCTGCGACCGGTGTCTCGGTGCTTTGCGATCTTTTTTGGACTGTTCTTGATCCATTCGTGGATGGGCCGTGTGCTGGTAGACGGATCGCAATGGTGGAGCCTTCTATGGCCGATTCGAGATCTAATCGTGTCTCCTTGTAGGCGTAGAATGGACTTGGGGCTTCCATTTTGCCTCCATTAATCCGAGATCCTAGAAGTGCGTTGCGGGAGGCTTTCGCATGGTTGGTGGCAGTGTGGTGTTGACGCGCTCGCCAGTCGCGAAAGAAAGCTCCTCTGAGAGAAGTCCCAACTTCGCTAGCGAGACACATTTACAGGGGTCCAATAAACAGCCTCACATCACATCCAGTATCACATTATCCATAAGGGAAAGTCTCTTTGAAGATTAATCTAATCTACTCTAAGCTACAAAATTGGAACTCTGATTGATGAATGCATGCGAGACTGTTAAAGCATACCGAAGCACCTTTTCCGTGCACATCATGCAAACTGAAGATATAAAAGAGCTTCATTTCCTCGTCATCCATTCTGAGAGCATAAAACACATTATACACGGTCCATACGTCCTAGTCCTTTTCGAGATCTTTCGGACTTGGGTCGCCGATCCCGTCTTCATTAATGGCGAACAAACAATCACTCTCCGGCAGGCAGGGACTGTCGTAGATCTTGCAGATACGCGTCTCTCCACGACCTTTCTTAAGACTCAGCCGAGTTGTACTAGCATGGGCAATGATGTTGCCTCCGATGGGCTTCTTGGGATCCGGGTTGAACATCGCACTTGGTCCACCATCGACCTGAGCAACGACTTGGTTGGTAATGACCACTGCGATTCCGAACTCATCTGCCAACCGCTGAAGGGTTCTCATGAATTTCGCCAAATGCGTCTGTCTGGAAGACAACTCCCCTCTTCCAACAAAATCCGTTCGGTACAAAGATGTCGCACTATCAACAATAAGAAGAGAGAACCGCGTCTCACACATCATCGCCGAGGCTTGGTTGAGAAGTTGGAGTTGATGGTCGGAATTGTAGGCACGCGCATATGCAACATTATCGAGCACTTCCTCTCCAGATAAACCATATCGGTTGGCGACAGCAAGCAAACGGACTGGTCGAAATGTTCCCTCAGTATCAATGTAGAGACACTTTCCTTCGCCACCGCCCATGTCGAATGGTAGTTGACAAGTCACGGCCAGGGTATGACATATTTGACTCTTTCCGGTTCTGAACTCGCCGAAGATTTCGGTAACTGATCCTGTTTCAATGCCTCCGGCAAGTAAAGTATCAAGCTGTTTTGATCCAGTGGTGATTGATATCAGCTCGCTTCTCCGTTGATGCATTTCCGTCGCTGTTGTGAATCCCATGGGCACAAGCTTTGATGCTATGTTTTTGTCAGCTAGATATCGATCTCCTGAGCTTTGAGTACACACCCTCTGTTAATATCTTCGTGGCCTTTTGCTCAGAGATACCCTTGATTTGCTCGAGAATTCTTCGCGGAGTATATGCGACTGATTCCACGGTATTGTAGCCGCCATCGACAATCAACTGAATGTCACGCTTCGTTAAACCTGCAACACCCTAGAAGGCATAAGTATTAGACAGGTTTCGAGGCTGTGCAACATTTGGACTTACCTCCAGCGCGGAGAGTGGCGTTGGCGCGCCAGGTCCGCCCACTCCACTATCTTCAATGCCCGACTGGGACTCTTCAATTTCTTGGGTAGACATGTCG
>Ga0302140_10006256_pt1 | contig 14964 bp, 17 predicted proteins | sample I_Bog_E1_1_FD_202095 | JGI IMG/M metagenome (GOLD analysis project Ga0302140, IMG submission 202095) | Peat permafrost microbial communities from Stordalen Mire near Abisko, Sweden - I_Bog_E1_1 | ecosystem: Environmental > Terrestrial > Soil > Wetlands > Peat | place: Sweden: Abisko, Stordalen...
TGCATTTTGGATTTTATTTATTGAAAACCCACTAAACCAATTAAATTCAATCAACTAAATGTTTTTCGAGTTTTTCCTCAATTAAATTGAAAAAATTCAAAACAACAAAAAGAAAAATAGGGATTAAAAAGAGGAATTAAAAAGAAAAGAGGAATTAAAAAGATAAGATGAACTGTGGTTTGGATCTGTCGCTGATTGTATTGGTTATTATTGTTATAGTTGTTATTGTTTTACTTTATGCTTATTACTCTCGTAAACATCGGACAAGAGAAGAATGGGAGAGGAATCGCCATAAATTTTGGATAGCAGTGATGGTAGTTATCGTCGTTGCTGTAATTCTTTATTATGGCTATATTATTTATTATCCGTCTGACAAGAAAAAAGATAGACATTCTGAATATGATCAAGCAGACGAATACGGTATTCGTGAGAATATTTCAACTAGGTATTGGGAAGCCAGAGAAAAATCAGCTTACTCGAATGCTTATGCCAAGGCTATTAAGAATGGAGAAACACCAGCCGTTGCGGCACAAATGGCTCGCGCGGCTCAAAAACCAATAACTGATAGTAAACTGGCAGCAGAGGCTAAGAGAGGAGCAAATCGAGATATAAAACAGGAAAATCGTGAAGTAAAAGTTGCTCAACAACAAGCCGCGAAAAATGCGGCAGATAAAGTCCGCGCTGCCCAAGAAGCAAGAAGAAATGCTGCCGATAATGCTCATGTTGACCAACCAGTAGCTAATGCTCCCGTTAAACATAAAGAGTATGGTATCGGTCATTTATTCTAAAAACTCTTAAAAAGGATAAAACCAATAAAAACGATAAAAAGATTTTTCTTGTTAGGCAAGAAAAAGCGAACCAAAGAAAGAAAAATTTAATCGAATTGAGAAATAAACAGATAAATGAGAACTAATCCTTTAGCAGTAAACGATGAAATTAAAGATCTAGAAACTAATGAAGGGAGAGTTAAGGTGAGAGCCGTCAATAATTCTAATTTCAGTTCATATGCTAAACAATACGATGATGATAAAAGGACAAATCCTGGTTACAATGAAAAAGTGGTAGGAAACAATCATAGCTTGTTGATGAGTTTTATTAAGAGTGCTGAGGAAACAAAACCCGTTTCAGTCCAAATTAGAACAGACGAAAAGTTGAGCGACAATAGAAAAGAAGAAAACTCTATTAGACCAGCTCAACTTATTATCAATCCTATTCTGCAGGCAAGTTCTATTCCCTACAATGTTAATAACGTTAGGATTGGTGCTCCACCTCAAGCTCCTACAAATCATAATTCACAACACAATCTAGCAGCATTATTAAATGGAGCTAACATTTCTGTTACCGAACCGGCTAAGACTGTTTCTAAAGCTCCACCTCCGATAGTTTCTAAACCGATCGTTCAACCAACTGTTATGTTAATGTCAGCTGAACAAATTAAGAATCTTATAGCCGCTAATGCAATAGTTCCTCCGAAGAAATCTGACAGTATTATAAATAATAACAACTTAGAAACAAAAGATGATGATAAGAGAGAGGATAAATTAGAAGAAGAGGATGAGGATGCTGATGGAAATAAGATAAAAAGGCACCAGGGACGATTGGTTGGAAAAAGCGCTGCCGTAGCACCCAAAACAAATAATAGCTCAAACTCTAAAACTTATGATAGTAAAACTAATATGACAATAAGTGAATATCCAACCAATACTCACTTGGGAATATTGAATGGCCCAAATGTCGAATCTCCTCCTTTCCGAAATGAGGCCGAAATACAACAAAAGAGTCAGTGGCAAAAGGAAGAATTTAAACCAGATGGAGATTTAGTTGATTTAAATCGAAACTTACTTGTTAGTCTCGTTCCTGGAAGTAAGAGCTATATGAAAGATATTGACTTGTCTGGCTTATCGGAAGGACAACAAAGAGCAATCGAAGCCGTCCTTCTTGGTAAAAATATTCTGCTTACTGGACCAGCTGGAACTGGTAAGTCTCATTGCATTCAAAAGATTAGAGACGTTTTTCAGGCCAAAAGACTTAATGTTTCAATGACAGCCACAACTGGTGCTAGTGCTATTTTGGTTGATGGTACAACCATTCATTCTTGGTCAGGAATTGGAATTTGTGCTAGCAAAGAATCTGCCTTAAAAAGAGTTTTACAGTATAAGGCTCCTCAAGCTAGAATCAAAAACACTAATTTGCTTATTATTGATGAAGTATCAATGTTATCTGGCTTACTCTTAGATATCATCGATTATGTAACAAGAATGGTAAGACAAAATGATGCTCCTTTTGGAGGATTACAAGTTTTGTTATGTGGAGACTTCTATCAATTGAGCCCCGTTAAGGCACCGACTTATGCTTTTGAGAGTGAAAGCTTTGATAAACTCATCCATGAAGTTCACGATTTAACATTCATTTTTAGACAAGATAACTTAGAGTTTTGTCGAGCCTTGAATGAAATCAGAATAGGAGAAGTTAGTGAAAGGAGTAAAAAATTATTTGCACAATGTATAGGAAGAACATTCGAAGGTGATATTAAACCTACTACATTATATCCTGTTCGAGAAGATGTGAATTTTATGAACCAGGATGAACTATGGAAATTAGCAACTGAACAGAATATGATTAGAGAAATAGATGCGTTAGACGAAGTTGTTGAAAAACCAGCTCCGAGAAAGCCTCATACTCAGAAATTTCTTGAAGAATCTAAGGCGAGACTTAACAAGGATTGTGTTGCACCAGAAAAGCTTCAACTCTGTATCGGGGCTCAAGTTATGTTAATACACAATTTAGATGTTGAGGCTGGTTTGGCTAATGGAACGAGAGGCATTATTTTGGGATTCGATGGGAATGGGGCACCCATTTGCAAGTTTAGAAACAATCAAATTTTATACATGGCCACTCATACTTGGTGGATGAGAATTAATGAAACTACTAGAATTCGAAGAACACAGTATCCATTAATTTTGTCGTGGGCCTTAACTGTTCATAAGGCCCAGGGTTCCAGTTTAGATTGTGTTCAAATGGATCTCGGAGACAGAGTTTTTGCAAATGGTCAGATTTATACTTCGATTTCTCGTTGCAGAAGTCTTGAGGGTTTAAGCATTATCAGAGTTGATTGGGAATTAGCAAACGCTGACAAGAAAGTTAAAGCCTTTTATGCCAAACACGTCAAGAAATAACTCATCAGTGAATTTAACATTATTATAAGTAATGTTAAATATTTTTATGAGTAATATTAAATATTTTATAAGCGATTGTCGACTAAGACCAAACTTAACATCTCTTCTCTTTCAGTTTTGTCCATACCACTGTCCAAATTTATTATTTCTAAATCTTCTTCATAATCTTCCTGGTCATCATCTTCGTAGACAAACTGTAGATAAAAGCTATCTAATCGGTTGCTTAAAAGAGCAAGTGATATTTTCTCTCTGGCATCTCTGACGGTCCGACAACCTATTATAGCGTTTTCTGCCGCTAGTTTATGTTCGTGAGATGGACAATCTTCATGAACATCTAGCAATTGTCCTTCTATAATTTGAAAACGGTTTGGATAATTAACATCACGTCCTCCATGTTTGACAGCAAAATAAATCCAAAACTGATGGTCATATTGCAGGGCTATCCAAAGTAACATGTCCATTTTCTGTAGAAACCTATTTCTGAACTTGGATCTTTGATTCTTTTTATTAAGACCAGTTGTAATATACTCAATCAAAACAACCGACGTAATTAGTATAGAATCCTTGTATCGATAATCATTTTCTCCAATTCCTAAATACTGGTGTAATCTATTAAAGATTCTTTGTTCCTTTCCGACATCTTTTAATAGGTTTTTCGACTTGGGAATCCTCTTCATCTATTTTATTTTAGTCTCTTTTATTATTTTATTTATTATTTTTAAAAAAGAATCATATAACTATTAAATAGAAAAATAATTTTCTAATTTTCTTAAATTAGAAAGAAAAGAAGTCTTTACGACTAACATCTTTTTATTTCTCCCAACTCACTATATCGATTAACAAAAAAGATGAATAACGAGAGTCAAAAGAAACAGTGTTATGTCAAGATTATTTTAGAAAAATTTAGAGAGCTTGGACCCGAGAAATTCGTGTCTCTGTTCTGTGAAGGATTGTCTGAGAGAAAAACTATCTATAATATGGATTATCTCATTAATTATCCAGAATGGATAAAGGTTCCAGGAATCGCCGAAAAGAATTTAGACATTAAAGAAATTACCGAAAATCTCTATAGAATGTGCTGGAAAGAATGTACTAGTAAGATCGGTGCTAGAACCACCGATAAGGATATTGTAGAAATGCAAGCCGAGTTTCTGAAGAAATATGGAACGAGTATTCCAGACGTTGTTTGGGCTTATGTTTTGGCCGATCGATTGTATCCAGAGTCCCTTCTGCTTGACACTCCTGATATGGAGCTTAAGCCGAACTTTGCAATTGTCAACAGAATCTTGAGTCCTCCAGCAATGCAAATGGAAAGAAAGATATTGGGAAGAGAGCAAATCGAGAAGAAGTTAATGGGTCTTTCTCAACCTGGAAATGAGCAAGTGTTCATTGATTCTTTCTGTAAAGCTATAGAAGCTCAACCAGGATCAATTACTCGAGATTTTGAGCAGCTTCTTAACCCCTGTGATTGGGAGAATCTCCAAGACGATGTTCACAAAGAAGAAAACGAGGATGATATGTATGCCAAAGGAGAATGGCTACAGGGCCAATACAATGAAGAGTTGGCCAAGTTTCAGCTTGAATTCTTGAAGAAACATGGTGCTGAGATTCCCTACTTCGTTTTACCCAAAACTCTAGCATACGAGGCTATGAAGGAAGAAACAGAGGGTGGTGGAAATACTACTCAGATTCTCAAGACCATGGGCATCGACTATTGACCTATGTAATTTAAAAAAGAAAATATTTTTAAACAAATTAATTTGTTTAAAAAACCAACACAAAAGCAAAAACCAACAAAGATGTTCACGATCTTTGACGCAGAAAGCCAAACCAGAACGCTGATCTCAGAAAAGAATGTAGATTATTTAGCGTGTGATTTGGAACAATGTATTCTCCGTTATAGAAATATTTGCTCTCCTGAAGTTCTTAAAGAATATGAAAGGTTGATCAAAGAGGAAAAATATCACAGAATAAGCGCTAATCTAGTACATCCGAGACAAAGGTCCTATATGCCACATCTAGATAGAAATGCAGAAGAAGCTTCCGAAGTACTCAAAAAACATATTAAAGTGCATGGCTGCAATGGCACATTACTCACCAAGACATTTCCCAAAGGAGATCCTAACTACGATACATTCTCCAACAGTTTGAACCATAAGTAATTTTTAATTTCTCAATTCAATATATATGTTAAAATTAACATATATTATAATAGTTAACGCTGTTAAAAGGTCATTTGGATTTCTACTGACACGATTTCGACGCGAGGGATTACAAGTTTTCCTTCATAGGTGATGGCGATAGCCTTTTTCCCGTTCAGAAAAGGTTTATCATTCTCAAACAGTTCACTTTTTAGGGTTTTAATAAGGTTTTCTCCGTAAGCATCCCAATTAGTCTTTTCTAAGTCGGGTTTAATATTTGATACGTCTGCAACTCCATATTGTCCATCAACAAATACTACAAATCTTCCATCTGTTTTGGAACTCTTTATCTTATTTGTGCAGGCTATGTGATAAATTTTAGAATCTGAAGGCACAAAAGGTAACATAACCATATAACCTGTACCTTCTAAGAGTTTAGACAACTCTACGATAAGTTTGTGACCAGTATGGCAATTATAAACCGGATGAAGGTTCAACTGGAAGCTCATGTCCGGAACTTAAATCTTTCTTAGCGATTTTTGTTTCTAAAATTTAAAAATAGTTTTATCATTTTTATCTGAGGGTTATTCAAAAAACGATAAGGAAAATCAAAGAAACTATTTATACTAAAATTCTATACTAAAACTTTATGATAATAACATTAAAAATAATTTATTTCAAAATCAAGAGATTCGTAAGGTACTATTAAATGATTTAAGCCTAGAAAAAGCTAAAGATAAAGCGCGAACAGAGAACAATTATATCCTTCTAAACATTTTAGCAAAACTCGATTAATTAAAAACATTTGGAATATTTATATTCCAAAACTCGTAAAGTTTTAATCCTTATTTTAGGTTTTCAAGTAGAGCTATATACTCTTTCAGAATTTGAACTATGACATCACCGTGACAGTGATCATCAGGTTTCTCTTTACAGAAACATCCTAAAGTTAAACTTCTTCCTTGACTAACCATAAAATACATCAATTTACCATAGAAATCTTGATTTTCTACTATTTTCTTTCTGATGTAGGTATCATAATTTTTAAGACAATCTCTAATATCGGTATAATCTTTTGCTTTGAAAGGATTGGCCCAAGGGCTTTCCTCTAAAGAATATCCATAAGAATGAAATGACCTACCAATATACAGATCGCAACCTTGAACAATCGTCCCATCCTTCTTTCTTCTGATTCTGACCACCGTCGGCAAATTATAAATAGGCTTAACTGGTTGTTGGATTGGTTGAAAGATCTGTTGTTGAATGAGAACTTGCATTGGCTGAATGGTTGGTATTCGATGTTCTAATTTGATTGGTTGATCGCTAATATGAAAGAAAATTGGGACGTGATCGCTTCCATTGTAGTCGGTCAAAATCTTAAAATGGCAATGATTTAAATTCAACTCTTTGTTGACGATCGCGTGATCGATTCGCCAACCTCCATACTTCTTTCCCTGCTTAGTTCTTCCACTAAAGAAACTATACTCTCTCGAATTTGGATTTTGTTTTCGAAAGACGTCCACCCATCCGTGAGCTTCAACAACTTTAAACACTTCTCTCTCTTCTGGAGTAAAGCCAGCACAACCCTCTAACCTACTTGGATCATAAACATCGAGAGCAGTCGGAGCAATATTCCAATCACCCATTGCAATAACATGTTTTCCTTTTGCTCTCAATTGATCCATATAACCAAGCAATTTCATTATCCATTCTATTTTGTATTCTAAACGGGCATTTCCGTTCATACCGGCATTGACACCGTATAGTCCGACAATAAAATATTGTTCTAGTTCTAGTGTAATGAGTCTTCCCTCTTCTTCTTTTTGTCCATCACCAAAACCATAATCGACACTTATAATAGGAATGTTTTGCTTAACTGAAACTGCTACACCGTGTAATCCAGCTCTATTAGAATGATTCCAGAACCAACGATAATTGTTAATACCACCGCTACTTAAGAAACTAGTCACGGTCTTCTCAATTTCTGCATGCTTTCCCAAATTGCCTTTTATCTCATTCCAGATCACAATGTCTGGATCATATTCTCTGTGAAGCCTCAACACCTCCGACGATGCCTTCTCGAATAGAGCCCTGATTCCATTAGGGTTCCATCCCAGTACCCGAACCGAGATGCCCCTATTGGCGTCCATTATGGCTCTTTTCTTTTCAAAATTAAAAATTTTGAAATTCATTTTTTTAATTTTATTATAACTCTCCAACAATTAATAAATCAATTGTTTTCAGAACGAGATCCCTATCATTAGTTCGTAGAAAAGGTTTATCATACTCCTTAACATTCGATGAGAATAGTTGATATTCTTTTTCTTTAATATTATAAGTAACATAGAAGACAACCTTCAGTGGATGGGCATTTTCACAGGCATAAACTTTTCTGTACCTTGTTACCATACAATTTTGGCATTTTGATACCTGTTCTAATACATCGACTCCGTATCGCGACATATCACTATTAAAGTTAGCTTCTTTCAACAGGTAAAAAATCTCAACTAAAAGGGCTTGATGATTTCCTAATAAGAGATTGTCGACTAAAACCTTTTCACAAATATCTTTTACCACTTGCTGGTGCCATTGAATATTACCAACTGGCGGTATAATACCTTTTGAATTTAAAGCCATAGCAATTTCATGGTAGGGTATAGCTCTTCCTTCTTGATCCTTAATTGCTCTTAGTTTTTGAATTATAATTAGAGCCTCCTCCATTTCTTTTTATTTTTGATTTAAAATTAAAATCACTTTTTATTAGAAGACGACGATGGAGGATCACGCTTTAAAAATTTGGCTTGATTGGCCATAATTCTTTCTATGTTTCTTTTACGCTGCTCTCTTTTTGCATCTTCTCTGAATCTCTTCCGTCTAAGTTTTTCTGCATTCCAATCTTCATTACTGATTCCCTTTGGTCTTGCTAATTTCTTTGCTCTACAAGACTTACACTCCAGTAACCTTGATTCTTTTGATTTTGCACAGATGTTTCCATCGCTCATGATATTTTGGCAACTATACTTCGAACCTTCAAATAACTTACGAAAAGTTAATTCAATAGCTGCGTCCTCTAGATTTTGTTTCTCTTGTTGTTCTTTCAATTCTCGTTGTGTAGGTTTTTTCTCAATTGAGTCTTCTTCAAGTTCTACTTCTACTAATTCATCTTCATCGTCTTCTTCTTCGTCTTCCGGAAAAGATGATGAGCTCATTTCTTCCTCTTGATCATCTTCCTCATTATCGTCATTCTTGATGAACTTTGTATCTTCTTCATTGTAATCACCGAAGTACTCGTAAAAATCGTCTTTAATATTATCGGATCTTTCAATCCTTTCGACCAGTTCGTCTTTTTTAGGACCTTGTTCTTTATAATTAATCTTTCTTTTGGCTTTACGAGCTGGTAATTTTTTGACCTGTTTACTCATTTTTAATTTTAAGTTGGAAAGTTTGAAATTTATTTCAAAATAGTTTAAATTTTATTTTTGATTCTAAAATAAACACTATCACAATCGAAAATAGAAAAGGATGTCATATAGTTATGTTTATCCTGGAAATTCTCAAGATTTCTATAACGAGTTCGGTGGAACCTTGAAGAAAGGACCTGGGTTAGCCAATGGAATTATAATAGTTATAATTATCATTGTTGTTATTTTTATATTATTAGGAATAGCTTTTCTTATTACAAATACTAGCGTCACTGCTATTCCTAGTGCAGCTCAAGTTAACTTGGATACTTTAACTGACTTGAATAACCCGAATGTTCAATGTTGCGTAATGGCAGGTACGACAGCTCCAAATCAGTCTTACGTTTATGACCGCACTGCAAATATTACCTATTCACTTGAAGCTCCTACTAATATTAATACTGTTTGCAATAGTTGTCCAAACCCAACATCATGTATTTCTCAAAATACCGACGCTAATGGAAATATTATTCCGGTGGCGGTTTTCCATGCAAATCCTTATTATACCTTTGAGTGTGATTTATTTAACGATTGCGCATCGACCGCGGCGTGCTAAAAATTTTAGAGAGGTTAGAGGTAACTTAAAATGAAATTGATATATTTGTCTTCTGCTAGGTAAGTTTCTTCCCCTTTTAAATTGTCCAGAAAGAATAGAACATTGGCACTAACGATATCACTAAACAAATCGCTTTTGATATCTATTTCGTTATTGTAATCTTCTTCGTTATGGTAATCTCCTTCTCTATTTTCTGATTGGCTATTTTCGACGAAAAGTAAACAATCTTTTGTGATTCCCTCTTGTCGGCATTGAATTATGCTCTTCCAAATACCTTCAATAAAAAACTTTTTATGATTGCTGCTTAAACAGTTTTGGGCACGAAGTGGATAATAAATCATTAACATTTCAATGTAAAGTTTTTCAATTTCTAATCTCATTTTATCGGTCAATTCACAAACTGGATAGGTTTTTTCAAGAAATGGTCTAATATTAAAAAGTTTTCTTTCCATCTTCAAATTAATTGTAATATTTATAAGACTAATTTCAAAAAATCAAATTGAATGGTTTTTTATTTTTGTTTGGTGGGTCATCAAAAATGTTTTGGCCGTTTTGTGAAAAAAGTTCAAAAAATAAAAATTTAGTGTAAAAATAAAATTAAGAGAGATGGAGCCACCAAGCTTTAATTTAGTTAGAGCAATTCTAACGAGCCAAACTTTTAGAAGTCAAAATGTGGACCAACAACAAAGAACATTAGATGAGATTATTGCGACAGGAGAAATTACTGGTCAAGATGTTTTCAAATTAATTTTAGAAGTCCAACAACAAGAAGCACGAGGTAACAAAACACAAAACATAAAAGCAAGCGATGATCAACTAAACAGCTTGATGGGTAAAGGACCAAATGAAAAATTGTCGGACCGTACTAAGATTTCTCTTGGGAGACTCTATGAATATTTAGCTAATAACTATCCTGATATGGAATTAATGGAAACCTCAGATAATGGAGATTGTTATTATGATGCTTTCTCTAAATCTATCTCGTTAATTTTGGGAAGAATTATCACAATTGAAGATCTTAGAAACATGGTTAGTGATTATGTTAACAATCCTGCTAATGATTTGTCAAAAGTAATGAGAATCTTGAAGGATAACTTTAATGAGTTTAAGAATTATGTTCATGAGGATTATCAAATGGCTAAAGCTAATGGTAGAAATCCAGTATGGGGAAATACTCAGATTGATGGAGAGATTCTTTGCCGATATTTCTTCAATTTGAATTTGCGAGAGATTTCGGAAGGTTTTTTCGATGAAGGTCTAAAACTTCAGGATGGACTAGCGGTTGAAACAAACCGCGTAGCTGGAGATGTCTTCTATCAATGGGCATCCCTTCCAGAAACACGACTCAACACGGTTTTCATTGGAAACATTCCAAATCATTATTTAGCTATCATTCCAAGAGAAGGAGAAAACATTCTCCTAGCACCTAATCAACCTTATATTAGAAAGTTTCAAACCTATCTCGCTCCTACTAAACCAGCATCATTAATTAGAACACCGGCAGAAATGTCAGCCGGACAAAATAAGTTCTCTCCTTCCAAGCCTTTTTCCCTATCTTCTAGTGGTAGTTTATCGGCTGGATCAGTTCAAGAGGAACAAGAAGAATGGACAGAAGACGATGTAATTGAGTTTTGTGATGATTGGCTAGAAGGGACCAATCTAAATGACGAAGAAAGTCTAGCTCTCTTCCTGCAATATGCTCAAGAAAACGGTTTAAATACTACTACTAATAATAATAACGATGTTAATTATCTCTGTGGAGTCTTTAATCAAAGAAGGAAAGACAACAAAGCCAGAAAAGAAGCAGAAGCCAAAAGAAAGGGTGAATTGATTAGGCAACAAACTCGTCAATTAGAATCACAAGCTAAACAGGCCGAACAACAAGCTGATCAGAAAAAATACGCAGAGATTAAAAGACTAGAAGATGTTACAACATTTTATCATGAGTTATTAGGACAAGCACATAATTACTTGGGAGCTTACTATAATCAAACCTATCCTCAGTATGTAGAAACCCTAAAAAGACTCTATGAGACAGAATTAAAATATCCATCTGCTGATTATAAAACATTATGGTTGAAAACGATCAAATCGTCCTTTCAATATTAAAGAGAGAAAAACTGATAGGAGGGAATAAAAATAAGGGTAAAAAGTTTTTTGTTGAAATCCAACAAAAAATTAGAACTTTAAAAATAAAAATTGAATAAAAAGTTGAAAAACTTGAAATAAAAAGTTGAATTTTTGGATTTTCTTTTTGGAAATAATTGTCATAAAGTATGAGCTCTCCTCAAACTTTTGGACTCGGAACACCTAGCCCCTATAGCACATCTCCACTTGATTATATGGGAGGATCACCTATTTATCCAGATTTTCTCGGCGGCACTGCTCAGATTTCTCCCCAGGTTAGTCCTTTGGCGTCACCTCGTTTGTCTGGGCGAAGATCAGGAGCAACAAGCCCTCGCGGTTCTATGTATCAATCTACTCAAAATTCTGTTGCTAGTCTCCCTTCTCTTAGTGGTTCTCCAGTTTCTAGCTATTCTGCTTCTAGTGCTTTTCTTAACTCCCCGGTTATTGCTAATAGCGGTGATATGCGTATGTTGCAAGGAGGTTCGGTTATCGGCTTACCTACACTATCCAATAGTCAGTCGAATCAAGGAAGCTATCAACAGGTTCAATCTTATCAACCTAGTGAACTAACTCTTCAACAGCCTTCTAATTACAACCAGACAGTTTACGATTTCGGTGTCGATAATGGTTCAACCCTCCGACAACAGCAGCAACTTCCAGCCGAAATCTCTCGCTACAGTCCTGGAACCCAAGAGTTTATTAGAAGGGTTCAGCAACAGGTACCCAATGGACAATTTAGCCCTGGAACTCTTGCTCTCCTTCAGGGACAGCAACAGACTATCCAAAATGCTTATTCTTCTGGTGTTAATTCTTTACCCACTCTGGGAAATACGTCTCCCAGGAGCTCTGGTCGTCGTTCTGCATCAGGAACAGTAGTTCTTCCAGTTGGATCGGTTCCCAGGGGATCTCTTTCGACAGGCGGTACTTTTAATGAGACTCTTTCTAGTCAACAGGGAGGTTTACAAGCATTGGCAGATCAATATGTCAGCAACCAGAACCTTCCAACATTATCTTCCTACAATTCTGGATCGCCATATGACAACAATAATGCCACGGACCTTGCCGACTTGGCAAACATTTATAGTGGCGGAGTACAACAATCTCAACTTCCTAGTTTGAATAATGGTTCGACCTCCCCGCGTCTCTCATCTAAGAGACGTGAGAATCTGGCTTCTGATCTTCAAGCTCTATCAGCTTCAGGAAACACTTCTCCTCGAATGTCTCCCCAGATGTCTCCTCGAATGTCTCCTCGTCTTTCTGGAAGTGCTCGCCGACAGTCTTCTAATCCCCTTTCCATTCAGGCTCTTCCTAGTCTCACTGGAAATTCGTCTGGAATGAGTTCTCCTCTGATGGTTTCTCCGATCTCGGCACTTCCCTCTTTGTCTGATAACTCTCAGGGAATGGAGCAGGAGTATGGTATGGGTGGTAGTAACGATAGCCTTATGTGGTAATCAATAAACAAGCTTTTAAAAAGATTTAATATCTAACTTAGATATTAAAAGAATTTACTAACTTTCATACAATAGTTGCTGTAGTGGTGGAAACGGTTTTTGCAACTTTGCCTCTGGTATAAGCGGAATAGCAGAGCCAAATAATAATCCAGACAACAATTGATACTATCAAAGTCCATAAGATTAGCTTAGAGGTATTGATGACTCTATCACCATTGATAAGATCGGTACAGAAGTTGAATTTAGTGCTATACAAAATCAACCAGATAATAATTGGTACAAGAATAATAATAACAACATAAGTAGCATCGAAATTAATAGCCCAACCTTCTTTCACCTCCGATGTCGTCTGAGTATTAGCTAAGTTACCTACTGACACATTGCTAACTTCGGGAAGAGAAGATCCAGTTGATACCATGTAGTCTGCAGTTTCTTGGTTGGGAGATAATGTTGCGCTAGCAGTTGTTGTCCTTAAGCTTCCTACAGGACGTTGGATCGAGGTAGTAGCATTTCCCATATCAATAGTTCTAGCAGCTTGAGATGAAAGGCTAGAACCAGATTGGTTGGGTATCGTTGGCTCGTTAGCAAGGGTAACTCCTTCTCCCGATCGTTGAAGAGTAGACGGAGAAACTTGCTGATTAGACAGTGATGATGGTAGGCTTACTCTTTGTGACATTTCTTTTTATTTTTAGCTGAATTATTTATTTTTATTTTGGTCTTTTTATTTCCAAAATCTTTTCTTTCTGTTGTTCCTATTTTTTATTCTTTTATTTATTTCCTTTTAATTGAAAACTGAAAATAAATTTTATGGTACTTGTAAGATAAAATAATTCTAGCAAAATGGACAATCAACACGGTGGTAACGAGCAAAATGACGAAGAAGAAAATGAAGTTATTATAATGACTAGCTGGTCAGTCGGAATAGCTAAAAATAAAGATCAATGGACTATTTCATTCTTAATGAAAGGAGACAGAGATGATGGGTCACACTTGAAATGTCAATTCGATATTCAAGAACCAGACAAGATAGTTTTTATTAATTCTCAATTATTAAAACTAAAAGCTATTCCTAAAGATAATTGGAAAGCAGAAGACGTGATCTTGAACGTCGTTAACAATCAATTGGAAATAACGATGGTCGATACTAATGGTGCTGGGGATAACTTCACTGAAAAATACCAATCAGAAAATGTTGCCGAATTGCAAACAATAATAAGCTTAATTAAAAAGTTCAAAGACGACATTAAGCTGTTGTCTAGTCAATAAACAATTTGACTAAAATATTGATAAAAACTGAAAAATAATTTTTGTTATGGTTGTAACAAAAACTTTAAAGAGACCATAATGGACGTCAGTGAAGAAGAACAGCGTACGATCGATGCTTTTAACTCTTCTGAAAAAACTATTAAATCGAAAGATGCTGAAGATTATAGACTAGAGTTGATCTTCGGTGTTATGACGGCAGGAAAATCGACAGAACTTATGCGTAGGTTAAAAATTAGGTCTATTTATAAGAAGATCCTTGCTGTAAATACTAAGAAGGATACTAGGTATGGAAATAGTGGAATAGTCACTCACGATGGTTTAACTATGGAATCTGTTCGAGTGGGAGATCTGAATGAGTTGTTGGACATGAAAGAGTATGAAGATGCAAATGTTGTGGGAATTGATGAGGGTAACTTTTATCCAGAAATCGCCACTTTCATAATACAACAATTGGAAGTAACTAACAAAACATTTATTATTGCCGGCTTAAATGGAGATAAGGATAAGAACTTTTTCGGAACATTACATGAATTGATTCCCCATGCTGAAAAGATTGAATTTTTAAAAGCAGTTTGTAAGAGGTGTGCTGATGGTACTGAAGCTAGCTTCAGTATTAATTTAGTTAAATTTGAAGGACAGGAAAAGGTTGGAGGAAGCGATATCTATGAAGCGGTATGTCGTCAACATTATAGCCAAATCAGATTAGAACAATCCAGAGAAAAAATCAACATTCTGAAAAAATCTGCTCAAGGTCTCCAATAGCTAGTAACAAACATTAAATCACCA
>Ga0302140_10006258_pt1 | contig 14961 bp, 6 predicted proteins | sample I_Bog_E1_1_FD_202095 | JGI IMG/M metagenome (GOLD analysis project Ga0302140, IMG submission 202095) | Peat permafrost microbial communities from Stordalen Mire near Abisko, Sweden - I_Bog_E1_1 | ecosystem: Environmental > Terrestrial > Soil > Wetlands > Peat | place: Sweden: Abisko, Stordalen...
AAAGCTGGGATTCCTGTTCCTGAACTAGCTAGATTTCCTTGAGCATCTGTGAGAGCTGTTCCCATATCAACTATTTCATAGATTATAGTGCTCATTGCTGTTCTTTTGATAGCCAGGAACATTTCCGAAGAAATTGCTTGAAGCGAGTGTTCTATCATTTCGAATGTTATTTTTTTATTAAGGGTTTGCTTTATGATTTCATCTTTATTTTCGGGGGCTTGGACGTGATAATTTCCATAATCATCAGTCTTGCATTTGAATTTCGGAGGAACCACGATAGTTGTTGTGGTGTCTTCGATTATCGATGGGCCAATAATTTCGAAACCAGGTCTCATTTTATCACCATCGTAAATTTCAGCTTCTTCGAATCCATATTCAGAAAAATCGACAAGTCTTTTTCCTTTATTTGGGCTTTCCTTGAAATTGGAAGAATTCAACGGTTGAATTGTCAGTTTATTTGGAATCACTAAAGTTGTGATCACATGTAAACAAACAATTTCAATGGGGTTATTAGGTAAACAATATGTGAACTCCCTCTTGTAATTCTCATAAAAGCTTTCTTGTATTGTTTTGATTGCTAGCTTATTAATTTCCTCTTCAGGCAACTGGATTTCCACTGAATGACCTTGATTCTCATATCTAATATTGGCAAATCTTTTAAATTTTATTGTCGAACAATCAAGTCCATCTTTCTTGAAAATCTCAGTAGAATGAGCCTCAATTTCTTTTAAATTCTCATTAATTCTTAAAAATGAGTTGTCAGTTTCGAAAGGTATAACGATATTTTGGAAGAAATCTCTCCTTAAATCAGACATAAGCATCCCCCATGAACTGAAGACTCCGGAAAATTTAGGCACAATGAATTTTTTAATTCCCAAATCCTTCAGTAAATAAGCAGCATGCATCCCACCCCCACCTCCAAAAGCCACCAATGTGAAATCTCTCGGATCATAACCTCTATTAACAGAAATTAATTTGATCGCATTTGCCATATTATGATTTGCAACAGCTATAATGCTTCGAGCTAAATCTAACTTATTCATCTGCAATTTCTTCCCAAATTCCTCGAAAATCTCCTCCACCTCATGAAGATTTGGTTTCATTTTCCCTCCACAGAAAAACTCTTTGTTTATTCGATTTAAGATAAGATTGGCATCAGTTGTTGTGGGTTGTTTTCCTCCTTTATTATAAGCTATTGGGCCAGGAAAAGCGCCTGCTGATTTCGGACCAACATTTAGTTTATTCATCCCATCAATCCATGCAATTGATCCGCCACCATTTCCTAAAATTATGAGTTTTTATCTTGTTTTTTTTGGGGAAAAAAAACCTATTTCCAAAATATCAACGACAGGTATAATGAGGGGGTATCCAGCACATTTCTCATTCTTATCAATATAATAATCTGAATTTATTTTAATGTGACCATCTTTTAACAGTGAACATTTAGCTGTTGTCCCCCCAATGTCTAGACCAATCAAATTTTTTTCTCCTAATAGTCGGCTTAATTCTTGAACAGCCCACATTCCACTTGCTGGTCCAGATTCAACCGTTGTTATTGGTGTTTCTTTGGAATTGGAAAGAGTGTCAACTCCGCAGTTGGATTGCATCAAAAACAAAGCGTTTTTGTAATTTTTTTCTGCTAGTTTATGATCTAAATTATTCAAATATTTTTGAGCTATAGGTCTCACATATGAGCAAAAAGCTACTGTGCTCATTCGTTCATATTCCCTCCATTCTCTTGAAATTTGGTATGACCCCATACATTGGATTTGTGGAGCCAATTTTTTGATTTCTTCCACTACTGCTATTTCGTGACTTGGATTAGTATAACTATTTAAAAGGCAAACAGCTATGCTTTCAACATCTTCTTTCTCGAATTCCTTTATTATTGTTGGCAAACAGCTTAAATCTAAAGGAATTAATTCCTTTCCTTGGTAAGACATTCTACCTATCACTTCTTTGCGCAAATACCGAGGAACTAATGCAGGAGGCTTCACATAATCCAAATTAAAAAAGTCAGGCCTATTTCCTCTTGCAATTTCTAACACATCCTTGAAACCATGCGTTGTAATTAAGGCAGTTTTGGCACCCTTTTTTTCAGTCAGGGCGTTTATTATGATTGTAGACCCATGACAGAAATAATCAACATGGGATAAATCGATTTGTTCTTTGGCAATTAAATTAAAAATTCCTTGTTCGAAATTCGAAGGTGTGGTGTCGGTTTTTGCAATATGGATGGATTTTTCCCCAGAGGGAGAGATTTTGAAATAGACCAGGTCGGTAAAAGTGCCACCAATGTCAATAGACACACGAAATTTGTCAGCCATTGTTTTCTTTTTTTAGATGAGGTATTAAAGATATAAATAGCAAAGCTTTTTTTTTTTTATTTAATTTTCAAAAACTTATTTTTATATTTTTCAAAATCAACAAGTAAAAAGACGTGAAGTAAAAAAAAAATTTGAAGAGATTGATGAGAGATTCTAGATTTAAAATATTTTTTTTTACTAGAGGAAAACAAAACATCGAATTTTGGCTAAATTCAAATTTTTAAGTAAAATTTTTTCAAAATTAAGAAAAGAAAAAAAAAATGTTTTTTAAATTTCAATATCTTCTTCTATTTTCGATTTTTTTGGTATTTCCTGCCCATGCCAGTATATTCGGTCCTGATCCAATTTCCATTGGAGAAACAAAAAATATGTACTTGAATCCACCATTCAATCCTGGCCATATTTTCTTATTGAATCTGACTTCCAAGCTTCCAAATGAAGACCTCACTATCTTGACCTTTCCTAAAACTCCCTCAAGTCATCCGTTAGTAATTCTTTCCAAAACCGCTTTCAATGTGACCAATTTCAATGAATCTGATCCGGAATTGCAAGACTCGATATATAGTAAATGTTTCGGTCATGGCATTGAAATTTGCTCGATTCCTGAGGCAAATTTGACTGAGAATTCTGTTATTTATATCACGCTCCTTTGTGAGGCGAAATGTTACTTCGAGTTGCAGGTAAATTACCATCAAGAGATTGTTTCTAATATTGATACGGTCATCTGGATTGATTTCGCAGATAAAACATCAGAAATAATAAAAATCCCTATCCCTCCAGAAAACCAAAACTCTGATCATTTGGTGATTGATGCAAAACTCATGAATCCATACATTGTTAAGGAGCCTTTCCATATTTACATCAACCAAGGAAATAGCATTCCTTCAAGCGAAGCTCATGATTATCATGTTGAGACCACTTGGGAAGATGGCAAGGGAATTTCAATAGATAAATATCCAAAAGACAATAAGAAAGCTCTATGTTTCAAATGCAATTTCACCTTGATGGTGGAAGCTGATGTCAAATCACTGATTAAAATTGAATCGAGACTGTTTTCCAATGTTCGCGAAATCCACCTTGGAGAGCAAATCCATGATATCGTCAACTACGATCAAAATACCACCTATATCTTAAAAGTCGAGCCTAACTATTCTTCGATTTATCTTAACGAATCCCTGCATTTCAGATTAAAGCCTTATTCAGGACATTCCATCCTATTCATAAATTTCAATCAAAACCCGACTTCTTTTGAACATTATGCTTATAAAATCATTGGGAGAAGGGAAGAAGATTTCGTGTTGACTCCTGAAAACCGAGAAAAATTGTTTCCGAATTTCACAGACATTTATTTGAGTGTTTATGGAGAAACTGATGCCACTTATCAGATTTCAGTGAATACCGCTTTGGATTCTTTAAGAAGAATAGAGTTTGGAGTGGCAGAAACAGGAATTTTGGCTTATAAAGAAGTGATTAATTATAATTTTGATATTATGGAAATCGTGGCGATGAATCTAACTATTGATTTAATCAATGAAATTGGATATAGTGATATAATGATGCAATATTGCCAAAACAATTCGAGCTGCGAATTCAAATATGAAGATTATATCAATAACAAAGATAATTCCAATTTGATATTTTTTACAGAAAATAAAGAAAGCAAATTGCATATCCAATTTCATCATGATTTTGAAAAATGCAAGATCGTTGATTCGAAATCAAATAATAATGGAATTCTCAGTAAAATTTTTCATTGGATAAATGATTTCATATTCAGGAAGAAATATGCCAAAAAATGTTCATATGTTTTGGGAGTCGTTGCCAATAACTCAAAATTCCATTTAAACAGATACAATCTTCTTTTAAATTATGAAAAAAAATTGAACATTTTACAGGAAAGCCAAATAATTCGAAGTTCTCTTTCCCTTGATAGTTATGATGATTATGTATTTACAGCTTTGAATGATCCAACAATCAATTCTATTATTTTCCAATTGACTTGCATCTCAGGAGAAGTTTCAGCTTATTCATCAAAAAATTCCACAGTTGATGATAAATCTTTCCAAAAAAGAACTGAATACGATTATGATGCAATTGAATATAAGAGGGAAAATAAAGAAGAATCAATGGCTGGTCGTTATTATGTTCGAGTTTTCGCAAAATCTTCATCCTATTATACATTAACTACATTTGTAGATAGAACTAAGAGAGTTAAGAAAAACGAAACAATAATGAAGAATAATGAAACCAATGAAACCAATTCAAATAATAATAATAATACGGTAAATCAGACATCGCCTTTGAACTATTCGATATATGATGCAATTAAATTGTATAATGGATTAACCCAAAAAATCTCATATAGAAGCAATTATTCTTTCCCCAATTATTTCCAGGTGAGCCTCAATTATTCCCAGGAAGATTTGAAAGAAATTGAGGAAGTTTTTCATTTAAGTGTGAATCCAATTAAAGGCAAATTCATGATTTTTTTGGGAGTTGATTTTGTGCCCAACATTGATAATTACACATGGAGTTCCCTGAATAACAGTATATCAATTCACGCTTCTGATCCGAGGTTTAAGAACCCTGCTGTTATTTATATAATGGTTCGAAACGTTCATTCAAAAAACCTTGAGAATTATGAATTTCTGATCACTTTTTCCTCAAATTCGACTATTGTTGATTTACGACTTGGAATCCCTTTGCAAATATTTTTCATGGCTGGAGATGAACGTCATTTCTCATTTAATTTGGATGTTGAGAAAATGGTTGATTTTATATTATCGAAAAGTGTGAATGGAATTCATTCGGATTCAATCAGAGTGTTTATCAGTACTAATAAATCAAATGTTTATCCCGATGAACGAAATTTCGATTTGGAAATGAATGATTCCTCATTAATCATCAGTAATTCTGACAAGAAGAATATTTGTGAACATTTGGCTCATATTTGCTTGATCTTTATTACAGTCAAGGCATATGAAAATGCTGATTTTTCCCTCATTATCAAGACGAATGAAACTCTGATTCTTCTCATAGATGGAAATCCTTCACTTTTGCCCATTTCTCAAAACGAACATCCTTTCAAATTATATTTCCATCCGCCTAAAGAACAGACGATTTCAATCAGCACATATTCAATTTATAAGAAAACAGCCATTTATGTTAATATAATTCCATTGAATTTAGCTGCCTCAGAAAAGGATAGTTGGACCTTCCCCACAAATGTTTCCTTTCAATTTAGTTCTATAAACCACACTTCCTTTGATTCCACTAGTTTAGTTCTTCATGAGTCTGATTTCATAGATAAAAAATGCAATGAAATACCCTCTGGATGTGTTATAACAATCAGAGTCTATCCCCATAATATGCCTGACTATTATTCATATCTTTCTCAACCATATTTTTCCATTGTGGCAAGCTCAGAAATCACCAAATTAACTCCGAATGTCGCACATATCAGCTCAGTTAAAGATAAAGCTTATCAATATTTTCTCATTTATGCCAACATCAATGACACAGTCTTTATATCTTTAACTCCTTTATCTTCTGGTGATCCAGATCTTGTGGTGAGTTATGGAATAGAAACAAGACCAACCCTTGATGAAAATGATTGGATTTTGAGAACCTTCGGAGGTGAGAACCTGGAAATAACTCCAGAAGAACTTTATTCAAGAACCAAGAAAAATTTACCTGGATTTTATGTTGTAGGAGTCTTTGGATTCAAGAATTGCACTTTTTCATTAACTGCGATGATAGGATCTATGAAATTTATGAAAATCTCTATGGGGAATCCAGTGCAATTGAGTCTAAAAGGGAAGGAAACCATTTATTTGGATTATTTCCATTATCTCAAGGAAGGTTTCAAGATAATAGTAGTTGAGGAATTGGGAGAAGTGGAGATATATATCAATAAAAAAGACACTGATGATGATTATGTGGATTGTTTGCCCAAGATCGATAACACTTCAAGTTATAAATGGGATAATTTGAAACAAATCCATAAAAATCTATTGAGCATTCCAAAATCTGATCTCAACTTTTGTAATTTATGTCGTTATTTCGTTGCAATTTATAGCGCCAAACCTACCAAAGTCACAGTTCTAATTTCAGTTTCCAATTATACAATGAGTCTCCAATCCGGAAAAACCTTAAACGATTGGTTGTTGCCATTTGAAAATAACAGATATACAATCTTTTCTAATACCGGAGGTTTGGATATTAATCTTGTGATATATTCTGGAGATCCAATAGTGTATGTGACTAAAAGCTTCGGAGATAAATCTGGTCTGACTTTGCAACAATCAGAAAAGAAAAATGACTCCAAATTGATACATATGCGTATTTTCAGTGATGATAACATAAAAAGAGGTGGATATGTGGGGATTTCATATACAATTTTGGTCAAGTCTTTGAATGACAAAGAAGCCAATTATTCAATTTTAGCAGTCACCAGTTTCCATGAAAAGTATTTGAAATATGGAGCCTTGGATTTCACTTCCTTGAAAGGAGGAGACTCACAAACATATGTTTTTTCTGCCATTTTCAATGAAAGTCTCAAAGAAATCAATCAAACCTTGACTATTTCAATAGTTTTTTCCAATATTGAAGAAACAAATGGAGAATCCTTATTGAAAAATGAATATGAATATTTTTATCCTAACGTTAGCTTTGAGCTTTTACCCTCAAATACCAGTAGTTCATCAAAAGCAGAAGTTGTGAAGCAACATTTTTCAGGGAAACTGGCGAATTATGTGTTGAAAGCTGAAAACAGCAAATATAGGATGAATATAACTAATCCAGGAAATGAGACGATGAATTTCACGGTTATGATAAATAACGCAAATTTCAATACAATTTTACCGAATTCAGAAAATTTCGGATTGGTGCCTCTAAACAACTCAGATAATTATGAAATCATTAACTCTAATAAGGAACTTTTATTAATCGAGGCGTTTGAATGTTCAGGGAAAGTCCAGATTTTTTCTACTGATAATTATGAGAATGCAAGGAAAAGAGAATTTGACATGAAAACTGTCAACAACTTGGATAATCATTTGATTTTATCAAGAAAATCTGAAAATAATTATTTGTTTTTCAGTGTTAATTCATATGAAATCGACGCTGAGGCTATGAAGAAATTATCAGATCTAACCAAAATTAATAGAACTTATAATTATAATGAGGCTTATTACAAATTAAGTTCCATTATATTACCTCTAGATGCCGATTCACCTTATGAGAAATTCTTCTATAATAGACAAATCGAATGGACTTTCAATGACATTTTGCTCCAAATCACCTTTAAAACAGTGAAAAGCAATGAAGCTCCAGACAGAAAAGCAGAATATGAGGTTATTGAATATTTGTATGCCTTATATATTTCTGATGATGTTGAAATCTTGGAAAGCGTGGTCCAATGTAATTCACCTTTAAATAGCAAAAGAACTAACAAATATCCATATCTTTCTCTGAATTACGCAAGTCTTTATTTCAATGGTAGCACACATCCAAATCAAGCCAATTTCAACATAAACTCCTCACATTTAATAAAGAAATTCTTTGATTTTGATGAATTTCATCTCAAACCTTTGTTTTTCGGGGTTCAAGCGAAGGTTCTGGTCAGAGGACATGATAATTTCTTAACTTTGACTTTCATTTATGAACAAAATCAAATATATTTCTCAAAAACGGTGGCTTTGGTTCCAGAAATGCAAAGTTCAGAGTCAGGAAATAAAGCTCTTGTTATTGGTTTAATTATAGTTGGGGTAATAATAGTGATTGTGGGGTTAATATTTGGTCGGAGATATTTGATTATTAAGAAAAAGCTTGAATTTGAGGTTTTTGCAAGCAAAAACGAAGAGATCATCGACCAATCACATGAAACTCATTCAAGTAGAAAGGACTATCAAGGATTTTCAAATGAGAAAAATCAATCAGAAGTTTAATAATTAAGAGAAAAAATTGTTATTAAAACATCAAGATAAAATTGAGAATTATGAATTTAATTATGAAATGAAATTTTAACGTTTGTTGTATTAATGAATACACAATTTTTTAAAATTTAAATTATTTTTCCCAAACAAACAAAAAAAAAAAATGGAATTCAGTCATTTCCTACCACAATTAATTTTTTAATTTTGCTCTTTTTAAAAATAAATTTTTGGGTTCGCTTTATTTAATGTTTCTATTAAATTAGATATAATCGTGAGTTCCGATTTCTCTGAAGAAGATGCTAGCATCAGCTGAGGTTTGGTCGATTTGAAGTTTCACAAATTTGGCTCTAGGGTCTGTGATCAGATTAGCTGGGAACCATGTAGCAATATATCTGCTGTAAAGTTTTCCATCGTGATGTCTTTGAAATGGATTGGTGTAGGTGGCTCTGAATCTCTCGATAGCTTGAGTATTAACATATACAGGACCATGCATGATACCAACCCAGTTATTATTATGTTCAACAAAGTAAATGATCTTGTTGCTTCCAGAATAAATAACAGGAACATAAAGATCAGTGATTCTTCCAGCAGGGATTTCAGCTAAGTTATCAGTGTTCCAATTGTCGCTATTCCAATTGACCAAGGTACCTCCATTCAAGTTCCAATGATAAGCAACAGCTGAGTTTTTGGCATGATTCCACAAATTCTTTCCAAAACCAATACCTGACAACCAATCATCAGAGTTGGCATCAGAATATACATAGTATGGACCTGAATAATATAAAGGAATTGGGCACCAGAAATGAATGAGACCATAAGTGTCAGGCTCTCCACCATCTGGAGACACTTCACCAATACCTCTGTGACCACAACTGTAGATGGCATCAGTGGTATCGGCAGCATTGGCAGAGGCAACCCTGAAGGTTTCATATCTATCATTCAAAACTCTCAACCATAAGACGTTGTAACCAGTTGGCACATTGACGGTAATGCCATTGGCGTCGTTTTGGACGCCAGCTCCGATTCTGATGATCAATCGGCCATTCCATTTATTCGTGGAATAGGAGGTTTCATCCCATTGGACGGGGGATCCCATTTTTGTAAAAACATTGTTTTGGTAAGCATTGAAAATGTTTTGGTAGATGACCGCATCTTTGTACATATAGTTGTAATAATTGATACCTGTGCCGGTGTAGGCGAGCTGGGGAAGGGAGGCAATGGCTCTGAGATTATTAACTGTGTTGTTCAATTTGGTGACAAGAGCTTGCAGATTGGCAACATCGGCAACGGTTTGTTGTTGTGACACAACAAAGAGACACACGAGGAAGAGAATTGATAACAAGGAATTTACTTTCATTTAAATTAGTTTTAAGTTGATTTTGGTCACTTTCTTTGTTTGCCTCAAACTTATAAAGTCTCATCTTTTCAAAAATTTCGTTTTTCTGAATTAGAAAAACGAATAATAGTTCGTTTTATTTTTTTCTGAAGAAAACTAAAAGAGTGTTTTCAGAAAAAGTATAAATTTTATTTTCTATTTGTCTTTTTCATGTCTAATAAGCTTGAGGAAAAAGACCCTCAAACAAATTGCACACAAAATGTGGAAGCATTTTATAAAAAAAAAAAAATCAATAGGAAGTTCTATCGATTTGTAAATATTTTTATATTAAATTAACCTTAAATGTTTGATTTTTTTTCATATTCACCATTTCTTTGTTTTTTATATTTATTGATGCGCTAGGCAAAGTTAGCAAATGGATCCTCTTGATGATGAATCAAAGAAAAATCCGAAAGAAGAGAAGAAATAATAAATAAATCGACTGTTTCTAGTTTTTAATCTCAACGCGAAACGAGACCAGGTAGTCGTTTTAATTTCAAGAAAACGAAATTTAAAAAAAAAAGAGGAATTTATATTTCAGACCTTTCCTGAGACAAACAATCAAAATAGCCTAAAATTACAATGAAAATCAACACACTCCTAACAATTGTCTTTTTCATGGGAATCATTGGTCTTTCCCAGGTTTCATCCCAAGACCTTGCCACATTGAATGCATCCATCGTTGCACTCAACAATGCATTGAACTCGATTTCATGGATTGCCGGTGCTTCCACAGTCAAATATTCAAATGATGGAGTGAATTTGTTCAACTACATGTACAGAGATGCAGTCATTTATGACGACGTCATCGCCGCTTATCAAACCAAAGTTTTCGAAAAAAGAGGAGCTATTGCTGGATGGGATGAAACATCCTATGCAACCGCATCCACTAAATGGAACAATAAAAAGATTTTGAGAATTGGTGGTGGTGTTCAAGCTTCCAATGCAAACGGTATGACAGTTCATGTTCCAAATGGTTACAACGTCTTATGGCTCAGATGTTTGAACGACAGATGGGAAACCTTCAGAGTCATGTCAGCAACAAATGCTGAAACCCAACAAGCAATTTATTCTTGCGGATACAGAAATTTGAATGAAATTTCTCCCGATGGCGCTGGTCCTGATTCTTACAACACCGTGCATATGTGGGTTCCCATTCCTTTATATTTCAGTGGAGATTATTGGGTCTTCCCAGATGCCAACTCAGACGATTGGATTTCTGGTATTGCTTTCGGCAAGAATCTGTGGAACCATGCCATGAACTCAGCTGTCGCTTACTATTGGAACCTGAATGGAGGCACTACAGTTGGATGGGATACCGAGAATTGGAATAGTGATAATTTGGCGCATCTTCCTGCTCAAGCCATCACAGATTTGTATGTGCCTGTTGTCCCATCTGGAAAAAACAAATTGGTCTACATTGTCGAATACAATAACAATGTGCTCGGCACCATGCACGGAGCAGTTCAAGTCAATGGAAATGACATTGAGAGATTCAGATCCACATATTCCAATCCTTTCGCTACTCATCATAGCAGCAAATTTTATCAAAGATATATTGCCGCTATGGTCCCAGCTAGTTATGTCCAAAATAATGCCAAATTCATCAAGCTCACCATTGATTTGAGCAATAGTGATACAGTTCTGTATTTCAGAGAAATAGGAACTCATGATTACATTTAAATAATAAACAGTTTAAAAGAGAAACAGAAAAATATTAAAAAAAATTAAGAAAAAACAAATTTTTAACAAGATTTTTTTAAATTATCAAGAAATTAATTTTTATACAATATATTTTCCACTCTGCCTCATTCCATCAAGCTCCAAATTGCTCTGAAAAATATTTTGATATTGCTAAAGCAAATCAGAACTTTTAATATTATTTAAATGAGTTCAACCTGTATTTAAAGATTTTCATTAAAAAATAATCACTTTTTGTAAAACATTAGAAAAATATGTTTTTTAAAAAAAAAACAATCTCATCCTTAAAAAAAACTTTGAAATATTGTGAAATCTTTGGAATAAAACCTTTGTTTTCACAATAAGGCAATATATATATTGTTTTTTTCTAAGTTTTTTAAATTCCAATATGAATACATTTTTAAGAAAATGAGAAAGTTTCAACAATAAAATTCGTTCCATATATGACTTCACTAATCGCTTCGAACGCAATATCCAGATCATCATTATTTGGTGTTTCGATAAATACTCCATCTGTGGTTGCCTTGCATAACTCACTCAAATTCCCAACAGTTTTATTTCCCAATCCTAATCCAATGATAATTAGATTGATGCCTTTTTGTTTTAATTTTTTCTTGATAACTTCTGCTGAAATTCGGCTCAAATTGTCTTCTCCATCTGTTAAAGAAACTATCCAATAAGAATTCATATTTGAATCATCCATTGAATTTTTTCTAACTGAATCAAATTCCGAAATGGCCACGTCAATAGCATCATAAAAGGCGGTTTCTCCTTTAGTTTGATAAGTTGCCTCTATCTGTCTTCTTAATTGAATCGTATTGTTTTTCTTTGGTGTTAAATTAAAGACCACTTCACACATATAGTTGAATCTAATAAAGGCCACTTTATCTTCTCCTCTGACATATCTGTCGAATATCTTCACGAAATTCCTAATCGCGTACTTAAGTCTGGCTCCTTCTCCCATGCTTTCTGAAACATCCAACAGAAAGACAATTTCTTTTCCCTTAAAAGAATCCAATCTGCTAAGAATTGTGGTAATATTTGGAGCTTTAGACAATAGAAGTTGGGAAGACAAAATGAAGGACAAATCTTCCAGACATTTTTTTCTTATGAGAGGGTCATAAATTTTGCCTGTTTCGAGTGTTTTGGTATAAATGATGCAAGCCTGCTTTAATTTCCCCATTTTTTTACAAAATACTGCAGAATGATACATCCACAATTGTTTCAAAATATCAGATTTGATGTTGAATTTCGTGGATTGAGAGACAAAGAAATCCAAGTCAGTGTTGACCTCCTTGTCTTCTTTTTCCTTCAATTTTTTTGACATTTCTGGGTCAAGTTCCAACAATCCTTGAGCTGTTTCATACAAAAAGACTGAACTTTCAGCTTCATTGAGATATTTTAAGCTGGCCAAATGATTTCCTTGTTCAAGGTAACAATTTGAGACGAAAATCAAGGCCTGAATGGTCCTAGCTGGATTAGATTGCAGAAATGAATCAATTTGTATGACTTTCTCAAAAATGTCGATGATTTCTTGTAGATTTTCTTCATGATTATTCTCAAAATTTTGAGTATAAAGGGTAACACCCAATTGAAAAAGCCTATTTGAGTACAATTCATTCATTTTGTTTAATGTGCTATCATCAACAATTTGATTTTCTATCATTTTATGCGATTTATAATTTCTTCTGGATCGGGTATAAAGGGGCTTTTTGTTATTTAGAGTAGAATTTTTTTCTTTATATTTCAATTCCTCTCGAAAAAAACTGTTATCTTTATAAAAAGCATTAAGGTCTAATTCGATAACTTGAACCGCTTTCCTATAATATTCAATGGCCTCTTCATATCTTTTATTCTTTAAATGGATGTTTCCAATATTATTATAAGTCATGCCTATTCCATCTTTATTATTAATTTCCTCATATAATTTGAGAGCATTAGAATAATTTATCAAGGCTTGTGCGTCGTTTCCGCTGAAAAATTCTGCATTTGCATATTTCATAACGAATTTCAGCTTGGAAAACGATTGATATAATTGTGTGATTTCCTCTGAATTCGGTGAATAATTCCTCGTGACATCAGTATCTAAATCATCATTTAGCATCTTCATGACCACTTCATTGAGATCATTTAAAGGAGTGATGACAGAATTCACAATATAATTAATGATTCGAAATCCGATCCAGGAAAGCAAAATTATCACAATGCCCACACCAATTGATTGGACGATGATCAGTCGATAAATTGAATACCTGATATTGACAAAAGGCTAAAATAATAAAACTTTATTAAACCTTTAGAAAAAAAATAATTTTTTTACTTGCATAACTAGATCGCTTGGCTCCACAAAGACCAAATTTGCACCATGATATGTTTTCGTCGTTGCAGGAAGTGGGAAGAATATTGGAGATAATGTGCCGATTTTTTCTCCATCGTCTCCCATATAAACTAATTTTATTATTTGGTTCTGGAAGCTAACATAATTATCGCTTTGATTAAAAGTTCCTTGTATAAGTGGCAAAATCGTTTTATTGAAGTCCATAGCCAATTCGTTATGTAAGGAATCGCTCACTCCAAATTCATATTCTGTGATTGATTGAACAATAGCCCCTTGAGTGAAATTCTCATCCTCAAAACGAGGATGAAAAATGACGTTAGTGAACGGATCCAAAACATAAGCATAACCTTTTTGACTGAACGCTGCGATATCAAAAACTGATTGGACATCTTCTAAAAGGAATTCTCCACAAATGGCGTAATCAATCACTCGATCTTCCAGAGGAATTTGAGAGAAATTGCTTGCAGTACTGTTTTTATAATGGATTCCACAAAGCGTCACTCCCACGGAATCAAATTCCAAGAGAATGTAGGTTTTTGAAACAAAGAGTGTTGTATTGAGTTGCGAAGCTTTCAAGAATTCGAAGCCGAAAAGCATCTGGCTTGTGCATCTCAAGTCATAATAGTTTAAAGTATTCGTGGGCCAATAAGGACAGGAGATATTAGAGGTGTAATTCTGATACCTTCCTCGACTTGCGGCAGGATAAATGAATTGTAATCCATCATCCATAAAAACAATATAAAGATTCGAAAGGCCTTCCACTGCATTGTACATCGCCTTCATGTTCAATTCGAACAGGCTGGCAAATAACAATCTGTCCAATGAGGCCTGAGGAAGGGAACTGACATTGGTTATTGAAGGATTCAAGTACCACATTGGATATGCTGTGGTCAAGTACTCCAAAGGAATATATTCAGGTAATGTGGAAATATTTATCTGACCTGAAACCAAATCATATGCGTTAAATGCTGTGATATTATTTAGATTGTAGACAGATGAGTTAGTGGAGTTCAAGAAGGTTTCACTATAATTGATCGTTTCTTCTAAATAGCTCAGCTTTGATCGAAAATACTCTTGCAAAGATAAGGACAAACTATCGGAAATTGATTTGAGACTCGTATATTCCTGATCAAGGATCTGTTGCTTTGTGTCGTCAACTATGTTGAGATAAAAACTCAAAAGGAAGGTGATAGCAACGACAGCGGTTATCAAAATACCGAAGATTGAAGGAGGTAAGATATTCCTTAGAAATTTCGTTCTCAAACTCATGTTTTTTTAAGTATA
>Ga0302140_10006261_pt1 | contig 14950 bp, 13 predicted proteins | sample I_Bog_E1_1_FD_202095 | JGI IMG/M metagenome (GOLD analysis project Ga0302140, IMG submission 202095) | Peat permafrost microbial communities from Stordalen Mire near Abisko, Sweden - I_Bog_E1_1 | ecosystem: Environmental > Terrestrial > Soil > Wetlands > Peat | place: Sweden: Abisko, Stordalen...
CGCCGTGCTTCCACTCGGGGGGTGCATTTTCCAGTTGGCTGATCCCGGCACCGAATGCAGATACGACGATGGGATAGGGACCGTAGGCTTCAAAGAAATAGTTCTGCAGCTTAGTTTTTTCTGGGGGCCGCGTATACGTCATGGCCCATCGCGGGTAAGACGGGACTAAGGAAGTTGGGATCGAGGAAGTCGCGGGCGCTTCGCGGGGCGCCTCAGTCGTATCGGTCAACGATTGCGCGTACGCGAACTGCTCCAGGGACGCGGTCGCTGTGATTGCCAGCAGCACAAGCAGAAAGCGGCGCCTCTTCATGTCGAAAGCTTCCCTTCGTAGTGGATGTTTTCCGGTCCTTATCAATCGCAATCGAGGCGCTCCCGCGAGTCCCCAAAGACATCCACGAACTTCCGCCGGAATCAGAACGTTGGTAGCTGCCAGTATCAAACTTCAGGCGGCGGAAGACTGTTCATAATTGATCGGTTCGTGATTCAGTGGTGTGGCCTTGCCGATGCGCTCGGTCGTTCTATCCGCGTTGCGATGAGAGATTGGGCTACTGAGATGTGGTGGCGTAACCGAGTCATGTGCAAAATTGACCATCTTTCTTTAGAGCATGGCCTCACTATTAACGACGAGCTTCCGATCCGCCTGTTGATCGGGAGTTTGCGACGGACGACTCGCGAATCGACGCAAGGCTGTACGAGTCTGGGTTTAATCCCACTAACACCTGAAACGTAACGTTGTCCGCTAGGTTTCAAGCGGGTGAAACGCGATCGCGGTTTTTGGAAGTACCCTGATCGAGTAGGTCTCGCCGCGCACAAGATTGAGCCGCCGCTAAAATCCGTGAAACCTCGAGCTGCACCGGAGGTAATAAAGGATGAGCCGGCAGAAAGAAGCACAATGCGCACTTCAATCGTAATTCGGACGTTGCTGTTTACGCTCGCCATACTGGCATTCTCCCCCGGAGCATTCGCTCAAATCGGAGTCGGCATCTCGGTGAATTTCGGCCCTCCGGCGCTGCCAGTTTACGAGCAGCCAATCTGTCCCACCGACGGCTATCTATGGACGCCTGGCTACTGGGCGTACGATGACGGCGATGGCTACTACTGGGTGCCTGGAACCTGGGTTGAGCCGCCGCAAGTCGGCTTCCTCTGGACGCCCGGTTACTGGGGCTGGGGCTCCGGCGCTTACCTCTTCCACGAAGGATATTGGGGGAACGAGGTGGGCTTCTATGGCGGAATCAATTACGGTTTCGGGTACGGTGGCTCCGGGTATGAGGGAGGCCGGTGGGATGGCGGTCACTTCTCCTACAACACCTACGTAAATCACGTGGACACCAACGTTATTCACAATACGTACAACACCAGGGTGACGGTCTCCGATACGCACGTGAGTTTTAACGGCGGCAGCGGTGGCGTCTCCGCGCGTCCTACAGCGCACGAAGAATCGTTCGCCAGCGAGCACCACGTTGGACCGGTAGCAGCGCAAACCCAGCATGTTCAGGAAGCTCGCAGTAATCCAGAGCTTCGCGCTTCGGCCAACCATGGCAAGCCGCCTATCGCGGCAACCAGCAAACCTGGCGACTTCAAGACCGGCGCGGTGGCGTCCAAAGAAACAGGGGGAGAATACAAGGCTCCTCCAGCCAATACCGCGCGCGGCAATGAATCGCGTCCGCAAACTGAAGCTCGGCCAACCTCCGGCAATCACGCCAGCGAATTACAGCCGCACGCAAACACGCCGCCGAACACCGGCAATGCCGCAACCGACAAGAAATACCAGAAGCAACAGGACCAGCTAGCCGCCAAGCAAACGAAGGATCACCAGAAACTCCAGCAGCAGCAGGAAAAGGATCACCAGCAAGCCACCAAGAAGAACTATAACGACACGCAGAAAGCACAGATGGAGCAGAAACACACGCAGCAAACGCAACAGGTCGAGCAAAAGCATGCCGCTCAGCAGACGCAGATGCAGCAGCGCCAAGCGCCTCGCCAGGCTGCGGCAAAACCAGCCAGTCGGCCGCCCGCAGAAAAGCACTAACGTCGTGTGAAAAGGCGATGCAATCCGCGTCCTCGATAGGGCGCGGATTGCAACGATGGGCGCGGACGGCAACCCAGTATGGGAGTGCGCTTCGTCTGAGAGTGCGAGACTCAGTTTGAGTCCCAAGATCTTCGACCCACGGGGCCTGCAGTCCGGGTCCTGCGGGTCGATCCGCCTTTAGATATAGTGCCCCAGATGCCGATGAAACTCCTGAGAACCTCATCGTAGCCACCCTTTCAGGCTGAGGCCTTCTCAACAACCGCCCTCGCGCTGTCCTCAAGTGTCGAATCCCCTTCCCGCTCAACCTCGGCAGCGAGCTTTAAATCAATCACTTGGACGTTAATGCAGGAGTAAGCGGCGAATAAGTTGACCCAGCCTCGCCGATCACCCATATTGAGCGACGAAGAGGCGGCGCGAAGCAGGCACGGATCGCGCAGGCTCGATTCCAAGACAAGAAGAATCCAAGCCCCCCCCATTTGCCAGAGCGGGTTTCGAGGCAAGAACTCGTCCTGGGAAGGCCGACGACGTCAGCTCGTCCGTTGATGTAGCACAACCGGTGCGCGCAAGAAATCAGGTTCGAGAAAGGCAATCCTTTATGTCTGTCCCCGCTACGCAAATGCTGAGCGCACGGTTTCGCGCGGCATGTACTCTTCTTTTTCTTATTGGACTTCTACTTGCCGGGGACCCGATGTGGGCGATCACGCCTCTTGGGACGATCAAGGTCGGCCATTTGCCGGGTCCGATCGCGGTGGACCCTTCCGGACACCTCGCGTATGTGGTGAACCAGGGCGCGAACACCGTATCGGTTTTTGACACTTTGCAATTGAAGGTCAAGAAGACGATCGCGGTCGGGACAAATCCTGTGGCGATCGCGGCGAATCCTGCTGCGAACATGGTGTATGTGGCGAATTTGCAATCGGCAAACATTAGCGCGATTACCGGAACCGGCGCGGCGGCGACGTGGAAGGTTGGCGGACAACCTGCGGCGCTGGTAGTGGACTCGGTGCTCGGGCAGCTCTATGTAGCGGATGAAGAACTGGATCAGGTCGAAATACTGAATGCCAAGACAGGCACTGTAGTGACGACGGTGCCAACCGGACTGCGGCCAACCGCAATCGCTGTGAACATCGCTACACACGCGGTCTTTGTAGCTTGCACGGGGAGCGCCGGGTCGGTGGTTGTGATCGACGGTACGACGAATAAGCTCGTCACTACTGTGTCGGGAGCGTCGATTCCGACGGGAATCACTTCTGTTTCGGTGGATCCGCAGACGAACGTCGCAGTGCTGGCAAGTCCCACGGCGGATGCATCGATTGCACTTGCTGCAATCGACGCGGGCAACAGCTACACAGTGACAGACGAACCGGTGAACGCAGGCGATGCGCCATTTTCAACCACCTACGATGCGGGTGGTTTATTTCTCCTGGCCCTGAATAACGATACGTACCTTCCCTTCGGCGTCGGCAACGGGATCTTCACCTTAGGCAACGGTTATCTAACAAATCTTCTGGGACTGACGGACCTGGCCGCGAACCCCACGACGAATCAGGTTGGGGTGGTGGATCCGGCCGGAGACACGCTGCTCGTGATTGACCTGTTGACTCCGCAACAGTCCGATATTCACTCTCTGAATACTGGTGCAAATCCGACGGCGTTGGTGTTCGATCCGGTGAGCAGCCGCGTTTTCGTGTCCAATCAAGGCGACGATACGGTGAGCGCATTCGATATCAGCCCGCGATTTGTGGTTCCGGCTTACGAGCAGAACTTCAGTCAATTCGATCTGGACTACGACTATGTCGACGCGAATCCCGCCACCGGAACGATCTACACGCAACGACTCGGCACGCTGTTTGCGATCAACGAATCCGCGGCGGAGAAAGGCTACACAGGAATCAGCAGCAATTCGGCGGGGGTCACGACAATTCCACTCGCGAGCCTTTATTCCGAGGCAATCGCGGTGAACGAAGCGACCAATAAAGTTTACGTGGGAGACAGCGCTGGGTTGTTTTATTCGGTCGATGGCGCGACCAATACGGCCAAACTCGTTGCCAGCGTTCCGAGCGGGGCGGATATACGGAGCCTGGCGATCGATTCCGCGACGAACGAAATTCTGGCATGGGATTATGCGCATGCCAGCGTTTATTTGTTGGATGGTTCGACGGAAAAACTGCTGCACACAATTGCGGTGGGATCGGGGAATCCGGGATATCTGCTTGTCGATCCGGTGGCAAATCTGGCATACGCAGTGCTGGAATCCGTCTATGTAATCGATCCGGCTGGCGGCACGGTGGAGGCTACGATCACGCTTCCTAGCGCTCCGGACTATGCGGCACTGAACCCGGGAAGCCAGCGACTGTATGTGGCGAGCAGTCAGAATCTTTCGGTGATCGACACCAGCAAGAACTCGTTGATCACCAATATTCCGATAGTTGCGGCGGAGGCCACGGCGATCGCGGTAAACCCGGTGACTGGAAATTTCTATCTGGGATTGAGTGAGGCGGGTGAGCCGCACGTCCTGGTTTATAAGGGCACGACGAACAAACTGATTACGGATATATCCGGCACCGTGTTTCCGGCGTTGACCGGAGCTACGGATATTAAAGTCAATCCTCTCACCAACACGGTCTACGTGGGCAGCGATCGCAGCACCGGGACTTTGCTCGTGGCGGCCGTTGACGGGGCGCTCAATACGGTTTCGGCAGTTGCTCCCAGCCCCTTCGAAGCTGCCGCGCACAGCCTTGTAGTCGACCTGGGCACATCGGTGCTCGCCGGCGCAGGATATAGCTATACCGATTTGTGGCTACCCACTACAGACTTCACGGGCGTCGCGTCGGTGCCGATCGCGGTCACGATGCAAGGCGTTACGGACAGTCAGACGATTGCAACTACGCCACTTTTTCGCACTCACAATACGCGGCCAACTTTCACCATCTCCGCGACTAGCAACTTTGGCGAAAATGCCGCGGCGCTCGTTCCCCAGCATGCTTTCTGCCAAGTTGACGGATGGCAGGGGAAATGGACGGCAGTCAAATTGAGCGCGAAGAGCGGGGCAACGGTATCGACGGGCAAGATCAAAGTGCCAGCGCTGTCGACCGGACGACATATCCTCTATGTATACGCCAGCGACGGGGACGTTGCGACGATACAAAACGGCAACCCGAATTCAGCGGCGATCAGTCCGATTCGCTCGGTCGTCTTCACGGTGGAAAAATGATCCCCGGCTGACCATCCGGGGGAAGAATCGCGGTAGTTGCGCTGATTTGAAAGATTTCAGTTTCAACTTCGGCGAAATTCGTCGTACACTCGCAAGACGTTCGCGGCTCGTTCCCATGAACCACATATTTCGACTTCTTCTAGCGTCTCGTAAGATCCGGCTTGGCCCGCTGGAACAACGGCTCCTGTCCGCGATTTGGCAGCAACCGGACGGTATCACGATACGCGAACTTCGCGACCGCGCTGACATCGGGCAAGCTTACATCACGATTGTGACAACGCTGAATCGCCTGCGGAAGAAGGGATTGATCGACCGGATCGCACTCGAGGGCGCGAAGGTCGTGACCTTCCAATACATGCCTCGCTACACGATGGCGGAAGCGGAGCGAGAGCTCGCTAGCACCGCGATCCGGCAGCTTCTGGGGCTGGATATGGCAGGGCCACTTCTGCTTTCACACATGGTCGATGAAATCAGCAATCACGATGCTGAGTTGCTTGAGGAGCTGGGGCGCCTGGTGGATGAGAAGCGCAGGAATGGTCCGAAGTAAAACGCTCGAACTGCATGCAAATTCTGTTCGAAAGTGAGTGCTGGAGAGACCAGAGGAGAACCCGGGAGCAACCATGATGTTTGCCCTGCGTGGAATCGCCGTTTCGCTGAATTGTTTCATCCTACTCTATTGCCTGCTGTCGGTGTTGGTAACGACGGCATGGCGGCTGCTGAAGCCTTCGCATGTGGCGCAGCGGAGCGTAGCCGCCGTCCTCTTTGGGATGCGGATTCTTCCACTGCTCGTTTCCGTAGTTGTAACATTCGCTTTGGTTGTGCCGTCGCTTCTTTTGCTGAAACCGCTACCCACCGATATGGACCTGGGCGCGATGCCACTCGTGTTCGGTGTTTGCGCTCTCGTATTGATCGCGTATTGCTTCTTGCGCGCGATCGCAGCCCAAACCAGGACAAAACGCGTGGTGACTTGTTGGCTACAAGGTGCACGCCCTGCGAAAGCCAATGCGGACCACACCGTAACTTTGCAGGCGCGGCCGGAGACTCCCCCGCTGACGGTGGTGGGCGTTCGGCATCCGAGGGTATTGGTTTCGGAAGCTACGATTGCCCTGTTAAGTCAGGACGAACTGCGCATGGCACTGAGACATGAACTTGAGCACATGAAGTCTCGCGATAACTTGAAGAGGCTCATCCTGGTTTTTTGTCCTTTTCCTGGCATGACCAAGCTGGAGAGTGCCTGGTCGCAAGCTGCGGAACTGGCCGCCGATGATGCGTCGGTTTCGAGTCAAAGCGATGCCCTTGACCTGGCCGCAGCCCTGGTCAAGCTTTCCCGGTTGGTTCCTGTCAAAGCTCCCCCGGTGTGCACCATGAGCTTCGTCGCGGGTCGCATTAGCCAACGTGTGGAGAGTCTTCTGGCCTGGGATGAAGCAAGCCAAGCGCGGCGCGTGCAAATTCGAACCTGGTTCGTCGTTCCGTTCGCGGTTGCCGTGTCGTTGATTGTGACTATCGCGTACGGCCCGGTGCTGGCCATCACTCACGAAGTCACGGAATGGCTTGTGCGCTAGATTCTGCGCCTGCCAGCGGTCTTTACCGAAACCTCTCCATAGATATCAAGCCTTAGGACAGCTCCGATCTTTTCGGTTGTTGGCTGGAACGCGGTTCGCGCTCACGAGTGGGTTGGCGCTCGTGAGCGCGTTCCTCCTTTTGCGCCTCAACTGCTTGGTGTCGCCCTCGGAGGTTGCGGAAAAAGTCCGGCGGTGTCGAGCGAGCTTGCCTCCGGCACTGGAAGAGCCACAGATTTGCACGGATTTGCGGCCCGAGTGGAACTCGGGGCCTTCCCAAGAGCACTCGAATTCAGAGTTTTTTCCGCACCTTGCTAGGGCACGTTGTACGCGCAAAGGTTGTTATAGCCGCAAACAGCGTAGAGAGTTCCGTTGACCACTACCGGTTGAGAAGTCGTCCCGCCGCCGAAGTTCGAGTCCCAAAGCAGGGCTCCCGAGGATGCATCGAGGGCACAGGTGCCGTTGCACTCGGCGTAGACTACGCCGTTGGCGACCGAGGGGGCAGAGGCAAAGTTATTCGACCCGGTGCCGGACCAAATCACTTTGCCGGTCTTCGTTGAGAGTGCATATTCCTGGCCGTAATAGGTCCCGCCAACGTAGACCACATTTTTCGCAACGGCAGGACGATTATAGTTGTTACCGCAGTCCAGGCCCGTGACCTTCCAAAGCTGAGTTCCGGTTTTCTTATTGAATGCAAAGACGGTACCGTTAAATGTGTTCACGTAGGCGGTATTTCCGGACACCGTTACTGGAGATCCGGGATCACCGGTCGGGGCACACCAGGCTGTCGCCCCAGTGGTCAGTGAAACCGCGCAAACGCCTTGGGTGCTGTCGTTGTTCGGATAGAAGGTGCCGTAGTAGGCGAGTCCGCCGGAGACGGCCGCTGGGTAGTCGGTGGGGGCGTAGCAGTCGTTGGCACCACCACCGCCAGCGCCGCCATCGCCGCAATTGCCAATTGACCAAACCTTGGCGCCAGTCTTGGCATTAAGCCCGAAGATGTAGCCTCCGCGCTCGCTTAGCGTGTCGGCTTCGCCGATGACGAGGATGCCGTTGGAAATAACGGGGCCGTTGTAGGGGCCGCTGCTCACCGATGTCCCGCCATCGTTGTAGATCGCCCAACTCCAGAGCAGTTTGCCTGCTGTCTTACCCGAGAGCCCGACGGCGCAAACTCCGGAATGCCCACCGCCGTTCTCATCGAGCTGACAGTTCACATAGATGGTGCTGCCGGAAATCGCCATACCCTGCGCCATTCCTCCATACGCATAGCTGGTAGCAGTTCCCGGAAATGTCCAAAGAAGTTTGCCGGTGGCTGCATTCACCGCATACAGGTTGCCGTCGCTGGAATCGATATACACGGTGTTGCCTGAAGTCAGCGAGGGCACGTTGATTTCGGCGTTGGTCGAGAAGAGCCAAGTCTGGGTCAGTCCGGCTACGTTGGCGGCGGACAAAGTCGTTTCCTTGGGGTTATAGCCGACGTGAGCCGCGTTGTATCCGCTCTGCAGCCAGCTTGCCGACGCCACTTGCGCTACGGCGTGGTTGGTTTGGGCCTGAAGCGGCAGGATTGCTGCGGCTGTGAAAATGAAAAGTATGAACAAGACGGCCATGCGGACTGCCCCTACTTGGTGGCGAAAGCAATTCATTCATCGTCTCCTAAGAGTCTGATATTTTCTGGCAAATTGAATAAGCGCGACTGAGGTCTGCCGGTGTCCGCTTCAGAAGGCGCCGCACAACTCTGAAGTCGGCGCCCAATTTGCCTCAGAAAGCAGCACCCGGTCAATGTTTCGGGCGTGACCCGTTTGTGAAGCGCGTGTGACGCGCTAAGAGGTTTATTTGCAGTACAATCCATGGAATTGTCGTCTCGCGAACAAAGCCGGTTTAGGGCGAAAGGGGGGACGAACCACGGCACAGTTTGTTTTCGGCAGCAACGGCGCGGATGGTAGACTTGCGATCTTCCCCGAAGCAGCCTTCGTCTTATGCCTTCCCACTCATTGAGTCGAACGTCGAATACGGTCGTACGCTTCGGAGCTTTCGAGGCCGATTTGCGCCTCGGGGAACTGCGCAAGAACGGCGTCAAGGTCAGAATCCAAGACCTACCCTTTCGCGCCCTCAGCCTTCTCTTGAGCCGCCCGTCCGAAGTCGTGACGCGTGAGGAATTCCGGCAGACGTTGTGGCCCGATGACGTGTTCGTCGATTTCGATCTCGGGATCCGGAGCGCGATCAAGCGCCTGCGCGACGCGCTCGGGGATGCGGCGGAAAATCCAATTTTTGTGGAGACCGTCGACCGCCGCGGCTACCGATGGATTGCGCCAATCCAGCGAGTGGAGGCCGAAGCGGGGGCGACGAGCCTGGAAGTCAAGGGCGAGTCCGAATCAACTTCCAGTGCGGCAGCTATGGATGGCGCGGGTCTGACAGGTAACGCACTCCCTAGAGTTCCAAGAAAGCGATGGATCGGGGCGCTGCTCGGTCTTTTGATTATCGTATTGGCCGTCACTTTCCTGCTAGGGGCAGGCTGGAAGCAAAGCTTCTTCGGCAACCTGTTTGGAAAGGCCGACTCAGGGGTCGTGCACTCGGTGGCAGTGTTGCCCTTTCAGAATGCGGGGTCCGACACGGACGCGGATTTTCTACGACTCGCGCTGCCCGATGAGGTCGCAAACGTTCTGAGTTACGTGCCGTCTCTCTCGATTCGTCCGTTCGCCACCACGAGCAAGTACAACGGGTCGAACTTAGACCTGCAACAGGCTGGGCGGGAGATGGGAGTGAGTTCCATCGTAACGGGACACTACTTCATCGCAGGCGATCAACTCGAGGTCACCCTGGAAGCAGTGGATGTTGCGAACAACCGCAGTGTTTGGCGAGACACCATTAGCGTGGCAGCGTCGGACAAGATCGCGATGCGGGAACAGATCGCGTCACAGGTTCGGCAGGGCCTCGTTCCCATGCTTGGAGGATCGGCGGCATTTGGGGAACCCGGTACTCGACCGAGAAGCGAGCAAGCTTACGACTTATATTTGCGCAGCATCGCGATTCCGCACGATGTTGCTCCCACGAAGGGCGCGATTGCAATGCTGGAGCGTGCCGTGGGCCTTGACCCCAGCTACGCGCCTGCCTGGGCTGCTCTGGGCATGAGGTATTACTACGACGCTACCTTCGGTGACGGAGGAGAAGCGATGCTCAGGCGCTCCGATTCGGCATTCGAAAGAGCACTGGCGCTTGATCCAAACTTGATTTCTGCCGCCGGGGCGCTCATTACGAATCAGAGTGATCGCGGCAACATTGGACGTGCCTTCGCGCAAGCTTCAGCCTTGGTGCAGCGACGGCCAGACAGCGCTTCGGCCCACTTCGTTCTGAGCTACGTGCTGCGCTATGCCGGGCTCTTGGATGACGCGGCGCGCGAATGCGACACCGCACTCAAACTGGACCGGGGCAACTACCAGTTCCGATCGTGCTCATGGGTATTCGCCCGACTGGGCAGGCCAGAGAGAGCGATGCAGTTTGTTCGCCTCGACGCGGGTTCAGACTGGGCCGCTAGACAGACAGCCTTTATTCTTCTGGGCCAAGGCAAAGTGGCGGAGGCGCGACAAAGCATCCAGAGAATGTCGGACACGCCTTTGATGGGTCACGATCTGCTGCAGGCCTGCCTTGACCCCCGAGATGCATCCCGATTGGACGAAAGCGCTCGGAAGGTTGAGACTGCCGCACTTGCAGGAGTCGATCCGGAGCCGCGGTACGTATTCGGAAGCTTGCTATCGTACTGCGGACAAAAAGATGCGGCCATGCACTTGCTGAAAAGCGCTATCGAACACAACTACTGTGCCTACCAAACTCTCCAGTCCGATCCATTGCTGGGGAAGCTACGCGGAGCTTCTGAATTCGGGGAAGTGTTATCAGCAGCGAAGGATTGCCGGGACCGATTCCTTGCGGAACGACAACAGATTCAACATTAGAAGCGAGGATTGCGGCCTCCCCGCATTCAACGCGCCAAAGGGTGTGCGCATACAGGCTCGATCGGGAAAGGTTGCGGCCTGGGGAAATAGCGGCGTCGAAAGTACAGTGCCAAGTTGACCAGTGCGATCATCACGGGCACTTCTACCAAAGGTCCAATCACAGCCGCGAATGCGGCGCCTGAGTTAATCCCAAATACGGAGACTGCCACGGCGATGGCCAATTCAAAATTGTTGGACGCCGCGGTAAATGCCAGGGTAGTCGTCTTCGAATAGTCCGCTCCCACTTTCCTGCCCATATAAAAAGACACTAAGAACATCAACACGAAGTAAATCAAGAGCGGCACGGCGATGCGCAAGACGTCCAAGGGGAGGCGAACAATGTACCCACCTTTAAGGGAGAACATCACCGTAATTGTGAACAGCAGAGCAATCAATGTCAGCGGGCTTACACGCGGGATGAAATTTTGGTTATACCAATCGAGCCCTTTGGCACGAACCAGCGCAGTGCGAGTTAAGAATCCAGCCAGAAAAGGAATGCCCAGGTAGATCAGGACGCTCTTTGCAATTTCGGCAACCGACACATTGACGATCGCACTGTGAAGACCGAGTTTAGCGGGAAGGACGGTGATGAAGACCCAGGCATAGAGAGAGTAGAACAAGACCTGAAAGAGAGAATTGAAGGCCACCAGGCCGGCGGCATATTCCGTATCGCCTCGCGCCAACTCATTCCACACGATAACCATCGCGATGCAACGAGCAAGACCGATCATGATTAACCCGGCCATGTATTCCGGATATCCGCGTAGGAAGACAATGGCCAACACAAACATGAGAATCGGCCCGACAACCCAGTTCTGCACGAGCGAAAGACCCAGCACTTTCTTGTTGCGAAAGACCTCGTGCAGGTTCTCATATCGCACCTTCGTGAAAGGTGGATACATCATCAAAATCAATCCCGCTGCAATCGGAATCGATGTCGTGCCGAGGTTGAAGCGATTCAGAAACGGTGCGATTCCGGGAACGAGCCAACCCAAGACAACGCCGGCGACCATCGAGGCGAAGATCCACGCAGTGAGAAAGCGGTCGAGAAAACCGAGATGACGAGTGGCCTTCATTTGTAATCCCTGTTTTGTAATCCGTGAAGGGTGGCAAACGGGTAGCGCAGCCCCTTGTCGGTCCCTTCTATTCTTGGGCGACGGGAGCCATCGTCTGCCCGATATTGTCGAGTTCCCTCTTGAGTGCAAGACCGTCGAGAGTCTTCAGCGGGAGGGAGAGCAAGAGGCCGATTCTGCGCTCCAACATAAAAAACGCCTCGCGAAATGCCCGGTCCACCTCAACTTCGCTTCCCTGGACCGCCGCTGGGTCGGGAATGCCCCAATGAGCGGTCGTTGGCTGTCCTGGCCAGATTGGGCAGACCTCTTTCGCGGCGTTGTCACAAACCGTAAAAACAAAGTCGAGCTTTGGAGAGCCAGGCAAAGAGAATTCATCCCATGCCTTACTGCGCAGACCTTGCGTGGGCAAGTGAGCCATTTCGAGCTGTTTCAAGGCTTCCGGCCGAACCGTTCCCGAGGGGTGGCTGCCGGCGCTGTAAGCCGTGAAATCAGGCCTGCCTTTGAAGTTCAGAATTGCCTCGGCCATGATGGAGCGCGCCGAGTTGCCGGTACACAGGAACAAAACGTTGTAATGTTCTTTCATGCTCGCTCTCTCTTAGTTGCAGCAGGTCGGTCCACAACAAGCCTTCGTTCCAGTGTTTGACGGTTTCAGGGCTCGAACGAATGCGCTCAGGAATTTGCCATTCACCTCGGGCGCAATCGCGTCCACATCGACGCCCGCTGCCGAGAGAAACTCACGCGCATCTTCTGCGCGATAGACCCGTGTCGGCTCGATGTCAATTTGCTCGAAGCCGGCTGCGGAGAGCTTGCTGCGATATTCGTCTTCACCGAGCGCCCCGGCCACACACCCGACCCACAGGAGAACACTTTGGCGGATTTCTGGCGCGATTGTGCCGCGGGTGACGACATCGGAAACGGCGAAGCGGCCGCCTGGTTTCAGCACACGAAAGGCTTCTCGCAGTACACGGTCTTTATCTGCCGAAAGGTTGATCACACAATTCGAGATAATCACGTCGACTGCGTTGTCCGGCAGAGGGATGTTCTCGATCTCGCCCTTCAGGAACTCGACATTCTCAGCACCCGACTTGCGCTTGTTCTCATTCGCGAGCGCCAGCATTTCATCTGTCATATCGAGGCCGTATGCTTTGCCGGTGGGTCCAACCCTTTGCGCGGATAGCAAGACATCGATGCCTCCGCCCGAGCCGAGATCGAGCACTATATCTCCGGGATTCAACTTCGCCAAAGCAGTTGGATTTCCGCATCCTAGCGAGGCGAGAATCGCCTCTTCCGGCACCCGTCCCGCTTGGGAAGAATCGTACAAGTTAGAAGTGATCGGGTCGCAGCCCAAGCCGCTTGCAGCGGTGGCTCCGCAGCAACTGCTTCCACCACTTTTCACCCGGAGCGCTGCCTGGCCGTACTTTTCTTTAACTACTTCTTTGATATCCGTGCTGCTCATGATGCCCTTTCTCTTTTATTGACAAAGCTGGACGATATTTTGCGGTTTGACTGCCTTGTTTCGGGTGCAGCATTCGGCGTAAAGGAACTGCAGAAGTTCCTGGAGAGCTTGCGTGTTGGCCGTGTACCGCAAGAATGTGCTCTCACGACGGACTTTCACTAGCCCTTCGTTCTTCAGTTTCTCCAGGTGATGCGAAAGGGTGGAGTTCGGGATGTCGAGTTCTGATTGGATATCGCCTACGACCAAGCCATCCGGATGAGCAGATAGCAGCAATTGCATTATGCGTAGGCGCGGTTCGGTGCCCATGGCAGAAAACATGTCGGCGTATTTAGCAACTTGCTCGGTGGTCTTCTTGTTTGCGGTCCCTTGCATATTTCGATATTTGCAGAAATATAGACCCATGTCAAGCCAGGTATCAAAAGGCCGCATTTCGACGGCGGACCAGGGGCGAACGAGGCTCCGAGACGCGGACCTTTTTCGAAAGCGAAAGGAATCGTGGGTCTCGTTTCTGTACATGCGTCCACAAAGTGGACACAAGCGGCAATTGTTGGTCCGGAGGCAAATCTGGGTACGGTTCTTTTCCCGTCAAACGAAGGTTGCGCGGCTGGGGAAGGAGACCATCGATGGCTAGCAAAATGCGGATATGTTGGGGGCGAGCCCCGTAGCAAGAGCGGGATGTTGACCAAGATACAGATCGATTAAACACTCCGGCAAGCCATTCAGGCATGGCACGAAACTTGCACCAGGACTTGGCACAAAGAAGAAACGCGCTAGTTCAATAGATTAAAGAAGGAGCGTTGTGTTAACGAAGGCGAAAGCGGTAAAAGTGATGCTGGCAAGCGACGATTCAGAAACCGTTGCCATTCTTTGCAATTGCATGGCGCAGATGGCAATGCAGGTTGACGTGTGCGCCGACATCGATTTGGCCGCCGGGAAGCTCTGCCATGCCAAGTTTGAAGCCGTCGTGATTGACTTTAGCTACGGCGCGAAAGCGTTGGAGATGGTCAAGAAGACGCACGAGATGACATCTCACAAGAAAGCGGTGGTGATTGCGGTCCTGAATGACAGCAGCGAAATGCCAGACGCCTTCCGAGCGGGTGCGAGTTTTACACTCGTGAAACCGTTACTCGCAGAAATCCTGGCGCACACCCTTCGAGCTTCTTATCCGATGATGGTACGGGAAATGCGGCGTTATTATCGTTGTGCGATCGAGATACCCGTTCGCGTCGCAAGCGATACCCGAACAGATTTTCTCGCTGAAGCCATCAATATCAGCGAGGGCGGGATGGCAATTGTGTCCACCACCCCCGTTCGTGTCGGCGAACAACTCTCTCTGACCGTCGTTCTGCCGGGCACGACCAACGAAGTGCAAATTACAGCCGAGGTGTGCTGGACCAAGGACCCCGGACACATCGGGCTCGAGTTCGTAAAGGTATCAGCGATGGAATCAGCGGGGCTACAATCGTGGCTTTCAGACCGTCTGGAGGAAAGCCTGGCACGTTAACGCGTGGTCTCTCTTCCGCTCGGGAGCGATTTGTCTGGGGATCGTCAACGAAAAATCTCGATGCCGTTTACCCCATAAAACGAAATCAAGCCATCCTCGCCGTCGGTCCGTTATGAGAATCTTGCCCATTGG
>Ga0302140_10006262_pt1 | contig 14949 bp, 10 predicted proteins | sample I_Bog_E1_1_FD_202095 | JGI IMG/M metagenome (GOLD analysis project Ga0302140, IMG submission 202095) | Peat permafrost microbial communities from Stordalen Mire near Abisko, Sweden - I_Bog_E1_1 | ecosystem: Environmental > Terrestrial > Soil > Wetlands > Peat | place: Sweden: Abisko, Stordalen...
CGGCCACGGTAAAACTCGGTGTGACCCTTCTGGCGGCCATGGCCGCGGGCCTCCAGAATAGTCATGCCTTCAATGCCTGCCTCGAGCAGGGCATCCTTGACCGCATCCAGCTTCGAGGGCTGGAGAATGGCTTCAATCTTGATCATATGCAAAACGCCTCGTTTGACAGCGTAACAGGCGGGGCGGCTGGTTGGGCCATTCCCCGCCAATTCTTTTTAAGAACCCTGGATGAATTCTGGACCCAAGGTCAGGAGTTGAAGTCGTAACCTTCCTCGTTGTGCTGGGAGATGTCGAGTCCGGCGGCTTCCTGATCGGGCGAAAGGCGGAGCCCCATGGCCTGATCGACGACGAAAAGCAGGACCAGCGTTCCAACAATAGAAATGCTCCAGGCGATGCCCACGCCGGCGAGCTGGTTGAGCAACTGGCCCCAGTGGCCGTCAATGGCGCCGGAGGGAAGTGTGTGGCCGGCTGCGTCTTTGAAGATTGGATTGATGACGCTGGCGGCAAAGAGGCCGGTGAGGATGGCGCCGAGGGTTCCGCCTGCGCCATGCACGCCGAATGCGTCCAGCGAATCGTCGTAGCCGAAAAAGCTCTTTACCATGAAGACCATGAAGAAGCAGAAGAAGCCGGCGATGAGGCCGATGGCCAGCGCTGAGAAGGGCTGCACAAAGCCCGAGGCTGGGGTGATGGCCACTAGCCCTGCTACCGCGCCGGATATAGCGCCGAGGGCCGTGGGCTTGCCGTTGTGAATCCACTCGGCGACCGTCCAACCAAGGGCTGCCGCGGCGGCGGCAAAGTGGGTATTAACGAAGGCGCTGGTAGCCAGCGACCCTGCGCCGAGGGCGCTGCCGGCATTGAATCCGAACCAGCCCACCCAGAGCAGGCAAGCCCCGATAAAGCTGAGCACCATGGAGTGGGGCTGCATTTTGGTGTGGGGGTAGCCGACGCGCTTGCCCAGGTAGAGGCAGGTGACCAGAGCCGAGACGCCACTGGTGATGTGCACGACGGTTCCGCCGGCGAAATCCAGGCTGGGGAAGTGACCGCCGGCAGCGTTCAGCAGGCCGCCCACGCCCCAGACCATGTGAGCCATCGGGCAATAGACCAGCAGGGACCAAAGAGAGAGGTAAACCGCCATGGCGCCGAACTTCATACGTTCGGCAAATGCGCCAGTAATGAGCGCTGGAGTGATGATGGCGAACATGAGCTGGTAGACCATGAGAGTCTGCTCGGGAATGGTGGGCGCGTAGTCGGTATTAGGTGTGAGGCCCACGCCGCGCAGAAAGATGTGCTCAAAGCCGCCGATGAAGGCGTTGCCGTGGCCAAAGGCTAGCGAGTAGCCGACGACGGCCCAGAGGATCGTCACCAGGCCCATCATGGCGAAGCTCTGCATCATGGTGCCAAGGATGTTCTTTCGCCGCACCAGGCCGCCATAGAAGAGCGCCAGACCGGGGCCGGTCATCAGCAGGACCAAAGCTGCGGAGACCAGCATCCAGGCATTGTCGCCGGCAGTCTGGGCATTGGCCGTGGCGGTCTGAGTGTTCTGGAGAGCCTGTTGGAGGGCGGCGATCTGCGCCTGCGTGGCAGGAGCAGACGGGTCTGGGGTCAGGTTGGGGGCCACGGCCAATGCCATGGCCGGACTTGCCATAACGGCTGACAGGAACAGCAGTCTAAGGACGCGACGACACATATTTGTTTTCACTCCCGAGAAGATGCAGAGGGCCGAAGCCATGCGATGTGGCGAAGTTCCGGCCGCCATTCCGGACGAATTGAACGAAGCCGCGCGGGCTATAGCAATTTCGGAATTGCTGTAGACCGGAACCTCACACTCAAGTGGCTTTTTCCTCAAGAAAAAGCCACCTTTCAAAGCACTCAAAAGGACTACGTTCATTCCGAAATTGCTCTAGGTAGCGTGGAACGTTTCAAGCTGCCCTCGGAGCACGATTCAACGAGGACACACGAGCGCGTAGGCGCCCATTCGCTGAAGTGTGATATTTGCTCAAATGTTAAATGATTTTCATAAGGATAAGATAAAAGCCTCTGGCAATTTCATCGTTTTTGCGCTAATACGCATTTTTCCGTTAGCCGCGCTACAGGCCGCTGGGGGCTAGCGGCCTGTTGCGAAATGACAGGGCTCTCGGCGCACTTGCGGCAGGTTTGCGCCGGGGAAGACGGTTCCAAAGCCTAAATCGCGGTTTCGCCGCGTTCGTCGTTGCGGATGCGGATGGCTTCCTCGACCGGGCTGATGAAAATCTTTCCGTCGCCGATGTGGCCGGTGCGGGCGGCGCCAAGGATGGCCTGGACGGCCTTGTCCTTCAGATTGTCGTTGACCACCAGTTCGATCTTGACCTTGGGGAGAAGGTCAATCGTGTACTCGCGACCGCGATAGAACTCGGTGTGGCCTTTTTGGCGGCCATGGCCGCGGGCTTCGAGAATGGTCATTCCTTCAATGCCTGCCTCGATCAGTGCTTCCTTGACTGCATCCAGCTTTGCGGGCTGGATTACCGCTTCGATCTTGAGCATGTACGGATTCCTCGCTTGAGAGCTTGACGTTGTGCGCCGGCTCGACTTTGGCATCCCGCCTTAGCCACAAAATCCGCTGCTGCGGACGGCAAAGGTCGTATTCCAGCCGGGTTGAATCAACTGTTGAAATCGTAGCCTTCCTCGTTGTGTTGGGAAAGGTCAAGGCCGGCGGTTTCGTCGGCCGCTGACACGCGCAGGCCCATCGTCTTATCGACGATGAAGAGAAGCGCGAGTGTACCGACAATGGCCATCGACCAGCCAATGCCCATGCCGATGGCCTGGTTGGCGACTTGATGCCAGTTTCCGTCGATGGCGCCGGCGGGGTTGGGATGGCCGGAAGCATCTTTGCCAAAGACTGCGTTGATGGCCCCGGAGGCGAACAGGCCGGTCAGCAGCGCGCCCATGGTGCCACCTACGCCGTGAACGCCAAAGGCGTCCAGGGAGTCGTCGTACCCGAAGAATTTCTTGACTCTGAAGACCATGAAGGGGCAGATCACGCCGGCGGTGAGGCCGATGAGCAGGGCAGACATGGGCTGCACGAAGCCTGAGGCCTGGGTGATGGTGGCCAGTCCGGCAACCGCTCCAGAGATAGCGCCCAGGGCGGTGGGCTTGCCGTTCTGCATCCACTCGGCGATGACCCAGCCGATGGCGCCGGCGGCGGCGGCGAACTGGGTATTGATAAATGCGCTGGTGGCAAGCGGGCCCGCGTTGAGCGCGCTGCCGGCGTTGAAGCCAAACCATCCAAACCACAGCAGGCCGGCGCCCACAAAGCTGAGCACCAGCGAATGAGGCGGCATATCCTCATGCGGGTAGCCGGCGCGCTTGCCGAGATAGAGGGCGCAAACCAGGGCGGCAACGCCGCTGGTGATATGGACTACCGTGCCGCCGGCAAAGTCGAAGACCGGCCAGCGGCCTCCGGCGATGTTGAGCATTCCGCCGACGCCCCAGATCATGTGGGCCATCGGGCAATAGACCAGCAGAGACCAGAGTGAGAGAAAGACAGCCATCGAGCTGAACTTGACGCGCTCGGCAAATGCGCCGGTGATCAGCGCTGGCGTAATGATGGCAAACATCATCTGGTAGACCATAAAGGTCTGTTCGGGGATGGTGCCGCCATAGTTGGGGTTGGGAGCGAGCGAGACCCCGCGCAGAAAGGCGTGCTCAAAGCCGCCAATAAAGCCGTTTCCGGCCCCAAAGGCCAGCGAGTACCCAACCAGCGCCCACAGAACGGTGATGAGGCCCATCATGGCAAAGCTCTGCATCATGGTGCCCAGGATGTTTTTGCGCCGGACTAGGCCGCCGTAGAAGAGCGTCAGGCCAGGCGCTGTCATCAGAAGTACCAAGGCGGCTGAGATCAGCACCCAGGCGTTGTCGCCGGAGGTCTGAGCATCGCGAATGGACTGTTCGAGGGCGGCAACCTGAGCCTGGGTGGCGGGAGGCGAGGGACGAAGGTCGGGAGCCACGGCCATGGCCATGCCTGGGAGTCCCAGAAGGACGAGCAAGATGAGCAGCTTGGTTGTACAGCGAAACATAGGAATCAACTCCCAGGAATCAGGCGATCGATGGACAGCCACACACTTCGGCTGAGACCAGCCGCTATGCCGGATGACAGGAAAGATGGTCCGGTGCGCGGCGCTCGACAGGTGCAGATCGCAGCCAGAATCCGGGTAGCGGCGAGCAGCAAGTCGAGTGAGACATTTGCCGTTACAGGATGTATTGGGAGGAATTCTACACAGACTGTATGGAAAATGACAAATCTTCATGGAATTTTTATTTAAATTAAGGTAAAGGGTGAACCAGTTTTGAAGGTTCTATAAGCCACCCGACTCGGTACCCTGTGGCCGTTGGCCACAATCGGAATGGATATTCGGCTTGTTGAGGTTTCTCCCGCGGCGCTTTCATTAGTACCCCCCCGCCGCGAAGCGGCCAGATTGAAGCTGCTTTTTCAGATTCGCGTCGCCCGGAGGTATAGTAGACCTATGGCGGCGGCGGCAGAGCGAGATCGTTACCTTTTCGGAGCTCTTGAGAGTAGTGCGCGAAATCGCGCCAAACTACAGGAAGTGAGTTACGGCTACGAAGAGCCGGAGGGCATTATCCTCACATCGATGGATTATGCCGTCAACTGGATTCGGAAAAACTCCGTGTGGCCCATGACCTTCGGCCTGGCTTGCTGCGCTATCGAGATGATGTCCATGGGCGCATCCCGCTTTGATATTGCGCGTTTTGGCGCTGAGGTGTTCCGTCCCTCCCCACGGCAGTCGGATTTGATGGTGATCGCCGGCCGAGTCTCGCAGAAGATGGCCCCCGTCATTCGCAGACTTTATGACCAGATGCCAGAGCCGAAATGGGTGATATCCATGGGTGCGTGCGCCACCTCCGGTGGAGTTTTCAATAACTATGCGCTGGTTCAGGGCGTCAATCAGGTGATACCTGTGGACGTATATGTTCCAGGGTGTCCGCCGCGGCCCGAGCAACTCTTGTACGCGATTACGCTTCTACAAGAGAAGATACAACGCGAGCCACGCAGCCTCTTGAAGACGCTGAATGTCGTGTGAGCAGATGTCGGTGTGCGAAAACTTACCGGACGAAGAATTACCAAGGTAACCATTCGTGGCACGCAAATCGTAATTGCAACCCGATTAAGAATGCAACTTGTTGAAAAAAAGTGTTCTGCAGGAATCGTCCTATGGTACGTTTGATAGTGCTATATGGACGCCTTTCGGTCCGTTTTTAGTGCGGGGTCGAGTCAGTCCGAGCCGAAATTTACGCTCGCAAACAGCCATTTCCATTTGTTCATTCAGCTTGATTGCGGAGGAAAAACGCATGTATGCTCGTGTTTCGAAGTCTGTGAGCCGGGTACTTGTCTTGGCAGTTGCGGCGATGATGCCCATTGCCCTGGCAGCCCAGACCCAACCGGATGCGAAAGCCGCCCCACCCACGAACGAGTCGTCACGGTGGGACATTTTTGCCGGTTACAGTTACCTTTCGCCCCATGGAACAGTGGACACACCGCTACCAAATGGCGTAATCGTTCCGGCCTCGTACGATTCCATCGATGTGGGTGGGATCGGTAGCGTCTCATATTTCTTCAACAAGTATGTTGGTCTCCAGGGGGAAATCGCAGTTCATGAATATGGCGTTCAGAACACGAATTCCGTTCCTGAGACCGGCACCACGGGCAACAACGGCGGCTTTACCACCGTGGCGGGCGGAATCGTCGCACGCTACCCCAGAGGGAACATTACGCCGTTTGTGCATGGGCTGTTTGGTGGGGCTCTGATCGATGGCCCAACCCACAATCCTTTCACCTGGGGTCCCGATGTGACCGTTGGTGGCGGGTTGGATGTCGAGACGCACTACTTTAATCATCATCTCGCCATTCGCATCATTCAGGCCGATTACGAATACATGCACGCCAATTTTGGCGATGGCACTTGGGGAGGAATCGCCAAGGTCAACGCAGCTCGCTTGAGCGCCGGTCTTGTCTTCCATGTCGGCACCATCGTGCCGCCGCCCCCGGTGGTTCTGGCTTGCACCATCAATCCGACTTCGGTCTTCCAGGGCGACCCGGTTTCAGTTTCCGCGTCGGCCGGCAATCTTGATCCGAAGCTGAATGCGATCTATACGTGGAAAGGAACCGGAGTAACCGGCAACGGAACCTCGGCCACAGTGGCAACAGGTTCGCTGGCGCCGGGTTCTTATGTTGTCAGTGCTGAAGTGAAGGAAGGCAAGCCCGGCAAGGAAGGCTTGAAGCCTGGCCAGACTGCCGACTGTTCCTCCAACTTTACGGTCAAGGCCTTCGAGCCGCCGACCGTAAGCTGTGTCGCCAGCCCCAGCTCCATCAATCCGAATGACAAGAGCACAATCACAGCCACTGGCGTGAGCCCGCAGAACCGCCCGCTTACCTATAGCTTCGCGGTTGCGCCGGGTACTGGCGCTATCACCGGCAGCGGCGCTTCCGTCACTTACGACTCGACGGGTGCTCCCACCGGCACGGTAGGCATTACGTGCAACGTCTCCGATGACAAGGGCGGCAGCGCAACCAGCACCACCTCCGTCACCATCGTACCGCCACCCGTGAAGCCGATCCCGCACGTAACCGCACTTTGCCCGATCACCTTCAGCAAGGACAAGGCGCGTCCGACCCGTGTGGATAACGAAGCCAAGGCCTGCCTCGATCAGGTGACCGACGCTCTCAAGAACGATTCGACTGCAACCGTTGTGGTTGTGGGCGAAGCGGATGCCAAGGAGAAGACGCCGCCCAAGAGCAAGCATGCCAAGGTGAAGGACTTCGCAACAGAGCGCGCTGCCAACACCAAGGACTACCTGGTGAACGAGGAGCAGAGCGGCATTGATGCCTCTCGCATCATCGTTCGCACCGGCACTGCGGATAGCCAGTCGGTGGAGAACTACCTGGTACCCGCGGGAGCAACCTTCGAGAACGATGTGCAGGGAACCACCCCGGCCGATACAAGCGCAGTCAAGATCGTCAAGCGCAAGACCATCGGCGTGGTTGAGCCCAAGGTACATCACAAGAAGAAGGCTGCCGAAGCCGCAAAGTAGGCCAGGCCGCCTGCTCGGGAACAAACCAATCCGTCAAGCCTTCCATGACTCATGGAAGGCTTGACGAACACAAAGATCGAGAACACCTCCTGCAATCCTTAGAGGCTGACCGGGAATCCGGTCGGCCTCTTCAATTTTTATGCGTATTCTGTATACATACTTCATTCAAGCTGGGGAGTTTCATTTCTTCAATGAACAGTTCGCGCATGCATCTTGATCTCCTGTGCCGGCGCGGAGCCATTGCGCCTCTTCTTGCTGTGATCTTGTTTCAGTTCGTTGCAGAGCGGCTGCCGGCGCAGTCGTTTTGGAGTTCGGTTGGGCCTGCTGGCGGCGATGCCCGTACCTTGGCTCCAGTTCCGGGGCAGCCCAATCATCTCTATCTAGGTGCGACGAACAGTTGGATCTACGAAACACTGGATCAAGGCGTTACCTGGCATCGGCTTTCCCGTGTTGAGCCTTCAGAAGAACTGGTTTTGGACAATATTCTAGTCGATGCGGCGAACCCTGCTGTCCTCTATGCAGGCGGATGGAGGGCCGAGCAGCGCGATGGCGGCCTGTGGGTAAGCCGGGACAAGGGCAGGCAGTGGAAGGTCGTGGAGGCATTTCGGGGCCAGCCTGTCTTTTCCCTAACGCAGGCTCCCTCAAATCCAAGGCTGCTGTTTGCAGGTACCCTCAGCGGAGTCTTCCGCAGCAGCGATGCGGGCGCGACCTGGCAGTTGATCAGTCCGCCGGATAGTCATGAGATTCACGAGGTCGAGTCGCTGGCGGTGGACCCCGTTGACCCGAAGATCGTCTACGCGGGCACATGGCATCTGCCCTGGAAGACCGCCGACGGCGGCAAGACCTGGAAGAACATCAAGAAGGGCGTCATCGAAGACTCCGACGTGTTTTCCATCATCGTCGATCCGGCCAAGCCGAGAAATGTTTTCCTGAGCGCGTGCAGCGGCATCTACAAGAGCGTGGATGGCGGCGATCTCTTCCACAAAATCGAGGGCATTCCCGCCTCGGCCCGCCGCACCCGCGTGTTGATGCAGGATCCAGAAATGCACGAGGTTGTCTACGCCGGCACCACTGAGGGGCTTTATAAAACCGTGGATGGCGGCAAGACCTTCAAGCGCATGACGGACCCCGATGTGGTTGTGAATGATGTCTTCGTCGATCCCGCGAATTCGGATCGCGTGCTGCTGGCCACCGATCGCGGCGGCGTGCTTGCGAGCAATGACGGAGGAACTAGCTTTGCGCCTGCGAACCAGGGGTTTTCAGGCCGCAAAGTTGCGGCCCTCCTTGTTGATCGCGCCGATCCGGCCCGGCTTTATGCGGGCGTAGTGAATGACAAGAGCTACGGTGGCGTCTTCGTTTCCAAAGATGGCGGCGCTGGCTGGGATCAAATTAGCGATGGGTCTGGCGGTGGGCTAGACGGGCGCGACGTATTTGCTCTTGCGCAGGCGGCGGATGGAACTGTGGTGGCCGGCACCAGTCACGGCATCTTCGCTCTGGTATCGGATTCCGCGGGCAGTGCACCCGCCTGGCAGCCAAGAAACACCATCAAGAACACCGTGCTGAAGGCAGCCGTTGAAACCCACGGCGGAGAACACGTCAACGTCGAGAAGCAGGTGAAGAATCCGGCGTTTGAGCTGGAGAGCCACGTGAATGCGCTCGAAGTGTCGGGCGATGTCTGGCTGGCCTCCACTGGCTTTGGACTGCTGACCAGCAAGGATCAGGGCGCAAGTTGGCAGGGTGGCCTGGTCATGGGTTCAAACGCCTATCTGTCGGTCACCGTGCACGGAGAGCTGATGGCGGCGGCGCGCTCCGATGGTGTGGTCCTGTCCACGGACTCCGGCGCGACCTGGATGCCCATGGGGATTCCCACCATGCTCACCCGCATCCATCGCGTCGCTTTTTCAGGGGATGGCACGCTCTGGTTGGGCGCGCGCGAAGGTGTGTACTTCACCCACGACAAGGGCAAGACGTGGCAGTGGTTCGAGCGGCTTCCGTTCCGCGATGTGGACGATCTCTACTATGACGCTGCCGCCAACAAGGTGCTGGTCAGTTCGCATACCAGCGATCAGATTTATTTGATCGACCCAAAAACGATGAACTGGAAGCTCTGGCAGACCGGCTTTCGCATCGCGCTGGTTCGCAACGCGGCAGAGCGGGTGGTGGCGGCGTCGCTCTACAACGGCGTCCTGATGGCGCCGCAAGCGGCCGCGGCGCAGACAGGGAAGTGATCTGCCGCACCGGTATTCTGTATCATCAGAATATGCAGACTGAGATCGCGAATCCGCGCCTCCCCATCGCCTTTCGGACTCACGACCCGCGTCTTGAACCGATTGCCGCCAAAGTCATGGCCGGCGAGCGGCTCAGCTTCGAAGACGGCCTCGCGCTCTACGGCTCGTCCGACGTGCTGGCCGTGGGCTGGCTAGCCAATCATGTGCGCGAGCGGATGCACGGCGACGTGACCTACTTCAACGTCAATCGCCACATCAACCCCACCAATGTCTGCGTGGCGGCCTGCAAGCTCTGCGCCTTCGGGCGCAAGAAGGACGACCCGGCCGGCTATACCATGGCGCTCGAAGAGGCATGGGAAACGGCGGCCTCTGGTTATTCCGAGGCGGTTACTGAGTTCCACATCGTCGGCGGTCTTCACCCCGACCTGCCGCTTGAATATTTTCTCGACCTTGTGCGCGGCCTCAAGCTGCGCTTTCCCGAGGTGCATATCAAGGCCTTCACCATGGTGGAAGTGGCCTATCTGGCCCGTCGCGCCAAGCTCACCATCGAAGAGACGCTAGTGAAGCTACGCGACGCCGGCGTAGATTCCATGCCCGGCGGCGGAGCCGAGATCTTTGCGGCGCGCGTGCGCTCCATCATCTGCGACCACAAGATCGACGGCGAGGAGTGGCTCACCACCGCGCGCCTGGCCCACAAGCTGGGCTTCAAGTCCAACGCCACCATGCTCTACGGCCACATTGAAAACGATGAGGACCGCGTCGATCACCTGCTCAAGCTGCGCGCCTTGCAAGACGAGACCGGCGGCTTCCAGACCTTCATCCCGCTGGCCTTTCACCCTGAAAACACGCCGCTCGACCATCTGCCGGTCACAACGGGCCTGACCGATATTCGCCAGATCGCCGTGAGCCGCCTCCTGCTCGACAACTTTCCGCACATCAAGGCCTACTGGCAGATGCTCACGCCCAAGATCGCGCAGATTTCCCTTCGTTTCGGAGCGGACGATCTTGACGGTACCGTGATCGAAGAGAAGATCTACCACGACGCCGGCGCAACCACGCCACAGGGCATGACCCGCAAGGAGCTCAGCCGCCTCATCACCGAAGCCGGCCGCATTCCCGTCGAGCGCGACACCCTCTACAAGGCCGTCACGCGCACCGAAGATAGCTTTACGGTGGCGGTGTAACAGGAACTGACCACTAGTTTTCAGCTATTAGCTCCGCCGCGGCGTGGGAGAAGTTAGATTTACGTCCGAACAGCCGGGCGGGCAGCCCATCAGATAAAGAAATGGGGAATGGCGAAACCAAGCATTGTCATCACGCTATAAGTAGACACAAACCTGACCGTGGTAACGAGCAAAACAACAAGAGGACTGTAGGACTCTTTTCTCTTTTCGCGGCTCAAGACGATCAACGAGCCTAGGATCTGCAGTGCCCAAAGCAGCACTCCCAAATAGATCACAATTGACAGAGAGAGATGACCGCAGCCAACCAAAGCTCCCCCAAGGAATGGGATTGGTAGGCTAATGAGCATGAATGTGAATGGTAGCCGATTTCTCTTTGTAAAGAACGGTTCCCACTCCAGCTCCTGGACCCTTCCTCCTTGATCTGGCCGCCGCATGATAAGCCGCACGGGAAGACCCGTTTCAGCAGTAATTGTTTGTGCCAGCTTCTGCGCTCCTCCGTGAGTCAGGGCGGTAAAGTCGGGAATGCTATTAGCGTGTTCTTCGCCTTTTTCATCTCGGAAGATAATCTCCTTACTTCCACCCTTGGCGCAATTTATGCTGTAGATACAAATCAGCACCTCACGTGAGTGCGGCGGAATCGGGATTTCAATCGCTTTTTCGCCGGTCAATTCAGATAAAGAGTCTGGCAGTATCTGGATTCGATCAGGAAAGAACGCATACCCGGCTATGCCAATGGCGTATAGCTTTCGTTCTAAAGAGCCATTCATATCTCTCCGATTGCGGCGGATCGGTTCGTCAGACTTTGGCCACCCGCCAAGAAAGCAACCAAACCAACAATCCCAACGGTGCAATGGAGCCCTATAAATCGCCAATGTGTACAGTACCAGCATGAGCTAAAATCGACAAAAGGTATCCATTGAATCAGATTTAGGATACTTGCTGCAATCGCCCAAGCTCTTGATGCGGTTTTCCGCCTCCAAACAGTCCACCATGCCCTGCCAAAAATAACAGCCGCCGCGAAGTAAACCGCAAGGAAAACCACGATTTTAGCCATCCCCGAAGCATCCTGTGGTGAAGCCAGATTACGATGAAACGGATTAACTAGGTAAAGTAGTGCAAATGCCGACACGAGCTCTAAACATTCGAGTGCGAAAACCCAGCACAAGATTGTTCTGAGCACCTGAAAGAAAGGTAAGTCGATCTTTGCAATAGGATGCTCAGGTACCTTGGTCGCCCGTCGTTGGGAGAGCACAATAATCACGGCAAGCGTACCAAAGATGTACATGAATACGGTGATGCCGATCAGCAATAACAGACGTGTCCTGCCGAGTTCCGGATCAATGGCCTTCCCATAAAGCAAGAAGCACAATAAGATCAGCCCCGTCACAGAAAAAAAGACTGCGACAGCGATAACACGTTGAGCAATCGTAAGACTCGGTCGACGATCCTTGTCTAATTGCATGATTCGTTCCTTTCATCACTGGCACTCGGACGGTGGAAGGCGCGGACCGGGAGGATTCAAAGCAAACCCTATACCCATTGCCCCTGTGATCACTCCGAGAAGCATCAAGAGTTCCCCAATTCCTATGCTGAGCGCACCACCGAAGAAGACTGCTCCGGCAAAAAGAAGTTCCGGAAAAATAAGGAAAAATCCAGAAAAGAATATCGCAAAACCCACATACAAAAACATAAGCGGGATGATCCAATTCATCATCGCTGTGTATTCAAGATATTCCTGGAGTCCACCGAGTCCCCCAACCAACTGCTGTATATCGCTATTTCCGCCATTACAGCTGCACAAACCTAGCGGATCCTTGTAGCGGATCGGATTGTTATTTGCGTACGCATATAGGTTCGAACCACCACTCACAAAGCCAATCGGGTCTTCGCTGAGGAAGCGTCCTGTGGTTGGGTTGTAGTATCTGGCCCGGTTGTACGATGGGATTCGCGACTTTCCGCCAATAGCAGTTGTTGCGGAGACCGTCATAGTCGTAAACCTCGCGTCGTACATGAATTCCAGGTCTCCAAATCGAGACCTGGGCCACCCGCCCGCCCGGTCCTTCAGTAAAAGAGAAAAGCCAGATAGAAGATAATCGTTGTATAACAAAAAATGGTATTGGTCAAGAACTGGCGTTGTATCTGTATCTTTTGTTCATCTTGCAGGCTAGCATATTTTTCTAACCTATTAATCATCTTACAATTCAATAGCCCATAAACAAATGGCGCCCAACTGATTAACACCAGTGCACCTCGCCATAGAGGAGTTCCAAACAGACCTGCCCTTGGATGTTGAACTATAGTAATTACAGTAAGAATCTGTGCGAGTATAAAGATGGTTGTTGCCCAGAACAAGTCACCGCGATTCTTATTTGAGAATAACGTGTTCATACTCAATAGTCGCCTCCAGTGTTCTCACTCAGATTTTCTACTCCATGAAAAAATTACTTGCATAAATTCAGGGCTTTTCCAATCGTTCCAACTCCACCAACTGCCCCAGCAACTCTAGTGCCTATAGTCAAAAACGCTGCAAATTCAAGATCGGCAAGACCTATAGCTTCCATAAACACAAGCAGCGACCAAGGGCTAAAGAATGAAGCGATGATCATTGCAAGGAGTATTAAGATCATCATTGCAGCGGCCGCCACCTGTAGATCTGTGCATGTAATAGGGCATGTGCCGAAGGGATCCGTGAGGCTCATCGGATTATCTTTGACGTACTGATAGAGATTGAAACCGCCAACAAACCCCAACGGGTCTTCAGAAAGGAACCTTCCAGTTGTTGGGTTGTAGTATCTGGCACGGTAGTAATCAATGCCGAGGCCATCGCTCTCGCGGCCGGTGTAGGTGTAGCTGTTGGTCGTGGTCGCGCCCGATGCGCTCTGGGCGCCATACGGCCCAAAGCTATACTGCTCCTCGGTTGCCCCGGTCGCGTCCGTCAACTCCATTGTGCTGCCCAGCGCGTCGGTGAGGTAGTTATCCGTTTCGGTGGCAGAGGTCCGCGTGAATCGCTCGTCGATACCACCCGTCAGCAGGTTGGCCGTAGGATTGGTGCCGAACTCCTGCACCGCATTTGCGCCGTCGTAGAGGTAGTTGGTGGTGGCGCTCATAAAGGTCTTGCTCACCCGCCGCCCCAATGGATCGTAGGCAAAGCTGGCACCGCTGCTATTCGCCGAGGCCAGCCGGTTGCGTGCGTCCCAGACGTAGCTGTTCGTGCCGTCGTTGAGCGTGCTGCCGTTGGCGTCGTAGGTCATCGCGGTCGAACCCCACTGCGTAAGCTGGTTGTTGGCATTATAGGCCGCATTGCTGACCGCCGCCGGCAACTGCGTGCTCGCCAGGCTGCCGCTGACGCCCACACGCCTGCCGGCCAGATCGTAGGCATACGCCAGATTCTGTATGCCCTGCGCGCCGCCCTGGTAGACCATCCCCGTAAGCTGCGACGCCGCGTCGTAGCTGTAGCTTCCAACCACGCCATTGGGCAGGGCCAGAGTAGTCCGCCTGCCATTGCTGTCGTAGCTGAAGCCCACATTCGAGGCCCCCTGAAGGATGGACGTGAGGCGGCTTGCATTGTCGTAGGAGTAGGTGATCTGCGTCTGCCCGGAAGGAGTCATGGTTTGCTTGCGGTTGTCCGCGTCGTAGGTGTACTTGACCGTGCCTTGCGGCGTCGTCTCCGAGGTCAGATTGTCAAACCCGTCGTAGCCGCGCACGATTGCGCCGGTGATTGAATCCGCGATTCCAGTAAGCCGGTTCCCGGCGTCATAGGTGTACGTGGTCGAGCTGCCATCCGCGTAGCTGGCGCTGGTTCGCCGGTTGAGGCCGTCATAGCCGTAAGTGGTCACCCGATTCTTGCGGTCGGCAACCTGCATGAGATTCCCGCTCAGGTCGTACTTCATGCTGGACGAGTTGCCCAGCGCGTCGGTGCGGGTAACCATTTGATCCAGGTTGTTGTAGAAGAACTTGGTCGTATGCGGGTTGGCGTCGGTGACCGAAACCAGATTGCTGTCCGCATCGTAGCCGAAGGCCGTCTGGTTGCCGAGCGGGTCAATCATGGCGGTGACCTTGTCGAGGGGGTTGTAGACGATTCGCGTGGTGTGGCCCAGCGGATCGGTTGTGGCCGCAATGCGCCCTGCGCCGTCCACGAATAAAGTCGTTGTCCGGCCCAGCGGGTCGGTGGTGGCCACCAGGTCGCCCGCATCGTAGGTGAGCTGGGTCTGATTGCCCAGCGAATCCGTAATTGTGGTGGGCTGCCCGGCCGAGTTATAGGCAATCGAGGTGGTATTGCCCAGCGGGTCGACTGCGGCAACCATGTTGCCGTTGCTGTCGTAATTCAGCGAGGTCGTGTTTCCAAGGGGATCGGTGGTATAGGAGAGCTGGTTGAATTGGGGGTTGTAAGCCATTGCCGTGGTGACCGCGCTTGACGTGCCGGCCAGACGCGTGATGCTGGTCGTGTTCCCCAT
>Ga0302140_10006263_pt1 | contig 14948 bp, 12 predicted proteins | sample I_Bog_E1_1_FD_202095 | JGI IMG/M metagenome (GOLD analysis project Ga0302140, IMG submission 202095) | Peat permafrost microbial communities from Stordalen Mire near Abisko, Sweden - I_Bog_E1_1 | ecosystem: Environmental > Terrestrial > Soil > Wetlands > Peat | place: Sweden: Abisko, Stordalen...
GGTATAGTTGAGTAACACCTCATTGAGTCCATTGTCTGGAGGCGGCATTGCCGGGGGTGCGGGTTTCAGTGGAGGGAAAATACTCCACAGAAGCCAGAGCACGAGAAGGGATAGACTGGACATTTGCAGCTTCGATTTATGGGCAAGGGTTCAGATACCCGTGAGGATATGGAATGAGTGGGATCCCCGCGTTGTCATCGGGGTACGTGTATCGAACGCCACCATTGAACATGAAAGATAGCGGTTGACGGCGGTTGCCTCTTGGAAGCAGCTGATAGGGGCTGATGGCGGTCGGTTTCGATGTGTGCTTTGGACAGTCCCTGCTATGGTGGTGGTGGTGGTGGTGATGGTGATGGTGATGATGGTGGCTGCTACAACGGTTGCTGCCGTTGATGAAGCAGCAGTGAGGTGGAGACGGGTGGGACTATACTGAGGTAGCTCACAAAGTGGCGCCACCTCTGGATATGATAAAACATGGGGTTCGGGTACTCCCGTTGGTGCCCGCATTGACCGACACAGGGCACCTGACTTGGCGCCAGCGAGCAGTCATGATCGAAGCACCGAGTCTCACCACCACGACGACGACAGCCCTCGCACACATCGCCGCCTTCCTGCTCACTCTTCGCGATTTTTTTGTAGAGAGCTTCAGCGGGCCAGGCAGCTACTCACGGATAGTAGCCACGCTCTTCGTGCTCGGGAACCTCAAGAATGTCCCCTTCGCATGGCATGTTCGTTTCCCCTTCCAATCCGTCCTGTATGAGCTAACTCAACCCGCAGTTCCGCGTCTGGAACGCAGTGCTCTCCCACTGCCTCTTCAGCAAACCCAGCATACCCCCCAATCTTGCACCTTCGTCCCTCTTCCTGCCAGTGATAACAGAATCCTACGTCCCGTGTCTGGAATCAGATTACAATTTGCATAAGTCGAACAGTACCTACTTTTCTGATCTCGACGTTACACGATTACACATTGTGTGCACGCTTCTGGAGCCTGGAATCGCGGCGCTAAGAAACAACAGCCGGAATAAAATCGTGTTTGATCGCGCGGGGACACCGGTTAAGGGGGCATGGAGCATTGTGCTTGGGGGAGTGATGTGCACTTTCAAGAGGGAGATAGGGATGTATCGGGGCTATGAGATGTGGAGTCGCGTTCTTTGCTGGGATAAGAAATGGATTTACATCGTTACACATTTTGTTAAGAAGGGGGCTGTGAAGCCGAAAGCATATGTCCTGACGGACGGGAGTTGGTTTAGGAAGAGAGGCTATAGGAGCGTGAAGAGGAGCCAGGGAGAGCGAGAGGTGAAAGAAGTGGATGAGAAGGCCATTCTCGCCAGTGCGATCTCAAAGTACGTGGTTAAGTTGGGGAGATTGACGATCCACCCCGAGGTTAGCTTGAATGCTTCAGGCTTGCTTCCTCCTAAGCCGGGTGGATGGGCGACGATGATGGGTGATTCTAAGGAACCGATTGCCGAGACTATCGGTGGACAATCAATGCCGGAGACTTTGGAAGTTGAGAATGAGAATTTGGAGGTGAAAGGCGATGGCTGGGATTGGAGACGGATAGAGGCCGAGAACAAGAAAGGGCTGAAGTATGCGGAGCATTTTGCTGCATTGGATGGGTTGCATGGAGAGTTTACGGGAAGTCATCAAGCGGCGTTGGGGAAGTACAGGGATTTCCTGTTGTAGAGATGCATTTCTCTGTTTTGTTTCGTGGCCTCATAGATCCTACTTTCAGGGGGAATAGCCGAGCGAGGCATCCGCACGTGATCTGAATTCGTGAGGTTATTTGTATTTTTCACCTGGATTTTTTGAAACCTTCCCTCCTTCTCGAACTTCTCTCCTTCGATAGCAGAATTCGTCCAGCACGTCGCTCAACAATGCCTACGAGACCCCAAAAGCGCAAGCCGGCAGATGATGACGAGGCGGGGAACAGCAGCGATGGCAATGACGGCAAACGTCCCAAAGGTGATGACGGCGAACCTATCCTGTCTCTAGCAGCAAGACTTCAGGCAACGGAAGCATATTTCGACAGATTTCGCGCCGCGTACGAAGGGAAAGATACTGCACCTCTAGGTAGCGATGGCCCTGTCCCCGGCCAGAAACGTGTAAGTCTGAGCTCCTTCCCCTGCTGTTAATGGCTTCTCTTGCCCTTGCTGCCAGTGGCTTCCCAATACCCACTCGGTTAATTACAGTAAGCTGACCATCAACTTAGGTCGAAGTTCTCAAACCCAAGAAATGTGCGATTGTGTTCTCCGATGCAACCCTCAGTGCCTTTGTTGTGGCAGAAGGAGAAGGTTGGACATATGCATACAATGTTCAATCACAAAATCCTGCAATCGAGCTACGCATGGGGGAGAAAAGTGCAGAGATCGCATTCAGCCATCTGCGAGTCCTGGACCTCAACTCGGAGCAGATGGCCACCGTCTGCCAACACCGTACAATCAAGGATGTCAACGAGTTTCAACTCAGAAACGCGCTGTCACTTTCAGGACTTCCTCCTTTCGCCAACGGTAATACCACCGCGAATAACAAGATCTTGGATGGGATCAAGAACAAGTACCGCGAGAATGGGGTCGATGTCATGATCTTCAAGATTGATAGCAACAATTGTCCCCTCTGGATCCGTCATTCACCTCAACTTAATAACGGTGGCAAGGTAGCTGTAAAGCGAGAGCTTCGAGAGTCAAAACTTGCAGGTTCTATTGCGAATCACCTCCACACACTTGCCTACATCACTGTCATTCGACCAGCACTCGAGGATGAGCGACGATTTGTAGATCGCTTCTGGGATTATCAGATCGAGAAGTGCAAGAAAGAGGGTATCTACTGGGGCTACAATCTTCACCGGCCACTCAGAGACAGCATGGGCTCCGAGCTGTCATATACGGTTGAGGTCCTTGAGGGTAGGCTGACAGCTCCATTCCTCCCATGGTTCCGTCTTCCAAAGAAGTCTGGCAATGAATTGCTATCCCATCCCTACCGGCCGTTCATGACATCGATGGTAGAATGGGAGGCATTAGTCACCATTGGCCTTCTTCATGAAATCCAGCACCAGCGCCTCGTATATAAGGCTATCTATAGCTTTGAATTGGGACCCGAGCATAAGGTCGAGGTATACCTTGATCCACAAGACTCCAAATACATCTACTTCTACGTCTACGCTGGACATGCACCTGGAGTCGAAACCCCTAAAGGACCTGTTGATACCCAATTCAAGCTACAATATAATGGGTTGGAGCTCAATGGTGGCGTGGCCATAAAGCTCCCTGAAGGCGCTACGGCCGACTCGTGCTGGAATTTACTCTTAACGAAGGTGTGAAGCTTCCTTGGCAGATGGAAACAGCTGATGAATTCCAAGTCAAGCTCGACATGACATTCAACGTCGAAGCGGCGAGCCGAAGCTTGGTCGCAATCCAGTTCATCGCCAAGCATGCTACAGACGCAGATAAGAATATGCTTTGCTCGCGATCTCTGAAGCAGGCTCGACAATCCACGACCTTCACGTCAATTAGGAACGAACTCCATGATGGGAACTACTCACTTTGGCGTGCCATTGAAACTTGGGAGGGCAATCTCGGGCTCAATCAGCTCCAGCACCAGGCTATCGAGTCTTGTCTAGAGTTCCTAGTCAATTATGTACAGGGACCGCCAGGTACTGGCAAATTAAAGGTCGCTGTTGATGCAGCTGTCCTTGTGGCTTCGCTCGGCAAGAATGTCGTAATTACCAGTCCAACCAACAGAGCTGGCAAGTCTAATGCCTCAAAACTCGCTTCAACCAAGAGCACAATTCCGCCACTAATGGCCCAACAGTTTCACCCTGTGTACTTGCCTACCCACAAGGAAAGTATAAAGCGTATGTATGAACACCAAAGCTACGCATCTAGATCGGATTCGCAAGACAGCGATAATGTCTTCGATCACTTCCAATTATGGTCCAGAGTTATAGATTTTGCGTGGGCCAAGAAACTTGGTTCTCAGAAGCTCGAGGTAGCAGAGAGGTTGTTGACTACTTTCGGCCGTCTCAGAACAGCACCATCAGAGATCACTGAATTGGAACTCAACGAATTCCGAAAGGACTTCAAGACGATCAGCGACATTTATTTGCGGCGAGAAGACATTTCGTTCATTTTCATCACCACTTGCAATGACAGCGCTATGTTGAGCAAGCTTAACGTCAAATGTGGGCTTTTGTTCCTCAATGAAGCTGCTTCCACCACCCAATACGACTTTGCCGTCCCATTGCAAATTCAGCATGACTCTGTAGCACAAGTTGGGGACCATTTGCAAGTTGATCCAACCGTTATGTCGAAATACCACAATCCGGCTTACGATCCTATGAAAATATCAAACTTTGAGCGGAACGTTACCGATGTCGCGGTCATTTCAACAATGCTACGTATTGTCTATCGATTTGGAGAGACTATCGCGGATACAGTCGGAATCTTCGGCGGCTATGGTGGTCTTGCATCTGGAGCGAATGAAGACAGCCAGTTCTACAGGTCCTTCAAAAGCTTCATGCGCGCGAGCCCTAACTACAAGGTGACCATGCACGCTCGTGACTCTCGGTGGGTAGCAAAGCAAAAGGATGCCGAACTCAAGGATAACTTCCATCGAATTTGCCTCAACGTCAAAAATGGGCACTCCAGTCCAGCCCATAGCGGTTCGTCGACTGTCAACTATGCTAATGTTGATGCAATACTCAACTTCGTCGAGCGCTGCATACAAACAGATGGTATCGAGGCATCAGATATTGGCATTGGAACCCCTTTCGTGGCTCAAGCGCAGGTCTTCCGTGAACAATTCAAGATCCGTGGGATGGTGGGAATTGAGGTCTTCACAATTGGTGTCTCTTGGGGCAGCGAGAAAAAGCTTTGGATAGCCTGCTTCACTGTGGCTAACACGACTGAGCCTGCTTTTATCGGCACCTTCTTGTCGAACTGGCTCCGCATCAATGTTTTGATCAGCCGAGCAGAAGCTGCACTCGTTATGGCTATTAATTTTGACCTAATGAGGCCACACCTTCCGTCATTCTATAAGCAGAATCCAACGTGGACTCATTTCTTAATAGATCAATTAGAATCTGGTCCGATCATCGATGTCGAAGGAAGTAACGTCTTACCAGAGGATGCGAACCAGTGGAACGGTGACAAGCGTTTCTGGTCACTTCATCAGAATCTCTCCGACGACAGGAAGCTCCACCCTACATTCAAGAAGCCTCCTCAAGACGACTTCAAATTAGGTCCGACTGGAAGACTGTGCTTCAAGAGCGAACCGAACGGAAGACAGATATTCAGCAAGCGAGAGCGCAAGGAATATTTGTGGCAACTTAGGGAAAAGCGCGAGCGTGCTCAGGCTGTCATTGCTGAAGTTCATAGGAGCGAAAAGAGTTGGCAGGAGGAGCGTGAGAAGAAGAAGCGACGACTGTTAGCTGGCGTGGGTGCCTCTGACGAGGTAGCACCCATGATGCGGTAGAGTAGATCCTGTGAGAGGCATAAATAGGACGTTCTTAAATGACGGGTGTTCTGCTTCCCACGCATGTTCTACACACGTTGTGAAATTAATGATTTTAAAGTTCGATGCCTTATATGCTTGATCGAATAGTACCTGGAATACATACGGAGAGAATAGAAATGTAGAGTATTGAGTTTCGCTAGACATAAAATTGAGATTGCCCCGTCGGGCTCCCAGTAGAGACAAAGGCGGCACCGAATGTACCCAGAACCAATGGAACAATGCGACTACTTATGCCATTAATGTTCTTTCGAGCTGTGATATATTTATGGTAATATTCCTTCAAGTATAGAAGGCTCTCGACTTGGAGATGACCAACGCGTGTATTGAGCTCCACAGGTTTAGGTGGATGTACAGTTCTAGCTAAGGACAATGAGGATTAGTACCACTTTTTTTTTAGAGTAAGGGGACTAAGCTGGATGAGCCACCCCCACGCTTTGCCCACTTAATAGGGACTCGCCTACCGACCGCGAATTTTCTTACAGGCTTTATGACTCAAAATAAGAGTTTTTCTTTCCAACAAATCAAAAAGAAGTCGTAAGGCTTCCTACAAGCAGTAAGTCGTTCACTATTTCCAACCATCATAATGGTAATGTCTAATGTTTCCCAGATGTGGCGCAGCGGAGTAGGTTCCAACAACACATTATTTATGCTTACAACGTCTAACATTGTATAGAGCGCGCCGGGCTCATAACCCGGAGGTCCCCAGATCGAAACTGGGCATTGCTAATTTCTTTTTTTGCTCTTGATAACATTTATATTAAGTATACATGGTCCCATACGTGTTTGCAGCTTCAGGTTTGCAGTTTGCGTTGTGGACAATTCACAGTGTCCCCAGATCGAAACTGCGCATCGCCAACTTCTTTTTTTGCTCTTAATAACACTTATATTAAGTATACATGGTTTCCATAAGTGTTTGCAGCAGCAGGAGGTTTGCAGTTGTGCGGTTTCCCACAATGCCGCACCTCACGAAAATCACGATCGGGCGCGCCGACGGCCCAGATCTTAAGCCCTAAATTTTCAGCGCCCTACCCTAGAATATAGCGACTTCAGCCATACAAATTTTCTTAGTTTTCTCTTCACGTTCACCGCCGGAGTTGGCCGCTTCGGTCCCGAACAGAATACTCAGGGGTTGGCGCTAGCCCGTGTTAAGCCTGACCATTAGCCTGAGCCCACACACTAGCCAAGTTCTGGGACTAGCTTCAAACCTTAATTTGACCTTCCCGTGACCTGCCAACTCCTTGCGAAAAAGTATTCAATTTTTATCGGTTGGACAGAAAATACACCTTCGCTTCGCTGTTCTAGGAGATCTTGACCTAGAAAAGTTGTCAATGCTCACGCTATATGCAGGGGGCGGAGCTTGTCTTCGAAAGTGCAACGTCTTACTGTATCAAGTAGCATCCGGTTACCTGCTTGACTCCCCTTTCACTTTCCGTTGTGACAAAAACTTTGGCTAACCTGAACTTCACACTGCGATTAAATTTGCCGACAACTTCCCTTGCCTAATTTTTGTTGTGTTCAAGTAGTTTTCACGGCCGTACGGTTCGCGAAGGGATATGCGTTCAGGCGCCCGAAAAGGATTCCAACCCTGCCACTTATATCTGCCGTTACTGCCATAATCGATTTGTAGGTGCATTTCAATAGAAATATGATCAAGCATTTAGACTTGCACAGAAATCTCAAATATCTATTTTGTTGTTTCCAAAGCACGTGATTCGGCCTCAGGCACAAACTTTCTTCATAGGTAGGCACCACGAGAGCTCATCCAACCTCAACAACCACAAACACCAGTCAACCATGGAACAAAGACAAGAGCACAGCTTCGGAGGCTCATCTTTCCCCACAAATCCCGAAGAATTCGATGCCGACGACAGGATCTCATACTCCAAACTCGACAATAAGTTCGTCCTAGTCCAAGAAGACGGCACCGAGTTCGAGTTCGACGATGCGATCAAGAGATGGATCCCAGTCGTGGACGAGGCGCTACTAGAAGAGCAGCAAAGAGCGTACAGAGTCTCAGGTGTAGACGAGACAGAACCCGTGGAGGCAATGAAGAGGAAGCGCAAGAAGGAATACGTGAACGGGGAAGACGTATGAGCCCTCCCCTCTGCTCTGACATAGCTAACAAGCAACAGGAAGGAGGACGAGCCGCCAGCGCGCCCAAGAAAACCAAAGCATCTCTGCCTCCACGAGCAAATACCGCCGTTTATGTCACAGGTCTCCCGAACGATGTGACGGTCGAAGAAGTCCGCGAGGTGTTTTCTCGAAAATGTGGTGTTATTGCAGAAGAAATCGACAGTGGAAAGCCGCGTATCAAACTCTATACAGATGAGAAGGGAGATTTCAAAGGCGACGCACTGATTGTGTTCTTCAAGGCTCCTTCCGTTGATATGGCGATCATGCTGCTAGACGACACAGAGTTCAGGATAGGCGACACGACAAATGGCAGAATGAGAGTCCAAGCTGCGGAGTCGAGCTACAAGAAAGTCCAGCACAACGACGGAGAGGAAAAGGAAAAGCCAAAGACGAGTATGAAGGACAAGCAAAAGATTATCAAGAAGACTCAAAAGTTGGATGCGCGGTTAGCTGATTGGAGTGATGATGAGCCTTCCACTATCTTAGAAACCAGCTCCAAATGGGACAAAGTGGTCATATTGAAGCACATGTTTACATTGGAGGAACTGGCAGAAGACCCAGCTGCGATACTGGATATCAAGGAAGACATTAGAGATGAGTGCAGTAAACTAGGGGAAGTCACGAACGTAGTCCTTTTCGACATGGAGGAGGAAGGCGTCGCAAGTGTAAGGTTCTCAAATGCGGAGGCTGCCAAAGCTTGTGTTGAAGTAATGGATGGGAGGAGTTTCGCAGGTCAAAAGGTTGTGGCGTACATCTCGGAGGGAAAGGAGCATTTCAAGAAGTCTAAGAAAAAGGATGACGATCGCGAACATACCCCAGAGCAAGAATAATACGGCCAATGGCTAATGAAAAAGAACTTTGTTTCTATATCTTCATGAGCTGTATACACCCAAGACCCATCTTCAAATCGCTCAAAACGCCACTATCCCAAATCAATAATCAAGCACTTGGATCACTCTCCGGTATATCTTCCTCTTCCCTCGTCCTCTCCAACGGGAGTTCCACATCCTTCACTGGATGTAAGAGCATAGGGGGCAGACACATTCTTCCTTCCCCGCCTCTCATTTCATTCACACCATTACCACTTCTGCCTTCGTCAACCGTCAATTCGAACTCTTCTCCGCCCTCATTATTAACCTTCAGCCCCAACCACCTCTTCCACAAATTTGGCGCGAACCCTGCATTGTAATACCAAGTCATACCCAACAGATTATGCTCCCTTTCACCAAATACACTGGCTCTTGCACCACCGGTAGCGCCATTCCTGCCTGAGTTCAAAACTCCCGCAAGATACGGCGTTGGCCATTCTCTGTCCACGAACATGGGGTGTGGGGCGTAGACTGCTTTGTATCCATGGTGTAATGCAGCCGTCGGTGCCCACATCTCGGAGAATGCGTGATGCTTCTTGAAGGCCGTTTCACGATGCATCGTTCTGAGAAGTCGTTTTGACATCCTTGAAGACGTCACAATTGCTGCTCGACGAGGAGGCAGTCCATTGGTAGCGTTGTAGCCTGTAATGTCGTTCGCGAGAAACCAAGTTGTCTTGTCGGGATTGAAGAGAGGATTGAAAGTTATAAGATCGGCATCTTCCCCAACTCCCCACGAATACTTATCCTTGTCGTAACTCCCAGTAGGCTTGGGGTCATGTTCGATCTCAAACCAGTCCTCGGAATCCTGAGGTCGTTCGGGACCCCAGATTGGCTTTTCGCCTTTCGGTTGCACCTTAGCTCCCTTGATGCCTGACCACATATCTTCAGCGTTCTCGGTGCCCATATCGGTTTGAACCCGAACCATTTGCTTGAAGTCTTCCCATGATCCATGGACTGAGGGAACATAAAAGCGACCGCTCCTCTCCCATAGCCCTTTCCGGGGTTGCTTCTTGGCCCACGACTCGACTTGTGAAAACAGGTTATAGTAGTGGCCAGTATAACGAATATCAATTTCCCAATGCCAGAAGAAATCGTACTCGGGATGTCTCTGCGCAAAATGCTGCATGGCCATTTGTAGACCTCGATAAGGGCCATGGACGGGGAGGCCACGTGTGAAAGTATCAAAAATCCCTTGGTACAACATGAGCATCTGTGTCTCACTCCACAATGTTGCAATATCACGGAATTCCTCGGGCACACAGTCCGCCAAATGTTGCTGATACATTTCAGGATCCGCCCAGATTGGGTATTTCGCTTCATCTTTGACTTGGACGAGAAGATGGACATCGTACTCTCCACCTGAGCTCAGAGACAGCTCCGAGATCATTGCTCTGAGGTTGAGTATATCCTCCTCTCGATACTCGAAGTCGTCCCATACACGAACAACAACAGCAGTGCGAGGAAGATACTTTTTAGTGAGCGTTGCATTGGCTCTAGCATCTAGAGTCGAGCTCGGCTGTACAGCCTGCTTTTTCGGTACGTCGAATTCTTCGCTGATGACGGAGAAGGTGGTGGAAGGCTCGATTAGAGGAGATTGAGGTCCAAAACGTGCGGCATTTGCTTCGTAGCACCTTTTCTGAGCAGCTCCCCACTTGACCCTTCTGTAGTCTACCTGGTTAAAGCCAAGTTCTGACTTATCCGCCCAAACCGAAGCTGATCCTTCTGTGTCTCCATGCTCGCCAGTATCAGTACCCCCGTACTTTGAGGAATATCCGAAACCATAGGGGCCCAATCTTCCAAAGCGTTCAAAACAGATATCCTCCGGCAAACCGAGCAAGTCATAAGACCCAACGACATTGTCAGGGAAACCACTTGGCCGTCCCTGGTAGTATTGCAATCGAGGGGTTCGAAGAGTTGATTCTAGATCCAGAAAACATTCTGCAACGGGGCCATGTTCGCTCAAGTAAGTACTTGAGGTTTGGTGCTTGAATGCTTGAAATGGCTTGCTGGATGGAATTTCTCGGGTGGGAATAGAGGTCGTCTCGTTGGAAGTAGGCAACTCATCAGCAGCAGACGGATATTCCGGTTTATTTTCTGATAATGGTACCAAGGTCCTGATGCCACCATAATATCTCGATAAAAATGTGAATGATTTCCACGGCTCGGGTGGTGGTGGTGGCCGCGTCCCAAGATCTCCAGCTTCCACTCGCCGCGAGGATATTACACTCATTCGTACTAAGCTTAACATGAAAATGACAATGGTTGAGATCAAAGCCAAACATAAATACCGCATGACCTTGTTCGGAAGTCTATATTTCGAATTGGTGGGTCTTTGAGAACCTGCAGACGGCTTTCTCCGCAGCATTGGTCGGTTTGACGAGTAGGAGCCCGAAGTTTCTCGAGAGGAGACGGGCGAGGACGCGTATGAGGAGTAGTCGGAATCATCGTCTGAATCGTCGGAGTAATCATGTTTTTCTAGATCGCGTTCTCGCCGTCTGGGGATTCGAGTATCGATTTTGGAGTATTTGGTGGGAGAAGACCTCTTCGTGACAGTCAGAGGGTTGAGAGAGTTGAAGGCAGCCATTCCGGCGCGAGTGTCGGGTATTTGTAGTGGAATGTTGTCTGCATGAACGATAAGCAAGCGTATGTATAAGGTGCGCGAGAGCAATCCTCACTCTTGTGTTTATCTCATGCGGCAAAGATGCGACGCGTTCAGCTAATGGCATGTGAGGAAGATTGAGGCTGTTCAATATGTACACTGGATGTCGTGATGATGTGAATTGAGAGTGTGGGAGCTTACTCGCCAGAAGGGCTTGTTTACCTGCTAGCCATCGTTGACCTGGCGACCTCTTATCTTACAGTACCTTATCGCTAGCGAGATACAATGCAGCCCCTTTTCACGTGATGGGGAACCACAAACCAACCAAGTCTTGATTGAAATTTACACAGCCATTTCCGAAGGGTATCTGTTGGCCAGGACAGCTACTATTCTCCCTCCCGTGGCCAATAATAACGACTTGGCCTGGGAGGTAGCCAGCAAACCGCACACCCGACGGTCGCTGCTGGCTGGAGCAGACGACCACGCAGCATGCCAACCTTCGGTACTCTGCTCGATGGGCTAGAGCAGAGCAGGGGAACAAGATGGGACGAGTAACAAGAAAGATGCATTGACCGCCTCTCGTGCCCGCGAGGGATTCCGATAGGTTGGGAAGTCTGGCAGCTGAGAAACCTTCACCGTCCGCAGCGACTGTGGATTTGACTGGCGCCGAATGACACGGCAACCAAATCCTAGCTGGCGATGTTAGTGCAAGAGGGTGAATATGAAAAGATCAGTACAGTAAAACGTTCGACTTTCTCTGCATATCCGAGACCAAGTGCGCTCTGAAGCCGACGTCGTCTTTTCATAGGCATCAACGCGCCCAGAAACCGGATCGGCAAACCTTCCCAATCAGATGGCGAAGGTTCGCCTCAAAAGTGGCGCATTCAGCAGCTCAGCACTCGCTCTGCCCCACCAGAGAGACGTCAGTCAGATCCGCCTCCGCATGTGATGCTACCCCTCATTCCCGCCCATGGTCGTTGCAATTCCCATGCCCATTCTCGTCCCACGCCTCTGACGCTGTGCGCTATTGCAGGGCAGGGCAGGGCAGGGCAGGGCAGGGCAGGACTGTCAGTCTGGATTGCAGCTCAACGTCGAGCGTCTGCAGTGTCAAGTCGACCGGCGTCGAGTCTCGTGCCGCCTGCTGCCACGTTGAGGCCCTTCGAAGCCGACAGCAACAACAACGGCTGCGTCCGGTAGGGTGTCCGGTAGGGGTGCGTCTCTCGAGCTGACTGTGCACCCGCCGCCGTGACATTGGGGGACTTTATGCCCGATCGGGAACAGCCCACCACCGGGCCCCTCTGTTCCTGCTGCACCGCTCTGGACATGGACATGTACGCTCTGCAGCCCCGTCTCGCTGCTAGGCCTCCGCGAGACGCAGCGCGATGGCGGTACGGTACAACTTCACCAGTACCACAATGGCGGGGGCGTTCAGAACTCCACCGTGCCCATTGGCAGCCCTTGCCGGCAGACATATTCGTGGGATCCCGAAGCCATTCATTGACCGCGCTTCTGCGCTGCCGTGCGGTCGATCATACGACCACCGTTGAAAACATCGTGGCGGTCTCTGCCATTGCACCCGCGGGCCAATTGACGTCGGACGTGCTGTCAAGTGACGATCTTCCTGCTCAGCTTTGCTCTTCCCGTGACACGAGAAATCCGATTGCGGCGCGGTGACGATGCTCGGCCGCGAGGGATTGGATTGTCTCCATAAGTTCCAGCAGGAGACAGCAACCGGGACGAACCAAGGAAGCCTCGATCGGCCGACTACTAAAAGACCTCACCTCACCTCGTCCTCGCCTTCCCTTGGCTCTCGTTTCCTTATCTCTCTTGCTGCCTCTTCATCACCATCTCAAGCCCTCTCCCTGTTATTCTCTCCAGACCAGAACTTGAGTTTCCTTTTAGGGATATCCAATCACACTTGTCTCCGTCATCAATAAAAGACCAATTTGTGGTGCAGTGCCTCACTCGTACTCTTGTTGAGACCTCGTGTTGCTGTAGTAGTCAGCTTTAAGACCCTCGAGAACCATCCCATTTCCATCACCTCGCTGATTCCGTCTTTCTTCGTTTCTTGCACTTCCACGTGACTGCTAAGATCCCTTCTTTGAGCTCTTGCTATTCTTCTCGAGCATTGTAGCTACTGAATGTGATAGGCGGCACGATCACTCACTGCAAGCAATCCGGAAACGGCCAAGTCAGCACAGAGTCTCCCTCCATCTGTTCTTCCAGTATGTTAACAAGCACTAGGTCATGGAGGTCGCAAGCTCAACTACCACGACACAAATTATCTTCCAGGAAGCCGGGACACCTTCAGACCCTCCGATGTCGATGACCCAGCATTCTATTGTCCAGATTACTCTCACCGGTCCTTCCCTCGTGTCAGCGATACTAGCAATCATCATTAGCATCCAGGTCCTCAAACCATCACTGACTTGCACCTTGCTGGCATTGGCTCCGTTACCCTTCATCATTTACAACGACTATGAGAATTTCCTCAACCTTGGACCAGGAGGAACTCCCTCTACCTTTTTGGGCTATCTCAAAATTGCTTACCTCCGCCTCTTCGCCCTCTCCGACCCATACACGCCAGCAACCTTCTCTGAAAAGATATATCCGCCAACGGGTTACTACCAACGAGCTCATACTTGGCTTCCGGAACGGACTGGACCACGACCAAAGATAGCAGGCATCGCCCCCCAACGACAACTGGATCAGCCAGGGTGTGCAGAGATGTATCAAATACTGCGCACAAGTCTGGAGAATCTCGCCGTCAGGCACCCAGAGTCCTTCCGAGTCGGCACATCATGTTTTGAGAAAAAGGGGCTTGCCCTTTTCGCCCGGGATCCGATCAATCCCACCTGCCGGGGCGAAATTTGTCATGTCCACCACAGCGATCGAAGCATGCATATGAACCTGCATCCTGACGACGCAAAAGTCGTTCTGGAGAAGGGCTGGGGTGAGAGGCATCCTCTTGCGAGGGGTGGGTGGATGAAAGCCTATGTTCCGCGCGAGTTCATCATGATCTACTCTCCCAGAAATCGAGCTGAGTTGGACGTGGTGTGCCGTATCATCGAGGCAGCTGGATTCTGGGTATCGGGCGAGCAATTTGAAGTGAAGGCTGAGAAGGATTCTCTATTGGAAAGGAAAATTGACTCTTGCGCGTCGCAGCGTTGAGGTCCCGGTGGCTTTGCAGATGAACTGCATGGGATACTAGATTGGCCAGGAGGTCCCATGTCTGCAACACGAACCATGCTTTGACTTAGTCACTGCTCTTTAGCGTATGGAGTCTCAGGTTGTTTCATGGACGACAAAGAAAAGAATAAGATTGCATAAAATTGTTGAGAAATTCAACTCAAAGGTGCGAAGACAGGATCATCCTCTTGCTACAATAGAGGCTCGCCAAAACAATCAAGTTTCGCAAACGTCGATGTGCACAGACTTGAAGCCAATCAGGGATCTCGATGCTGCTTTTCAACTTGCTTCCCCCACACTCCATCCCTACCCAGGAAGTCTCCAAGTTCCTCACATCTTCGAACTCCCCCACCCTCTTGTTGAGTGGTGGTACGCTAGTCGCCACTACTGAGCCTTACAGCCCAGAATTCACACTCTCATACTCCCATAGTCTTATACATCATCAATCGTTCTGGTATCTGTGTCTTCATCAAATCACTGCTACTATGCCATACTGCTAGAACCCAGCTTTTGCTTCATATACAAAGTATACTCACAACGTTCATATATAAGGGGTTTCTGCTGTATCCAATTCCCATTCCTTTACCTACACTGGCACTCATTGATAAATAAATCAAATGACCAGTCAGACCCCATCTCTTCCAATT
>Ga0302140_10006266_pt1 | contig 14942 bp, 14 predicted proteins | sample I_Bog_E1_1_FD_202095 | JGI IMG/M metagenome (GOLD analysis project Ga0302140, IMG submission 202095) | Peat permafrost microbial communities from Stordalen Mire near Abisko, Sweden - I_Bog_E1_1 | ecosystem: Environmental > Terrestrial > Soil > Wetlands > Peat | place: Sweden: Abisko, Stordalen...
CAAAACAACCCTTCTTCTTTATTTTATCAGCTTTACAGTTATCAAAAAATGTTGATAATATGCTATATTACAACAAGATAACTTCTGTTAGCTTTACGCATATGCGATAGCTATCGGGACCCCAAAACGCTGCAACATCCGGGCATATTGCGTTTATTATTTTGCTGCTTGTTATTTAAATTACTTTCTTTAATTAATTTGTAACAAGGTATGGGCTATTTGTTTAGAAATTTGAATCCCGAGCTTTCTTTCCAGCCATAGCCACTGGCCAACGGGATTAACTTCCAAAAAAACATAATCGCCATTTTGGTCGACGATAAAATCGTATGCCCCATACACAAGGCCGATAGACTGGTGGAATTTTACCAGTTTCTCTTCAAAGGCCTTATCCAGTTCAATAGCCTCGAATTTTACATCGAATTGGTTTCTTCTCCAGTCGGATTTTGACAATTCATTTTCCTGCGAATAAATTTTCACGGCGAAGACGGTTGTATCAACAAGGGTTATGCGCAATTCATAATCTTTATCAACATAGTTTTGAAAAATACAGGGGGCCTGTACGATATTTTCTCTGCTTTCAGCCAACGACTCGCGAGACATTTTATTCGAAAACAACAACTTACCATCGGTGGAATGAAAATAGCCCAGGGGCTTGTACATGATCTCGTTAAATTGTTCCGCAGCTTCGGCAATAGCGTAATAGTTATTGCTGACCACCGTATCCGGTATGGTAAATCCATAAATGCCTGCCAGGTAAAGCTGGTAAGGCTTGTTTCTTAATTGAAGATCGGCGCTTCTTTTATTCAGCCAGTAGCAATCTTTCAAAAAATAGCTCAGGGGTTCAAGCGCCATTTGCCACTCCCTGGTTATAAAATTTTCGGTTGCCGCTTCGCTCATGTTGGTGGGGCTGCGCCTGGCATTTGCTTTTAACCGCCACCACACGGCATCTATTTCATTACAGGCTATCGTTTTATCAATATTGCCGAATAGTATTTTGAACGGCGAAAACGAATAGACCATATTGCCAACGTTGCCGTCAACCGGGTTCAGTACGATAATGGTCACATCGTGTTCGTTCAAAAACTTACAAACCGACAGGATATGAGGATCCTTTTCATCGCCGATTATTAAAATGTTTTTGGCCATAACTTAGAATACCTGCCCTTATATTGAAAGGCGTCATCACTCAAATGCCGCAGTCAAAGTCATGATCGTTCCCTTGTGTCTGGCCAAGGCTGGTTACGGTTCCGGTTACGTCTGTGTTACCTGTCGGACCGGTTTCCACTAACTTTTCGCCAAGCGGTTTAACCAGGTAAACTTTTTCCGCGTCCGCTTCAAACGTTATTGTAATTTTTTTCTTGCTCATTTCTAATAAAGTTTAATTATGTTGTCTGCTCTAACCAGTTTTCGGCTGCCCTTGCACATACTTTTTATTTGGGATCGGGTTTGGCGATTCCGACTTCAGGTATTGACATATTGCCACCGGTTTTTTATTTATATCAAATATTATATATATATATATATGTTTCCGCTAATCTAAATATAGATTTCGATATTACAAAACGTTGGAACAGAATTTATTACTATATTTCGATAGTCAAAATCCGATGAAAAAGCAGTTTTTTCACAGGGCCGGATGCCTTACAAAAAGTATATGCATGGGAAAGTATAGCCTCGTCGCCTGGTATATTATTATTCTTTTTCCCCTGGTTTCCAAAAGCCAGGAAGTTCAGTTTATGCCCGTGCATTTTTCCGAAAAGTACCAATATTCAACAATTGGGGCAATGACTCAGGATTGGAACGGCTACGTTTGGCTGGCGGACCGGAGTTTTGGCTTGTTTAAGTATGACGGTGCTGGTTTTAGCCATTACAGCCATAATCCCTATAATTACAATTCGGTCTGCTCAGATCTTTTGGAGTGTGTAGCTGCAGATAAAAGGGGGAATATCTGGATCGGAACTAATCAAAACGGCCTTGACCGGCTGGAGCCTGAAACGGCGGTATTTACCCATTTTACCCACAACGACAGGAACAGGGCCAGTATATGCTGCGACTCGGTAAAGGCACTATTGGTGGACAGGGACGGAACCTTATGGATCGGCACCAGCAAGGGGCTTGATACGCTTGATAGCAAAGCAGGCGAATTTACACACGTAACCTGTAAAACGACAGCCGGCGCTACGCTAAAACAGGAATATGTTAACACTTTATACCAGGACCGTGAAGGCGTTATCTGGATCGGCTGCGGAAGTGCCTATTGGGGCGAAGGCCCTGTGAAAGGATTGGGTGGATTATATAGATATGACAAAAAAACAAGGAGTATTACCCACTACCTCCATAATAACACTGATGCAGCCAGTTTAACCGATGACAGGGTCGGCGCTATTTTTGAAGATAGCCGGGGAGTGTTTTGGGTAGGCACGGCGGGCGACGGCCTGCATATAATGAACAGGAAAAACGGCACATTTATACGTTGTTTGTATGATCCGCATAATCCGCGGAAGTTAAGCCGCTCTGCCGTAAAAAATACACCAGTTCGGTGGGTCGACCATATCACCTTTATTAACGAAGATGTACAGGGTTGTATCTGGATCGGCACATTGGAAAATGGACTCAACCGCTATGACCCGGTTACAGGTATATGCGAGCATTTTTCGAAAGAGGAAAATGGCCCATATAAAACAAATACGGATAATTATTGGACCTGTATTAAGACCAGGGAGCACTTGCTGTGGATGTCTTCCTTTGAAGCGGGAAATCCGCAGCGGCTTTTGTACAGGGTTACCCCGTCGTACCCTAAAATTGCTTATGAATATTTAGGTAAACAACCCTATAGTTTTGCAAATGGCACCGTCGGCAGTATTTGGATGGGGGCTTCGCGCAGCCGCCTGCTACAGCTTAAAAGCAATCAGGGCTGCGATACTTTTTATGTGGACAAAAATAAAACGCTCGGTGGAAAAGATATTATATCCCTCGAAAATGACGGAACTAACGGTTTATGGGTATCAACTTTTCGGAACGGGTTGTATCGGTACAATATTGGCACAGGCAGTTCAACCATCTATGAGCACGATGATAAAAACCTTAACAGCCTGGTTAGCAATAACGTATATGCAACGCAGCTTGACGGTAACCGAAAAATATGGATAGGCACCGGGGCCGGCCTGGATTTGCTGGATGTTACATCGGGCAGGTTTACACATTACAGGTGTGATCCAAAAGACTCCACTACGCTTAGCAACGATTTTGTAACTGCAATTAAAAAAGACGGCACAAGTAATATTTGGGTCGGCACCACCGACGGGATTAATCGTTTCGTTAGTAGAACCCAAAAATGCACCCAATACCTTAGGGGCAATAACATATTCGGCATTACGATAGACAGCCGCAACAGGGTTTGGGTGAGTACGCAAAACAGTGGCTTATACCTTTTCAATGCCCAAACCGATAAATTTACACACTATGAAGATACTGGCGGGTTAATTAAGGATGATATGCCTGTTTTTGCGATCGTTGAAGACCGGCAGCATTACTTATGGTTAAGCACACAGTCGGGTTTTATAAAACTAAACCCGGACGCAAAAACTGCCTGGTGGTATGGCAAGAGCTGGGGAATTACCAGCCTAACGAGTGCAACCTTTATTTCGAAGCAAGGGGAAATTTATAACGGGGAACGCGCAGGTTACTACCATTTTCTTCCTGGGGCCCTTAATAGCGCACTGTCCGCTGACCAGCCTCCTTTTTTAAACAAATTTTACCTTGGAAATGCCCCGGTAAAACCTGGCGCTGCTGCTTCATTCCTGCCTTTGCCCCTATCGCAAACCAAACAAATTGAGCTAAAGTACAACCAAAATAATTTCGCGCTTGAATATAACTACGTTGACTTTTTAACCGACCCGGAAGATATAATCATTGAATATAAGCTGGAGAACTATGATGACGCATGGCGCAAAAGCGGCGAGGAGAAAAAAGCGAATTATTATAATGTGCCCCCAGGCAAGTACATTTTCAGGGTAAAGGCGCTAAATATGTTTGGCAACTGGTCCCAAAAATCAATAACCATAATTATTACGCCACCCTGGTGGCAAACCTGGTGGGCCTATGTATTGTACGTGGTATTTGCTGCAGGCTGCGTTTGGGGCTTTATTTACGTGCGCAGCAAAAGACTGATAAAAGAAAACAAGCTGCTGGAGCAAAAAATAAAAATGCGTACGGCTGAAGTACAGGAGCAAAAGGCAGAGTTGACTATTCAACGCGACAGCCTGGAAAAAACGTTGGGCGAGTTGAAATCAACCCAAGCCCAGCTGATACAGTCCGAAAAAATGGCATCACTCGGTGAGCTAACTTCGGGTATTGCACATGAGATACAAAACCCGCTCAACTTTGTAAATAATTTTTCGGAAGTAAGTATCGAAATGTTAGACGAACTGGCGACGGAATTGACAAAGGGCGATAAAGACGAAGCCGTAGCTATTGCGGAGGATCTGAAACAAACCCTCACAAAAATAAACCAGCATGGCAAACGGGCCGAAAATATAGTAAAAGGTATGCTGCAGCATAGCCGGCAAAGTACGGGGGTGAAAGAAATTACCGATATTAATAAACTGGTTGATGAATTTTTTAAGCTGGCATACCACGGGCTTCGGGCAAAAGATAAAGACTTTACTGCTGAACTGGTAACGCACTTTGATGAAAAGTTGCCGAAGGCAAACGTTGTGCCGCAGGACATGGGCCGGGTGATGCTCAACCTGTTCAACAATGCCTTTTATGCGGTAAATCAGAAGAAGAAGAAGACCGCTGGCGCTGATTACAAACCGGAAGTATCGGTAACTACTTCCACAGAAAATGGCATGCTAATTATTAAGGTAAAAGATAACGGCAGCGGAATACCCAACGCGATAAAAGAGAAGATCATGCAGCCATTTTTTACTACCAAGCCGACTGGCGAGGGGACAGGGTTAGGCTTGAGTTTAACTTATGATATGGTGGTAAAGGGGCATGGGGGGAGCATAAGGGCGGAAAGCGTTGAAGGGGAAGGTTCGGAGTTTATTGTGTCGCTGCCGCTTAATTGATTTGATAAATACGCTTTAAATTTATTTTTCCTATCGAGGATCATTCGTTACTAAATTCGGACCATGAAGTCAGTAATTATTACAGGTACCAGCAAAGGCATTGGCCTTGAAACAGCTCTGGCATTTGCCCGGGCAGGGTATAAAGTTTTCGCCACGGTGCGTAACCCGGCGAATGCTGTTGATTTCAGGCAAAAGATAAGTGATGAAGGTTTGGCGATAGCCATTTCTGCAATGGATGTGGATAATGATGCATCCGTAACACAGGGCATAGGCGTCATCATCAGTGAGAACGGCCCGGTAGATGTGCTGGTAAACAATGCTGGTATTGAACACCACGGCTCCATAGAAGAGGTGAGCATGGCCGAATTCAAAGCTGTTATGGAAACCAATTATTTTGGAGCGGTGCGGTGTATCAAGGCAGTATTGCCGCAAATGCGCGAGGTGCGCAATGGCTGCATTATCAATGTTACTTCGGTCGCCGGCAGGATGTCCAATTCACCGCTGGGGCCTTATGCTGCCAGTAAGTTTGCGCTGGAGGCCATCAGCGAGGCGCTGGCGCAGGAGGTAAAACCCTTTAACGTGCGGGTAGCCATTGTTGAGCCGGGCATCATCGACACCAGAATGGCCAGGGATATTACTGTTGGCGGCCAATCCATTTACCCACAGGTGAACCGCTTTGGCGGCCTTTTTGAAGCTTCGCTAAAAACGCCCACACCACCCACGCTGGTTGCCAATAAGATACTGGAAATAGCCGAGAGCGGCACCTGGCAGCTGCGGCACCCCGTAGGGCCTGACGCGATGCCCATGCTGGGCTGGCGCGCCAAAATGAACGATGAACAATGGGTGGACTTTAACGCAGCCGGCGATGAGGAATGGCACAAGGCGGTGGGGCTGGATTTTGGGCCGGACGACAGGAATGGACAATAATTTTAGGCCTGTAGTGCAGGATTCAGGTGTTCACGAAATTCTTCAAAAACGTAACAGTTTTGAGAATTGTAAATTTTAATTACCTAAAAACGAGTGCTTTTCGTTGCTGTTTAGCGGGTGTATGTGTGCGAAACGTGAACACTTCAACACCGGTTTGAATGCGACCTGAAATGCTAAATCAAAAACCGTAATTTTGCCCTATGGCCAATATCCAATCCTTTGTAAATAACCCCTACCAGGAAAACACCTATATTTTGTATGACGAAACCGGCGAGTGTGCCATTATAGACCCCGGTATGGACACAGGGCGCGAGCAAAACGCAGTGGTTAACTTTATCCGCGAAAAACGGCTAAAGCCGGTGCTGCTGCTCAATACCCATTGCCATATCGACCATGTGCTGGGCAATAAATTTATTTTTGATCAATATGGCCTGAAGCCAAAGTTTCATCAAGGCGAGTTGCCACTTTTGGAGGCCGTGATCGGCTATGCGCCGTCGATGGGTTTCAGGTATGACCCTTCACCGGTACCGGACGAATTTTTGCCCGAGGAAGGCAGCATTCATTTTGGCAATACGGAGCTAAAATTAATATTCGCTCCCGGCCATTCCCCGGCACATTTGTGTTTTTACGATGTAAAGGACAACCTGCTGGTAGGCGGCGACGTTTTATTCCGCGGCAGCATCGGCCGGACCGACCTGCCGGGTGGCAATTTTTCTCAACTAATTGACAATATCGAACAAAAACTTTTCGCCTTGCCCGATGATTGTACGGTTTACCCCGGCCACGGCCCCGAAACAACTATCGGTCACGAAAAACAAACCAACCCCTTTTTAACTTGATAAGTATTTCAACCTTCTATATGACTAGCGGTTTAAAGATTTTACCGCAAAGAACACAAAGAGAAAAACACTGAGATCACAAAGCCATAATAGTATGTTGTTTTTTCTTTGTGCCCTCTGCGCCTTCTTAGCGATCTTTGCGGTTAAATTTTATTTTTTTAACTGTTATTTTAGCCGAAACATCAGGCCTTTATTAAGCTAATCAATAACTCAATAATACGATAACTCAAAACTGCTCCTTGAACACCTCGATTTACATAGCCAAAAGGTACCTGTTCTCGCGCAAAAAAATGCACGCCATCAATATCATTTCGGGTATTTCAATGGTCGGCGTGTTGATTGGCAGTGCGGCGCTGATCATTATTTTGTCGGTTTTTAATGGTTTCGAAGTGACCATCCTTTCGCTTTACAGCAACTTCAGCCCCGAAATAAAAATTGAGGCAAAGCTGGGCAAAACGTTCAACCCAAATACGCCCTATTTTAATTCATTAAGGGACGATCCGAAGGTTTTTTCGTTTACCGAAACTTTACAGGAAAAAGCGCTTATCCGCTATGACGACAAACCGTTTGTGGGAACGATAGAAGGTGTGAGCGATGATTTTTTAAAAAGCCCGCTGCTCGATAGCATCATACAGGTTGGTTCGTTTACGCTGCATTCCGAGGGCACCAATTACGCCGTGATCGGCTCAGAAGTACAAAACGGCCTCGGCATTAACGTGCACGACCATCTGTCATCCATGGAAATCTATACGCCGAAGCGCAACCTAAATAGTGCTAATCCATTGAGCGAGTTTGATGTCCGGTCGATCACCCCTTCAGGGGTTTTTGCAGTCGGCGAAGATTTTGATAAAAACGTGGTTGCCCCGTTAAGCTTCGTCCGCGACCTGCTTGATCAGCCCGTGAATGTGTCCACGCTGGAGATCAATTACAAAACCGGGACGGATATTGAATCTGTACAGGAATCAATAAAGGGCAGGATCGGCAAGGATTATACCGTAAAAAACAGGGCCCAGCAAAATTCAGAACTATATAAAACATTAAACTACGAGCGATGGTTTATATTTATGATTTTGATCTTTGTATTAATTATTGCATTATTTAATATTGTTGGCTCGTTAACTATGCTGGTGATGGATAAGCGCAAGGATATCGCGATTTTAACCAGCCTGGGCGCCGGCAAAAAGCTGATACAGGGCATCTTCTTTTTTGAGGGGATGATGATCTCTGCAATCGGTTGCATTGCCGGTATCGTTTTGGGGCTCATATTTTGTATATTGCAACAGCGTTACGGGCTGGTAAAGATGGGTTCGGCCATGTCGATCATCGATGCTTACCCGGTTTCGCTTAGGCCCGGCGATTTTGTGCTGGTGTTTTTTACGGTAGGAGTTATTGCGGTGATCGCCTCGGGCGTTAGCGCCAGGCTGAGCATCAAAGGGCTGAACGACATTAAACAGGATCTGTAATTATATACTATGCAGCGTAAGTTTACCAGGTATTTGATCATATTTATAGCTATCAGCGCATATTCCTGTAAAAACAATAAAGGCAATAACGCCCCGCCGGTTGTTTTTAAAGGCGTGTACAGTTTCGGGGCGGGAGAACAAAGCTTTACTGAATGCAGCACCGGCAGGGAATACTGGGTTGCCGACAGTTGCAAGCAACTCGAGTTGCAATATACAGAGCTGAAATTTGAAAAACCGTATGAACCGGTGTATATCGAGGTTGAAGGTATTAAGGTGCATTCAGGCAAGGATGGCCTGGGGTCGGAATACGACAGTACGCTGGTTGTAAATAAACTGATCAAAATAACGAAGGAGATACCGCAGGATATGTGTAATTGAGGTGAAAGGTAAACGGCTTTTTTGCGCGGGTTGACACTAAACCCAAAAAATTCACAAAGGATAAAGAAATTAATTGAAAGATGTTAGCTTTGGGCTTTAAGCTATTTCGGCTTTTACCCCTGGGAGAAAAACATGGAATCAAAACGACAACAGAAATTTGCAGGTGTAATTCAGCAGGATCTTGCTGCTATTTTTCAACGTGAGGGCATGAATTATTTACCTAATACACTGATCACTATTACCAGGGTAAGAGTAACGCCGGATTTGGCTATAGCGAGAATTTTTTTGAGTTTTTTTAACAATACTGACCCTCACCAGGCGCTGCAAAACATCAAGCTGCACGCAAACGAGATACGTTATAAGCTGGGCGCAAGGATAAAGGACCAGGTCCGGATCATCCCCCAGCTGGAATTTTTTGTAGACGACACAGGCGAATACGTCGAACGGATGGATAAACTGTTTGAAAAGATAAGCAAGGAAGACCGCCAACCCGAAACCGAATAAATTGCGATGAGTGCATCTGTTCAATTAGCCGCTTTTGTAAAAGCTAACAGGGAGACCGTTGGCAAAGTGGTTGATTTTAATACCAATACCGACCGACTGTACCAGTTTGACCTCACTATTGGAAATAAGGACCTTGACGCAGCCACCATTGCCGATACCGACAAATTCAGCCGCTGGATAAATGAAAAACTGGCCGCCAACAACTGTTTGTTCGGATTTGGCGGATACATGGAGAACCGCAATATTTATGCGCACAGCCCGCTGTTTAACGAAGGCCCGGTTCCGCGCCGGCACCATTTAGGCGTTGATATTTGGGCCAAAGCCGGAACTCCCGTCCACAGCCCGCTGAAAGGTAAAGTTCATAGCTTTAAAGACAATAATAATTTTGGTGATTACGGCCCGACCATTATTTTGGAGCACGACCTTGACGGCCTGAAACTGCATACCCTTTACGGCCACTTGAGCCGCAAAAGCCTGGACGGGTTGAGCGTTGGCAAAACCATAGGCCCCGGTGAGCCGATCGGCGCCCTGGGCGAAGTTGACGAGAATGGCCACTGGCCACCGCACCTGCATTTTCAACTGATCTTCGACATACAAGATAAAGAGGGCGACTACCCCGGTGTTTGTAGTTTGGACGAAAAAGAAAAATACCGCAAAAACATTCCCGATCCGCAGCTGATCCTGCAATTCCCGAAGGCTGTAAATGCCTAATTTCCGGAAGCACTACAAATTTACCCTGTCTCCGAGTGTTTTTGGCTCAGAGATTACTAGGAAATGTAAATCGATATCGCCATTGTTGAGAATGCGGTGTTTGCTTTTTGGCTGAATATGGATCGACTGACCAGCAGCAACGGTTCGTACTTCCCCTTCTATCTCAAATGTTGCGGTACCCGACAGGATATAAAATACTTGCTGGGCAAGCTCATGATAGTGTAATTGTTCAGCGGTCCCGGGCGGCATTCGCTCTTGTATGACGCTCAGGCGATCCGACCGCAGTAAGGGCCAGCCGTCGCAGTTATCGCCCCAGGTATAATGTTCGGCATTTTCGGTTGATGTGATCACAATATTTTTAAATTAGCTTGAAATTCTTTTATCAATTTATCAGTCGCACGGTTATGCCAGGCGGTTAGCAGCAGGCTGACCAAGTCTTCGGGACTGACGCGTTTTAAACTGATCAGCATATAATCATAATCGCGGTAATGGTCGGTTATAAAAAACGTTTCGGGGTCGGCATCCATCCATTTCTCCCGCTCAAACGTTTGCACTACCAGCGTTTCGCCGTCTTCTTTCATGCGCGCAAACATTTTCTTAGCTGCATAAAACCCGGGCGTGCCATAACAGGGCTTTTCGTTATAGCCAGGGAGGGGAGCAAGCGTTTTGCGCAGGAATTCGAGGTAAACCGGGGTGTCGGTGTTCATAGAGTAAATATCGCGAGAAGGAATGATAAGTTTTGAAAGCGCGACCCATAATATTCAAAACTTCCGCATAAATTAGCCTTGACAATCATGGAACAAAACCTGCAGCAGCAATTTGGCAATATTGACATCTACCTCTTCGACCAGTTATTGAAGGGCACATACGACAATTGCCAGAGGATACTCGATGCAGGTTGCGGCGGCGGCCGCAACCTGGTTTATTTTTTGCAAAATGGTTTTGATGTCTACGCTGTCGACCCAAATCGAGAAGCAGTACAAGCAGTTAAGGAGTTGGCTAAAAAACTGTCATCTGAAATACCCGAAAGCAATTTTCAGACGGCAAGTGTCGAAAACCTACCATTTGATGATAACTATTTCGACCTTGTCATCAGTAGCGCCGTGCTCCATTTTGCCAATAGTGAGGCCCATTTTGAAAACATGTTGCAATCCATGTGTCGTGTGCTGAAACCGGGAGGTTATTTGTTCGCGCGGCTTGCCTCGGATATCGGCCTGGAAGCCCTTGTGCTGCCAACCGGCCAAGGCCGTTACCTATTGCCCGATGGCTCGGAAAGGTTTTTGGTAAATGAACAAATGCTGCTGCATTACAACAAGCGACTAAACGCCCGCCTGCACGAACCGCTAAAAACCACCAACGTGCAAAACCTGCGCTGTATGACTACCTGGTGCATACGAAAGGGTTAGAATTGCCGTGGTCGGGCAAGCAAAAATTATCCTAAAACTGATTTCCGTCATTTTCCACCCATCATTTTAGCCGCAACTTTGCCGGATATGTTGATCTACAAAAAATTTATTTTCGATTCCGCGCATTATCTGCCGCATGTACATTGGGACCACAAATGCAAAAATATGCACGGGCATACTTACACGCTGACGGTTTTTATTGAAGGCGTCCCAATCTCTCATGAAGGATGGATAATGGATTTCGGCGATCTAAAAGAAATCCTTAAACCCGTTTTAGACACGGTTGACCATCACCTCCTCAATGAAATACCCGGCCTGGAAAACCCCACTACTGAATTTTTTGCCATTTGGCTATGGGAAAATATACAGCCGCTTTTGCCACACCTGAAAAAGATTGAGTTGAGTGAAACGGGTTCATCGGGGGTGATCTATGAAGGGTTTTAGGCCCCTACAAATCCGTCTTCAACCCATACTTATCGCTAAACTTTTTGTACAGTTGTTTGTGCAGGTTATCCAAATTAATATCCCGCCCCTGTATAAAGGCTTTGGTAACGTTTAAGGTTAACATATCCAGCGCATCGCCGTTGGAGATAAACAGGTTAGCATCCTTCCCCACTTCCAGCGTTCCGGTTGTTTTGTCGATCCCTAAAATTTTGGCGTTGTTAATGGTGATCATGCTCAGCGCCTGCTCTTTGGTAAGCCCGTAACCAACTGCTTCACCTGCCTCAAACGGCAAATTGCGCTGGCGCCAGAAGCCGATGCCGGTCAACCCATATAAAACTCCTGCATCCTGCAGCATTTTTGGCAGTTTATAAGGGAGATATACATCATCGTCGTCCCTGTCGGGCAAGCGCTGCGTCTCTCTGAGGATCACCGGCACATTATTGTCTTTCAGTACATCAGTCACCAGGTACGATTCGGCGCCACCCACAATCACCAGCGACAAACCAAACTTTTTGGCAAATGCCACCGCCTGTACGATCTCCTTTGCACCATCCGCATTTACGAACAGTTTTTTACTACCGTTGAATAAACCGCGCATCGCTTCAAACCGAACGTTGGTTACATCAGGCTTTGCTATTTCCGAATAAGCTTTCGCCTGCGAAAACAGGTCATAAATAGCATCCATTGCCTTTTGCGCACGCTCGGCAGGCGTTTCCTGCGGCCCACTTCCCGGGGTAGCAGGGCGCCTCCGGCCCTGAACCCTACCAACCGGCCAGGTTAAATGTACGCCGATGTCCGTTTTATAAGCCGCGTCTTCCCAATTCCAGGCGTCTAACTGCACTACCGATGACTCGCCCGAAATAATGCCACCCACCGGTGTCGGCTGTGCCAGCAAAATACCGTTTGACCGCACCGTAGGTATAACCTTCGAGTCGGTATTATAAGCAACGATAGAACGCGCATCGGGATTAAGTTCGCCGGTTTCCGACTCATCATCCGTCCCACGTGCACCTTCCTCAATCTCCACCAACCCAAGCGTCGTTATCGGACAAATAAAGCCCGGGTATAGCTGCTTGCCGGTCGCGTCAATCACGTCTGCACCATTAGTATTGGGTGCGGTACCTTCGCCTATCGCCGTTATTTTGCCCTTATCAAAAGCGATATACCCATTATTGATCACTTGCCCATTACCAACATGTATGGTAGCGCCGGTAATAATAACCGGCTTCGTCTGCGGCCTCGCCGGCGAAATAGTGGCTTGCCCAAATGCAAGGGAACCACTTACTAGTAATCCACTTAAAACCAAAAATATCTTGCTCATATAATTATTCAATCTAATCATTCTAACATTTTTCATCTGCATATCCGCACATCCGCACATCAATCCTCATCATCACTTTCCTCATCCTCCGCCCTGGGCCTTCTCCCTGGCGCCCGCTGCGTCATCGCCCCTTTATTTTTGGCCGCGATCATCTTTTGAATGATCCTCGCCTCGTCGGCCCGCATCGCTTTTTGGTTGGCGGCATCTTTATCAATATCCCAGTAGGGTATACCGTCAATATAGGTCTGCTGCACCACCGAGTAAACCGATAGCGGGTCGCCCGACCACAGCACTAAATCCGCATCTTTTCCCACCTTTATGCTGCCTACCCATTTTTCAATATGCAGCATTTTGGCAGGGTTAAGGGTAACAAATTTTAGCGCGTCCTCCACGCTTACATGGCCATAGGTTACCGCTTTCCCGGCTTCCTGGTTCAGGCGGCGGCCCATTTCATCATCGTCCGAATTGAAGGCTACATTAACGCCCATTTCGTGCATTAGGGCGCCGTTGTAAGGGATGGCCTCGGCAACTTCCATTTTGTAGGCCCACCAGTCGCTGAAGGTAGAACCATTGATACCGCGTGCTTTCATTTTGTCGGCCACTTTATAGCCTTCCAGCACATGGGTAAAGGTGTTTATCTTAAAGCCCATCGAATCCGCCACATGCATCAGCATATTCAGCTCCGATTGCACATACGAATGGCAGGTAATGTAGCGCTTGCCGTCAAGTATCTCCACAATAGCGTCCAGTTCCAAATCGCGGCGAACGGTGTTACCTTTGGCCAGCCTGGCCGCTTTGTATTCTTTGGCGCGAGTGAATTCATCCACATAAACCTGCTCCACCCCCATACGCGTTTGCGGGTAGCGCAGCACAGAATTCGGAACATAGTTGTTATTGCTGCCCTTTACATTCTCGCCAAGGGCGAACTTGATGAATTGCGGCGCATTCTCATACTTCAACTCTTCCGGCAGTACTCCCCAGCGGTGCTTGATCACCTGGTTTTGCCCGCCGATGGGGTTTGCCGAGCCATGCAATATCTGCGAAGTGGTTACCCCGCCAGCCAGCTGCCGGTAAATGCTAATATCTTCCGGGTTCAGCACATCGCCTATGCGCACTTCGGCGGTAACCGCCTGCGTACCCTCGTTTATGCCGTTGGTTATGGCAATGTGCGAGTGCTCATCCACGATCCCCGGCGAAAGGTGCTTACCCGTCGCGTCGATCACTTTTGCATTGCCCGCCCCCAGGTTTTTGCCGATAGCTTTTATCTTGCCGTTCTCTATCAGCAGATCGGTGTTTTGCATAATGCCGTCCTTTTCGTTGGTCCAAACGGTGGCATTTTTGAATAGTACTGTTTGAGCCGTGGGTACTTGGGCAGCGCCATAGGCCCCAAAGGGATAGATCACCGGTCCAACCGTCGTATCCGCTTTCGCCTGTCCTCCACGGGCTGGCGCCGACGTGACAGGGCCTGTATACGCCGCGCTCCATTTGATATCACTGCCATCCGGCAAAACGCCGTTACCGCTAAAGGTAAGCGGCGAGGTTTTGGTGATATAGCCCGTCAGCCGGATATTACCTGCCGGCTTGCTTTTCAGGTCGAAATAGATGCTCACCATGCCGCCGCTGCGGGTGATGGTGCCGCGTTCCTGCGCGCTGTCGGCGCTGCGCTCCACGCTTACTTCGTAGCTGCCGGGCGTACCAGTTATTTTCACGCTTAGGCCCTGCAGGGCGTCGCTCGCGAAATTGTAGCTGCCGCGAAGGTCGGTTACGTCCATCCGGGTAACCACGTACTGGCGGCCCTCTACCCAGTTTTCGTAAATGATATTGTCCTTTTTAAACAGGTCGTCCGAGGTGATGATAAAGTTGGCCATTTTGCCTTT
>Ga0302140_10006267_pt1 | contig 14938 bp, 14 predicted proteins | sample I_Bog_E1_1_FD_202095 | JGI IMG/M metagenome (GOLD analysis project Ga0302140, IMG submission 202095) | Peat permafrost microbial communities from Stordalen Mire near Abisko, Sweden - I_Bog_E1_1 | ecosystem: Environmental > Terrestrial > Soil > Wetlands > Peat | place: Sweden: Abisko, Stordalen...
GCTAAATTTACAAGGGTTTAAATGTAAACGCGCCTCGCGTCTCCCAGGCTGTGACCAGTTAAAGAAAACGACCACCGCCAAACCAAACAGTTCCACCAAACAATTCACAATCTCCTCCCATCGCAACTCGTCTTTTCTACCATCACCGAAATCAAGAAACTAGTGCGAACAACTGACGATGCTAAGTGCCACGCCACTTTAAGCATCATTCGAAGTTGAACTATCAAGATGCCTTCGGGTCCGTTTGCTCTTTGCGACCTTTCTTCCTCTGCTAATCAAGTTTCAGGTGCGGATACGATCCGTATTCTTATCGCTACTGATAGTCATGTTGGTTACGAAGAGCGGGATCCTATTCGAAAGGATGATAGCTGGCGGAGTTTCGACGAAGTTATGCAATTAGCCCGCACCCAAGACGTAGGTATTCCCACCTTTGATGGGACTCCCTCTGATCAGACATAGGTCGACATGGTGCTATTAGCAGGAGATTTGTTCCATGACAACAAGCCTTCGCGGAAATCCATGTACCAAGTCATGCGATCACTCCGACAAAATTGCCTGGGAGAGAAACCGTGCGAGCTGCAGTTGATGTGCGATGCATGTGAGATCTTTGACGGCGCTTTTACACATGTCAACTACGAAGACCCCGATATCAATGTCGCCATTCCAGTCTTCTCTATCCATGGGAATCATGACGATCCTTCTGGGGATGGGCATTACTGTTCGTTGGACTTACTGCAAGTCTCCGGACTTCTGAATTACTTTGGCCGCATCGCCCAGAATGACAAGATCGATGTTAAGCCAGTATTGCTGCAGAAGGGGTCGACAAAGCTAGCGCTGTATGGCCTGAGCAATGTCAGAGATGAACGACTTTACAGAACCTTTCGGGCAAAAAATGTCAATTTTTTCAAACCTACCGTGCAACAACAAGACTGGTTCAACTTGATGGCCGTGCATCAGAACCACCATGCCCACAGCGAAACGAACTATCTTCCGGAGAACTTTCTACCTGAGTGGTTGGATTTGGTCGTTTGGGGTCATGAACACGAGTGCGACATCGAGCCACGCCCAAACCTGGAAATGGGTTTCCAGGTCATGCAACCCGGCTCATCCGTCGCTACCTCTTTGGTCCCCGGAGAAGCTGTTGCAAAGCACGTTGCAATTGTCAGCATTACTGGCAAGGAGTTCACTTGTGAACCGCATCGAATCAAGTCGGTGCGACCGTTCGTCACGAAAGAGCTAGTCCTTGCAAACGATGATCGCTTCAAAAGCCTCGCCAAAGTCAAGGACAATAGGACTAAGTTGAGTAGGAAATTGGAGGAGGCCGTACTAGAACTCATTCAGGAAGCAATGGAAGAATGGGTGGCCATTCAGGACGAGGAGGTTGCCCCTGAACACATCCCACTTCCTCTAGTCAGACTGAAGATCGAGTATTCGGCACCAGATGGAGGTAAATTCGACGTCGAGAATCCACAGCGATTCTCAAATCGATTTGTTGGCAAAGTTGCAAACTGCAATGACGTTGTTCAGTTTTACCGAAAGAAGACCGGAGCAAGTAAGTCTCTACATATATACAGTATGGCAAGCTGCTAATTGTGATCAGAACAAAATAAAGCAGAGAAGGACATGCCAGATGATGCTGTCTTAGCTGCTCAGGAAGCCATGCCCAACATCAAAGTCGAGAAGCTCGTTCATGACTTTCTGAATGCACAATCCCTCAAGATTCTTCCTCAAGAACCGTTCGGAGACGCTGTTACTCAATTTGTGGATAAGCAAGACAAGAATGCCATGGACAACTTCGTGACAGAGAACCTAGCTTTGCAGGTCAAGCAATTGTTGATCGCCAACCAAGATTCAGAGGAAGATGAGGACGAACTTGAAACTCAAATGGATCGTATCCGTGCGCACCAGGAAGAGTTGTTCAAGACTGGGGCTTTGAAGCGAAAGTCGAAGAAGAAGAAGGTTCGACCTCGGCCCCAGAACTGGGATTCTGATGAGTACGGTGCATGGGAAGACCAACCTGGTGCGGTGGAGCTTAGTGGAGTTGAGGATTCAGACGAGGGTGCAGCACCCGCTGGTCGACGCAAGAAGGCTGCCTCTATTTTGAGTGACGACGATCTTTCGATTGTCTCTGGCACAACGAAAAAGACAGCAGCCAAGAAGGCCCCTGCGAAGAAAGCTCCTGCCAAGCCGAGAGCACCAGCCAAGGCGAAGGCTCCGGCCAAGGCTCCTGCGGCGAGAGGACGCAAGAAGGCCGTTACTGAATTGAGTGATGATGAAGACAATGATTCTGATGTTATTATGATGAACGAGGCACCGGTGTCAACAAAGTCCCAGCCAAAGAGAGCTGCCGCTGCGAAGGGCCGACAAACGCAGCTGAACTTCTCGCAGCCGACCCAGCCAAAGACCTCGACTGCAAAAGAATTGAGTGACGATGAGATTTCTGACGATGATGATGATGCATTTGAGCCGATGAGCAGGAGGAGATGATAGGTTACTTGCTCTGGAGTTGCACTGGAGATATCAGGATGGCATTGGCATAGGAGGTACGGCGTTGCGCAGGTAAATGGGTTTGAGCAGAGCGTATTGTAGGAATTTGGGCGTCTTCGAGGAGCTACCGGTAGGCATAGCGAAAATGGTTGCTTTGTATGCATAGCACTGGTCAATAATTGCACAAAAATATACATTCACGACAAGTCCCTCATTTGGTCTCTTGTTACATCCTTTCTTATCCCCTTTCCCAAAGTGGAGAATGTCCTGTTATTGGGTGGCAGATTGCCATGGCCTGGGCTGCAATCTCAATTTCTGCCAATGAAAAGAATTCCCAAAGACTGCAGATTCAAGCTGGGTGAGGTATGTGCAATACGCTTTTCACAGCACTCCAAGTTTCAAGAGGGGAAATTCCTTGCTTCCATTTTACCCAACATTTCTAAGATATCTACCTGAACTCCATCCCCTCAAATTCGAATATCAACAAATCCCCAAGCTCATCTGAACTCCTCGATGAAATCTCCGTGGAACTTCGTGATCCTGCCAACCCATTCGGTACCAGGCGCTAAGAACGTGGTCCTGAAGTGGAGGGTGTTCTCCTTCTGACCGAAGCCGGCACCGGGCACGACACAGACCCCCGTGGCGTCCAGCAGGCGGAAAGCGTAGAACTCGTCTGGGGTGCGGCCTTCTTTCTTGGCTGCTTCGACGGCTTTGGGTGGTAGGTGGATGGTGGGGAAGAGGTACATTGATCCCTGGGACGAGTTAGACAATACATATAAAACGTGGTGGGAATATTTACCTGAGGATCCTGACACTCAACGCCCTCCATTTCCTTGAAAGCTTCATAGAGAGCAGTAGCTCTCTTCTTAAGACCACTGAAGATGCCATCCCATTCCTGCTTGTACAGCTCGTAGCTAGGTTGCCCCTTCTTTGGCGGGTTGACCATCAGCTCTACCAAGCACTGTCCAATGACAGGCGCGCACAGGCTGATGGACACGAATTTGTAGATCTGCTCTACAACCTCCGGGTCAAAGCCAACCAGCTCGAAGTATCCACCTCGGTGTCCGCACTCGCCAACCATGCCCTTTGATATACTGTGCAGCGAAGCGAGCTCGACGTGCTTGTACTTCTCCGGATCTTCCTTTTGCAGATTCCGTAGGACGCCTTTGAAGCTGTGGAACTTTCCGATAAAGACGTTGGTTTGGTAGACTTCGTCGGCCATCACCACGAGCTTCTCCTGGGCCGCGAAATCGATAACTGCTTTGATATCCTCTTCCGCGAGACTTGCACCGGTGGGGTTACCAGGGTTGATGATGACGATTGCTCGCACGTCTGTTCCTTCTTCTATGGCTTTCTTGTATGCACTCTTGATAGCGTCCAGATCTGTTCCCCAGCCCTTCGACTCATCCAGATAGTAAGGCACGCATTTGGCATCGAGCACTGCTAATGATGCGGTATAGAGTGGGTATTGTGGGATTGGGACAAGGACGCCAGTATTTGGTGAGGCACAGATAATGTGCAAGAGAGTGTTGACTCCAGAGGAAGCACCTGCGGAGAGATAGATATCTTTAGGGTTCGCTGGGTGACCATCTCGTTCTAATTGCTGTGTTAGATATTGATTGTACTTTTGGAAACAAAACCTTTACCTTCAATGAACCTTGCCACACTGTCCTTGATTCCCACGGCACCAGCACTGGCACTGTAAGCACCAACAGATCCAACAGTCTTTAGCAGCCATTTCGCCCTCTCAATAACGTCGGTCTTGTATCCCAATTGATTCAGCAACACATCTTCATGCTCCAACAGAGGTGGGTATTCAAGTAAGCTCAGAACTTGGCGGAAGAAGGTTATGGGCTTCTGGTCCAATTGCTGTGGGTTTCCAATGTTCGCAGAGATGATTTTGTCGAATGGGAGGTTGGCATTGCCTTTTGCAAGCTTCGCTCTGTAATCCTCGGATCGAACTGCAAGCTCTCCCCTAACTGCATACTTAGCTTCCTTGACGTGGGGGTTTATGTTGTTGATGTTCAAACTCCGAAGCTGAGTGGTGGAAGACATCGTGCGATGCTGGCCTGACACCAACGGCGAAGAAAATAGTAACGAACGTTGAAGGTTATCTACAAAATATATACGTCAGAAAACAGACCATGGAGAAAATTCACTCTAATGCGGGATATAAAACTCTGAGGAGAGAAGAAGGAAAGAAAACAGCACATATCGCATGACCCCACCAATGCTATGCAAGGCTGGAGGCGGACCAGGCCGACACCGGCTGTGCCTGCCTCTTCTCCGGCGCCCTGCAACACCTCCGCAAAAGTTCTGTACCACGTACCTGCTGAAGATCTTGACAAACATGCTCCGGAAAAGCAATATGTTCTGGAACGCGCAGTGTGGGATTTGGAGTGATGTGTGAGATTCCGAGCAATTCGTGCGGTGCCTCTGGCACATAATGACGCATTGGAGGGAGCCATTGGCGGTGAATGGTATCGGGGAGCTGCTGGGCCCAGCTAGGGTCTTCTTAGCATGCGTTGGCTCTGACTGGTTTGCTCGTCTGCGGGCGTTATCTTCGAACCATCTCACAACAGCTCACGTATTCGGGGCGATGACTGATGCGGGTGGGTTAGCAGCAGCTGGAGGGCAATTGCAAATCGAGAAGCTCGTGGGGGATCTATACCAGTGAGATACACCCAAGGGAAGTGAGGAGGAAATGTCAATGGCCGGGGAAAGTGGGAGTGCAGCGTTGAGCCGTGTCGTTGAGAAATTAAAAAGCGCGGCCGATAAGCACCGATAAGCTTTTGCCTGGCTCAAAAGGGGGTTGGTGGTCGGGCTCGCTTAGAGTCAGTGAAGAGAACGATGTCAATGCGAGGTCAGCTTGCTGTTCAAAAACTTGCTTGAACGAAGTTGCAAGATGCTGGGAATTATAAATCCCGCTACAGCGATGATGGAAAGGGAAAATCTCACTTCAAACTTGAAGAACAGAAATGAAAGAACACCCTATATGGAGTTTTCATAACACACCTCTGAAGTACACATTGCTCTTCAAGACAAGTTGTGCGAAATTATTCTCATCCACTTCAAAGTCTTCTGCGTGATTATATACGATTCCTCGTCCACTATGAGGCGTTGCAATACTTGGTTTCTTCCGCACGCGGAAGAGTTTTAGTCTCACAATTCTCCAAAAGTCGGTTCTTGATGATCATATTTTACTAATGGTAATTTAGAAGGAGAAGTCTAAGTATATATATTTGCAGCTTGGCCATTTAATAAAGTGCCAACATGAAGGCAATATAATGATATATCCCCAAACCTCACCCCCATTATACTATACTTAAACCTTCCGAAATAAATCATCAGTGCTCCCAGACTTCCCGCTCTGCTGCCCATCACTAACAGTCCGTATAGACAAGCGATCAGCCCTCATATGCGACACCTCCCTGACGTGTGCAGTTTCGACCCCAATCACATTCGGAGGGATACTGCTGATGCGGTCCAAGGCCAACTCATCATCTGGTTCCTTCGCCGTCACGACTGTAGTGACGCCAGTCATCTTCTGCCATTCACGGAGTCCGAGTTCGTAGGCCGCGAGCTCGGCGAGAGGCGGGCGGGGGACGAGTCGCTTTGGTGAGGTGGGATTTTCCAAGGATCGAGGTCGATCGCCGTTCTGGGAGGTGGAGACCGTGGAGGCGTTGTCTTTGGAGGTTATCCAGTGGAGGACAAGCACGCTGAAGAATACTAGATGGCGATCTCAGCGACTGCAGAGAAATGGACAGTATTGACACTCACTGTCGATGTTGCAGCACATCAGACATATCCATCCCGGCTCACCGTTTAACACCATAACAAAAGTTAGATTACTTGCGCAGAGTCAGTACATTTCATACAAAACTGATGAACGAAGTACTTACACAACACTTGAGGTCAACGTCGCGCAACTGCCAATAAAGGTTCGAAGGGCAACGGTGCGTGCTTGGGAATTTCGATCGTTTTTGTAGGAGTAGAGAGCTGTCTGGGATCAGCTGATGCTTGGTCTTGTTAGAATGTGATGGAGCCTTGCCGCGCAATGGAATGAGGAAAAGCGACGTCAGGTAAACCTAAAAGCGTGAGACTTAATCTTGAGGGGGGAGAATAGCTGCCTACATTAACCAGAATATCAAAGCCAATGAGCGGAATCATTGCCACTCTCTTCATCCCGATGCGACAAGCTCCGTCCTCAAAGATGGCGAAACGGCTGGAACATGCTTGTTAGATAACACTTCTAAGATGGGCATTTACTTGCAAGTAAAAGTTGAGCACTATGACAACGCAGTACGGGACTATCCTAGTCAGCCCCGAGGCTTCCATTGCCTGTTGGTTTACAACTCACTCAGCATCCCAAACGAGTTGAATAAATAAAGCTTGTCCTTCATTCTCGGCTTCGTGCTTCTTCGAATAATGTACTGCTGAATTCAGCATTGAAATGCATGGAGTGAATGAGGCGAACATACTACTCGTTCAACTAAAAAGTAATAAAGAAACTTCGCTTATCAGTGATTCAATCTTTTCCAATTAGGTGGCTCTGTACTTACAACCTAGAGAGGATCAGTCTGGCATAGAATTCTTAATTTGCAAGTATACCACCCACTTTTGTTGTCATGTAGCAACTCAAACAAAGCACAACAGCTTGAGAACATATTTTATGGGACGAATCGATGCCAAATCCATTGGATATTATCGCAACGCCAGCTACGAAAACGATCGAATCGACGTAGATGATGATGACCACTTGGTAATGTGAGTTATAAGTGCCGGGCTTCTGTACAATCACACTCACGCCAGCAAACTAAAGGAAGTCTGGACCAGTCTCGTACATTCTGAACACGACGGGCTATATTCCGATCAGAAAATTATGAAAGATCAAGGCTGCTTGTAGAAACACTTACAGAGACACACTGATAATGCTCCCATGGAGGCTAGGGAGAGGACGATCGACACGACCGTGCCTGCTTTTGTCTCTCTGAGAGGCACATCATCCAGATCTCGAGGGCTGAAACCCAGCATCATCTTGCACTTTGAACGAGAAATTGCAGCATGAAGGCACTTTGTGAAGAGAGGAAGGTACTGACTGACTGACTTCAGACGACTCGCTAAGGTCCTCAGTTCACCCGAGGGTGCCTCAACATCTTTATCTTCCTGGCCCGAGGACTGCCAAGCTGCCACGAGGTGGTCAGGTAACGCACAAACAGAGCCTTGCCGTGCTCTCCAGGATATAATGCATCCTAGATCCTCCCCGAGTATGCAAATCGACGTCACGAAAAGAAAGAAATATCACAAGGCTTGAGATATGGGAGGTCCAGGTGCAGGCTATCTCAGCTCTTTCGAAGGCTTTCAAGCCCTCGATCGCACAGCGATGAGAGGTGCTTCAGCACACACAGGTCACTTTCTCATTGGAGGAACAGAAGGCTAGCCCATAGATGGCGTTGAATGGGGTAGCACAGACCCGGGAACTTGCAGCCACATTTGTGAGACAAGATACTGTCCGCTCCCTTGCAATTTGACCGGGAAATACAAGCTTAAGATCCCGCTCGATACACACCACGGCACAATGCAAAGCAAAGAAGCATGCAGTTCAACACAGAGTAGAACACTAGCCAACGACGTGTTGAACAGAAAGTCGGTGACAGCTTGTCACCAATGATCCGACGGAGTATTCTCTGAGCAAAATACCACAAAGCCATTGGCTCTTGATCCGAGTCTTCTAGCTTTTGGTCACAAAAACCCGTCACAGACAGCCACATTGCAACCCAAGATGTTGCTTTTTGAATTCCGCAAAGAGAGCGAGAACTGACGGAGTTGATATAGAAAGCAACAATTCACATGCGCACGGTTCTGCGGCAAGCGGGATCTGCAGGATGATCTCCGGTTAGGGCCTGATGCGCGGGTTGAGATACGTTCTCAGCCAGGACCTCTCGTTGGTCGCGGCGGGAGACCATGCCGGTATCTGCTTCTGGCGGCTCGGGAGACTCATCACATCCTGAACTTAAGGTCGGGAATGCGAATGCACGGATACAGAGGGGCCGGAGCTTGAGAACTAATGAATGGCTGCGCGGGGTGAAATCGACGATGAGCTTGCCGCCCAAGGCGACTCGGCGGCCATAGAATGACTCGAGGAGACGTATTTGCTTTTGGCGCCAATGCAGTGCGATATTTCTGTTCCGTCTGGGAGCAATCTGTCATGTCAGCTGTGCACAAGAAACTTCTCAGAGAATTGGGCCCGTGTTCGAGGACGGGTGGTTTCCGGAGGCTCTGAGGTTGAGGTGAAATTAGGTAAGGGGGCGATAGCACGTGATATTTCAACAGATGGGGGGAGCTTGCACGAAAGCCTTCTGGGAGAGCGGAATTTCGGAAGCTGCGGTGGAACAATGAACTTGTGGCTAGCTTCAATTGCCGTGATATTCTATAGAATAATAATTGTTGCGCCAACTTGAACACTAATGGTATCAATTCATCCGTCTAAGTTAAGTCCATGAACTGCATGTATCGCCAACAGCACCAACGCCATATGAAGTCCTAACAGAATTCCCCAATGTTAACCTATACATCGCCGCAATCCACTCAGACCATCTCAATGAATGTGCCATTCTTCTTCATCATCCTCCTCACCTCCTTCGCAGCCTTCTTTTCTTCCCGCGCAGCCTTCTTCGCCTCCTTCTTCGCCTTCTTCGCAGCCTTCTTCTCCTTCCTCGTCGGTCCCTTCGGAAACTCACTTCCTTCTCCTTGCAACACACTTCCGGGATGTACGATATTCATCAGCGCAATCGCAATAAACATCGGGAGGGCATCGAGACACATGAAGTACGCTTCATGGTACGGGATCGGATTCTTGGCAGGATCGAGACCAGAAGCGAACTCAATGAGACGGAAGATAATGCGAGTGCTGATGAGTGCCAGCGATGCGTAGAGGATGTAGTGAAGCGTTCTCCAGTTACGCGGCTTTCCGTCGAGAATCTGGGCGCTTCGTTCGCGCTGGTTCATGATTAAGTGGAATTTGATGGCGATCGAGAGGAAGACGAGGATGCAGAATTGCTGCAGCCCGATGCCGCCCATGTACAGATGTATCCCGAGCATTTGCGTGGAGTCGGAATTTCCAGGTGTTATCAATACTCCACCGCCTAGTTGCGTAAGAAATGAAAGAACGTCCAGCCAGACGAAGATTTTGGCGATTTTGATCCCTTTGATCTTCCAGACCTTCTGTTCGGGCACGAAGAAATATACCATTCTGCCAAGAAGCATGTAGTCGAAAGCATTGATCCACATTGGTGCTAAGAGCACCAGTATTTGGGAAACCGTTGCAAAGGCAGTATTCTGTTGATTCTTGGTGCCGAGAGTGCGGATGATGAAACTTGCGAATTCCCACCCGGTCCCCATAATTAGAGTCCAACATAATCGAAGTTTCTTGTGTCTAAAAGCTTGGTAGATGTGAAGAAGAGTTGTGATTCCAAAGAGAATCGTGTATATCAGAGCGGCAGCAAACGATGGGTAATAATTGTAGTTGGCATTGCAAGCCCACTCAGGGACGTATCCGTTCTTGTCGGGTATTACTGAGATACATGACGGTGTTGCTGAGGAAGTGGACGTAGCTGTGCTTGAGCTGAGAATTGTGGAAGACATGTTATTGAAGAATGGCGTGGAGACTGTGAATAGAGGAAATTTAGGATGAGGGCAATTGAACTGAGAACCAAACTGGTCTTATACATAATAAGATGCCAGCACATGCGCTCTGATACTTAAAATAAATCTAAACGACGACGCTATAGCTCAAGAAAAATGCAAAAGAGGTTATCCCGATGTTCAACTCTGAAGCATCAGCCTCCGCGCCAAGCACTGCTGCCGCGTACAATCAAATCGAGATGTACGAACGAATGAATAAGATCCAGTCCCCTGGCTGACTAACAACCGAATTAGCAAATGGGTTCTCTTTCAAAATCGCAGCACTGCCCAACTCGTCGACTGAAGCGAAGACCTATGAGCTAAAAGTAAGCCGGAGGAATGATGGCCTCGTCGCCAGCACGAACATGCCATGACAGCCTCGTCACATCGTACGAACAGGCCAATCGGCAAGGGCAAGTCATACATCGCGACACCGACTCCGAACTCCTTTCAGTTTGTCTTGAGTCCCGGCACAGAAATACGAATCCTTGAATGCCAAGAGGAGTAGACGTCAGATCGTCTAGAGCCTCCCCGTGACACAGAGGGTAGGAGACTGGATTGACGTCTGCCTTGAATGACCTGATCATGATGACCGCGACTCTCAGAGAAATTGATTGTCGGAAGCAGTTATTGCAGGGTTTGTTGGGTAGGTTGGGTCACCTGCAAGAGATTGATTGCCTGGGGCACTCGGCAGCGTTCGGCAATGTGAGCCTGTGAGGGCATTGAGGGGCAAACACTGCCACCCAGCACACGCTTGCAGTGATGCCGAGATTATGGTCTCTCAGCCGAGAACAAGACCGCAAGGTTGAGGTACCAACACGTACAACATGTACAATCCCCCGTGCGAATGTTGGAATGCCGACTGAGCATTGTATCAGCTACATTCGGAGTTTCTTTTTGTTGGAAGTCAGCAAATAGCGATCACTGATCCAGCATGAGACGCTGTCCTTCTAGAGCCGTGGACCCTGATTTTAGTGCACCATGTACCTGAAATGCCGTGCAGAGCGCGAGCGACTGGCTGTGGAAGGACCGCCAGAAGCTTCCCCAATTTTGGTGATTGCAAGGGTAGGCATTCTGGGGCAGTGTAGGACGATCATACACTTCGTGGTGAAATTGATGAAGGCCCTTCTTCTGCCGTACAGAGGAAACCATCGGGTTGAAATTGAGTTTGACGTGCGAATCACCTCAAGCTGCTCGCTCAGGACATTTCTCTCGGCATCTGGCCTCACCGGTTTCGTCTTCTTATCAATGAAGTCTTCGAGCCAACATCGACTTTGAACCATGTTTCGCGTGGCCAGAAAATGCCCGTTCCCTGCCGTTTCCCCAGAGTCTCGGGGTCGTGAGTGGCGCCACCATTCTGCATGTTTTGCATCAGAATTCAAGCTTTTGCTGCGAACAGATCTTACTTGAAGCCTGTTTCAATCCTCGGTCCAGCCCGAGTCGAGGACCCATCGATCTCCGGCTCGCACAAGATCAATGCTTCGCCAAGCATAAGAAACACAAGATGGCATGACTTGGCTAGAAAGCTTGTTTGCTGAATCCTGTAGTGTTCTGGAATCTGCATGTGTTCCAGAGGATTGTGCACGGATAAAAATAGTGAGGCGTTGGGTTTCAAGAAATCGAATATGGCAAGTATCCGTTGGCTGTTCCCATTGTTGGTACGGCGTGAGGCAGATTCAGGATCGTCAGCCACTGAGGGTGACAGAATCCGTCTTTTTCCAGGAAGGAATACGCCGTATCGCCAAGCGCTTACTTCGCCGATGTGGGAAGGCTTTCGTAGTTGCGTATCGAGGGCTGAGGCATGATGACCACCTCGCCTACTTCACTGCAATTTTGGGAAGCATCCTCTCCTCTGAAGGGGGCACAGTGACCGTCGTGGCGAAGCAAATTATAACAACTCCTAGCTGGAGTTTACAGGATGGTAAAGTCACAGCACAGTACAGTAAATCGGCCGACCAGCAATTGCTGTTTTAGATCGTCGCGTGCTGAGTTGGGTCTGTGTGGGCCATGGCAGCAATGTTCGGCATCATTGGAGTGTCGCTGGGACACGCCTGTTTGCTGAGAGATCGTGAAGAGTGACAGACTGACAGTAGTGTGCTTTTCGCTCGGGCAACTTGGATGCACGCAAATACGCAAGCTTCAGTAGACTGAGTAGAGTGACATCCATCGCGGCCATTGCCCAATGACAAAAGCGCACCCAATTGGGGGACGTTGGGGCACTCAAGAGCACCCCCTTTTTCGAAACCTTTTTAAAAGGACCCAAGCCGGCCCCCAACCGGCGCCGCGCCGCACGTACTCCAGGCTCCAGCAAATTGTACCGCGGACAACATCGGAGACAGGTGGTTGCTGTGCGGGATGGTGACACGCCCAACCGCTGCGGTTGTGCGCAGATGGTGTTGGCTCTGGTGCTTCAGGTTGTTGCTTCTCCCGCCCTGAGACTTACACACATCAATTCCATCAGCTCGTTGCAGGAGACGTCGCGGGGCAGGTACCGACCCGCGACGGCTGATGGTTCCTGGCCCCATGCCATGGATCTTCCACGCCAGGCATGCCAAGCTTTTTTGCCAAGCACACCAAGCATGTCAGATCTGGAGATCGGAACGGGGGGGCGAGGGAAAATTGGGGACCCGCTGTGGCTACGGAAGTAGCCTGATATGGGCCTGGCTGGCCATTCTGGGCATCCCCGTTCCGACTGGAATTGCAGAAATAATAGATTGTTGAGAGGAGGCCTGGACCCGCCGACGCTGACGCTGAAGCTGAAAGAAGACGACCAGTGGTGTTCCGCAGGAGAAGTGCTGCTGGGTGCTGGCACTGCTGGGCGATGCATGTTGCTGTTGCTGCTGCTGCTGCTGTTTCTGGTATGACAAATGCTATGCCCTCACATCCCCAGCAGACCGGCCAACTCTTGAACTCGCATTGCCAGCTGCGGGAATTCCTCTGGGCCAGGGCTGGGGAGACGGGACTGCGCGCCAGAGGGGTATCGAAGTCACCGTTACGAGGGGGCACTGGCGCCGAAGGGGCAGTCGGCTTCAGCTCCAATGGCAGAGTGGCCCAAATAGGGGCGCATTTGGTCGGCTGCGCGCTCTTCTCGCGTGTTTGTATAATCTGGTAATAATAGAGCCCAACACCAATGCAAATCCAATTTAGCAATTCATGGGCCACGGCACTTTAGCCATCCACAGCCCTGCTCGCGAGGGCAGACGGCCATGGGCCACACAGCAAACTGTCGCTGTGCTCCCTCGCTCCTTCGCGCAGGGGCCTTAGTCGCATCCTCTTCAAGTAAGTGGCTCATTCCCTACCTGTCTCAGGTGCTTCAAAAGACGTGGAAACACCACTCGGACTCTTGCAGCATAAAACTTTCTTCACTTCCTCACCTCTGCCGCGCCTTGGGACGTCAAACATGAGTCTAGCCAGCTCTCAATTCACCACCCTACCTTCTATATAGTTCCTCGTTTCCCTGGGTGACTCGTACCATACCATCGACGCCCACTCGCCTGTTGTCCTCAGTTCACGCCTCCTTCCTCCGCTCCTGTCTCCGCATCTTTGCTTCCCACCTCATCGTGTGCTCCCGTGGAGGTTCAATTCGCCATGGAGGCCTTTCTAACGTCACGAGATGTGAACAGCACAATACTGGAACCATCGAGAGGGCCACATGTTACCAGAGTACCCCTACAACCTATTTCGAGGCTGGCACCCTTCAGTGCCTTGATCATCAGTATCATCTTCGTCAACTACTTTGTCATCCGGTTCTACGTCCTCGAAGGCTTCTTGTTGAAGAAGGCCTATGGCAAAATCTACACACAGATGAATGAGACAACAAGGAGAGGTTTCGTGAACCACCATATCGCCGGAGCGACCAAGCTGTTGATCCTCGTTCTGGCGGCGTACCCTTTCATCGATGTAGCTTTTGGAACGGCCACCTTCAAATCCTCGTTTGCTGGCTCCAAGCATGTCACCCAAGGTGATGTCCTGGTTGTTGCGGCCCAAATGTAAGTATAATCCTGAGGTCAATTCATATGGCGTGGAAATTGTATGCAACGCATCAAACCGAATAGTCGAAAGGGTTTCACTGGGAGGGGATCTTTGGTGTGCAAACAAGAGCACGAGCGTACATTGAAAGTCGAGAGACATTTGCTGACTTGTTTCCATAGGCTCATCGCGATGTATGTCTTCGAGTTATTCTACCGACCAAAGATATCTCCAGTCAGTGTTGGGCATCATATCGGGACAATCATGATCGGGCAGTCTGCAATCGCAATCAGTTTAAATCTCGTGAGGGAAAGGGATGCGACAATCGAGTTCATCCTCTGCACAGTGTGGGGTAAGTCTGAGTGGAGATCATTGGTGCTTCTTGGCAATTGCTGACTTCACCTGTAGGCGCATTCGATATCGTCTCCGAATTCCTACCTCACGTCTCGATCATCCTATACCGAGTATACCCAACCTCGCACAGGTTTCTGTACAAGATATTCCGTCTATCGTGCATCACCACACTTATTGGAACGTTGGCCGAGACGATTCTCACCATGTATCTCTTTGGCAGTCTCTGGACCCGCTGGACGATTGCTTTTAAGGTCACCACACCAATGCTCCACGTCCTCTTCGCTTCAGCGCAGCTTTGGGGAAGCTACAATTTCTACAAAATGTACAAGAAGCAAGAGCGCATAATAGCAGAACTGGAAGGGCGGATGGATGATTCGGAAGCTGGGTCAAAAGTCGAGGAGGCCAAGAAGGACCGAACCATTATCACCCCAGTTGAACAAGTACA
>Ga0302140_10006270_pt1 | contig 14933 bp, 11 predicted proteins | sample I_Bog_E1_1_FD_202095 | JGI IMG/M metagenome (GOLD analysis project Ga0302140, IMG submission 202095) | Peat permafrost microbial communities from Stordalen Mire near Abisko, Sweden - I_Bog_E1_1 | ecosystem: Environmental > Terrestrial > Soil > Wetlands > Peat | place: Sweden: Abisko, Stordalen...
TGCACATGATGAAAGACAAATTAAAAAACGATGGCAATTAAAACAAAAAAAGTATGCGGTAAAACAAAATATTTTATTGAGTACTCAATTAAAATATAAGGGTATATTTTAACATCCTTAATATTCCGTTTTTACCAAGCTGGTAGTGTTATTTAGTTCGGATTTTTTTCACTTACCACATACTTTGGATTAGAACCTAAAAAAATTAACCCTTTTAGATAAATTCATAGTATCCTTTTAATTGTCAAAATTAAAAAGGAGATACAATCTACAAAAAGAGTTAACTAAAATATTTTAGCATATTCTTTTAAGATTAACTATAAATTATGTGGAATTTAATGTAGATCCTTCAATGAACCTTCTTCATTCTTACTTTTAAAGTTCTTGTATATAGGATACTCGCCCTGTTTACCTATTGAATTAGGTTTAACAAAATTATCATCTTCATCACTAATAATTAAACTAAAAGCAGCTTGAGCAATTTGAGTTGTCGTTCTATAATTTTAGGTTATTTCTTCATCTATAAGAGAAATAAACCCTAAGCGTGGGCTGGAAAACAATCTAAATTAAATTCTGCATTAGAGGCAAATATTTTGAGTAAAAGAAAAAATGATGTCAAAAAGTTATACTTTTGTGACATCATTTTTTTTAAATCTTTGATAATGTAGTTGTTCCTGAAAGCAGTAATATATCTGCCATATTTAATGGCATTGTTGAGAAAAATGAACTCATAAATGGGGCGTATAGTATTCCTCCGAGCATTGTTACACAAGCAGTAGATGCAACATTCATGTATTTATTCTTACTTCTCTTGTTAGTTTTACAATCATATACATTTGCTATCTGTGAAAGAATTAAACTAGTGAAGGCTAGTGTCCTTGCCTTTTGTAAACCAGCTCCTAGAAATAATGAACCTTGAAATATACCAAATGTTATTAATCCTGTTGCTATTCCTCTTCTTACTATTTTCTTCTTAAGTTCTCCATCAATAATTTTATCATCTTTTAATATAGGTGGACAATTCATTATATCATCAGATGGTTTTTCTAAAGTAAGCGCTGATCCAAGTATTGTTTCAGCTACAACATTTATCCATAATAATTGTAGTGAAAGTAATAATGGTATTCCAATAAGTACTGATGCCAATACTATTGCTAATATTTCACTTAAACATCCTGAAAGTAAATATCTTACTGAATTTTTTATATTTAAATTGACTGCTCTTCCTTCTTCAATAACCGCAACTATTGTTGCAAAGTTATCATCTGTAAGAATTATATCTGCTGTATCTCTAGCAACGTCACTTCCATTACGTCCCATCGCTATTCCTATATCTGCTTCCTTAATAGCAGGGGCATCATTCACTCCATCTCCTGTCATCGCAACTACATTTCCTGATCTCTTAAAAGCTTTTACTATTTTATACTTCTGCTCAGGAGAAGTTCTTGCAAAAACTTGTATTTTATTAATGATGACTGATAATTCATCGTCACTCATGTCATCTAGTTCAGTTCCTGATAATACTATGCCATCTGTTAAAAGTCCTATCTTTCTTCCTATGGCTGCGGCAGTGTTTTTATTGTCACCTGTTATCATTACAACCTTTATGCCTGCACCTCTACACTTTTGGATGCACTCCTTTACTCCATCTCTAGGAGGATCTTCCATACCGACTAACCCTAAAAACACAAAATTATTGTCTATATTTTTATTATCTTTTAATACCTTTTTATAGGCAAATGACAATACTCTTAATGCTTTTTTTCCCATTTCATCTGCTATATGTTGAAGATTTTCTCTATCGGCATAAGTAATTAATCTTTCCTTACCATTTTCATAAATTCTTGTGCATTTATCCAGCACTTTACTCAGAGAACCTTTACAATAAGCAGTCATTTCTTTCTCGTCCTCAACTAAAACTGTCATATATCTAGTCGAGCTATCAAAAGGAATTTCTTTTATTCTCTCATATTTATTAAATATCTCTTCTACTTTTGTATTATTTTTATAAGCCAAAGTTAATAATGCTCCTTCAGTTGGATCTCCATGAATTTGCCACTTTCCATCACAATTTGAAATAGTTGAATTATTACATAACACACCGGCATCTATTATTTTATGCAATGATTCTTTTTTATCTATTTCTCCATGGTTAAGTACTATATCTCCTTTAGGATTATATCCTGAACCTGTAATTTCATATGTATTATTATCAACATAAATTTCTTTTACAGTCATTTCATTCATAGTAAGAGTACCTGTTTTATCACAACATATTACATTTGCTGATCCTAAAGTTTCAACTGCAGGTAACTTTCTTACAATTGCATTCTTTGATGCCATCTTTTGAACTGAAAGTGCCATTGCTGCTGTTACTACAGCAGGTAGACTTTCAGGTATTGCTCCTATAGCAAAGCTAACTCCTAGGATAAATACTTGAACCAATGGTGTACCTCTCAAAAGTCCTAGAGCACTTATCCCCAAGCAAACTCCTAAAGCTAATTTTATAATTTTATTTGTAACTTTTTTTATTTTTTTCTCAATAGGAGCACATTCATTTTTAATATTTTGAAGCATATATGCTATTTTGCCTATTTCAGTATTTATTCCTGTAGCTACAACTATGGCCTTTCCCCTACCAGATAATACATTAGTCCCCATATAAATCATATTATATCTATTAGCTAGTTCTGTATTGCTATTACAAATATCTAAACTCTTGCAAACAGGTGCACTTTCTCCTGTTAGAGTTGCCTCTGAAGTTTTGAGTTCATAGCATTCTATTATTCTAGCATCCGCAGGTACTTTTTCACCTGCTTCTATAATAATTACATCTCCAGGAACAAGATATTTTGCATCTATGATGCGTTTTTTTCCATTGCGTATTACTGTTGCGTTTCGAACCATCATTTTCTTAAGCGAATATAAAGATTTTTCTGCTTTATGTTGTTGTAATGTGCTTAATATAGTCTCAACAGCTGCAATACCTAGAATAGCTACTGCATCAGCAAATTGCCCTAACATAAATGATACAAGTCCTACTCCAACTAATAACTTAGTAGAAAACTCATTTAGATTTTCAAAAAACTTTGCAATTATTGATTTCTTTTTAGCCTCTGAAATTACATTTAACCCCAGTTCTTTTATTGTTTCGTCTACTTGTGTTTTAGATAACCCATTTATAAAGTTAGTATTGAGCTTTTTTTCAATATCACATACTTTAATAGAATGATAATTATCAGTACTTTTAACACTTATATTTCTATTCGAAACTGCTAAAGGTATTTGTTGTTCTGCTGTTTTTTCTATATTTTCAACAATAACAGCTTTTTTACACATTAAAGAATTTGCAGCTTCCATATTTGTAGGTAAGTTTGCAAGCAATTTTTTTGAAATAAATCTATAGATTTGTCTTTTTATCAAATGTTCATCTGTTGTTTCATTATCGTATATAATTAATACACTTCCTGTAGATGGATTTGCTTTACAATACTTTACCCCAGTTATACAACTAGATAATCTTTCTATCTCTAAGGCTTTTTCTTGATTTTTATAAATGGATTGTATATATACTCTTATTCTTTTATGTAGTATCTCACTCCTAATTGTGTTATACGCTAAAGGCACTTCTTCTCACCCTACCATTCCTATTGTTAATTATGTGTTAATTTTTAATTAAAACATAGTTAAATTATTTCCTCTAAAAAGATATTTATTCATAAGAAACTTGTCTTTTACATATTACCAATATTTACATATCAGATTTAATCTTTATTTAACTTTAACTTTAAGAAAACTTTACAATGGTAGATTATCATATTAGTATAGTCGAAATTTAAATAAAGGCAGGTGTAGACTATGTTAACTAAAGAAAAATATGTTTTGGGTGAACATATCTATTTAGTAGAAGAAAAATGTATAAAAGTAATAGAGAAAGAGCTTGATTCATTTTTTGAAATACGCCTTAAATCTGTTCATTTGATTTCTGAATTATATCTAAAAAGTTCATTAAGAAGTTTAAACGATATTCTTAATTTTCTTAATATATCTAATGATGAAATTAAAAATCTTATTGAAACTGTGGTATATAAAATAAGTAATCAAATAAAATATGATCTATCTTATCAAACTATATATTTTAATATAGACAGTGAACTTGAAAATTATCTAAAATATATAGAAAATAGTATTGATGAATTTAGAAGAACTGAAAAAGTATTGAGTCTTTGTGAGAAGTTTTTAGATAAATCTTTATCAAAAATGTTTGGAACATGTTGTGAAAGTAAATCACTTAACTATGTTTTTAATCAATTAAACTTTCCTGGAAAAATGCTTGGTAATAATAGCTTGAAGCACCAAAAACAAAAACATAGCAATATTATATTTGAACAACTAAAAGGTTTTATACTAAACCTAAAATGTGATTTAAGAAATGATCTTGTTAAATCAACACTTCTTTTAGTTAATTCAATTTATACTTATGAAGAAGAATCAATCATTGCTTAAATATGTATACATCTCTTTCTTTGCAAGTAATCAAAAATGATTATTAGCTTTTAACAATATAAGGAGAGCATCTCAAAATGATTTTTCAAACATTTTGAAATACCCTCCTTATATTTGCAATATATCAAAATCTAACCCTATTATTATATAAAAAAAGTAATTTTTTAATTTTAAATCCTTATGTAAATAATATCCTAATTATTCCGAATATCAAGCCAATAAAAAATCCACAAATTGCACCATTTACTCTTATCCACTGCAAGTCATCCCCCACCTTCTCTTCTATCAATTCTATAAGTGTTTCATTATCAAGCTTTTCAATATTCTCTTTAACAAGTTTTCCTATTTTTTCATGGTTGTTATTAATATAATCTGATGCTTGTTCTTGAATATATTGCTCTAATTTATTAATCAACTGAACATCGGCTAAAATCTTATTTATTAAATTATCTAATAACGGCAATACGTTTTTTTCTATATAGTTATTATCATTAGTATAACTTAATATTGTACATTGCACTTTGTTTAGCATTTGCACAACAAAATCATACAACTGAACATTTTTAGTTAAATCGCCTTTATATTCATTTATCTTTTGCATAATATTTTCATCATTACTAATATTCTTTATATTGTCACGTATCCAATTAAGAATCATTGATCTACTTGGATTATCTATGTTTTTTAATTCTTTTAGTGTCAAAATAATAAGGTCTTGAATTATACTCCCTATTTTCTCCTCACCAACAATACTTGAAATTGTCTTAAGTGTATATTGCATTATTCCATTCACTTGGAGCTTTTTTATAGCACTAAATGCTGTACTTGCAATTTCTGTTTTAATTTCTTCCCTTTTTACTGCTTCTTCAAGCTTATCAAGTAGAATATCAAAAATTTTCTGTTCACAATTGTACTTTAAGCATAAATGAGTTAACACTTCAATAAGTTTTTTAGAGTCTAGCCTATCTAAATAACTAATTATTAAACTATACAAATAGTTGGAAGCATTGGTTATAGAAAAAGAACCTATAAAACTCTTAATTATGTAGTTTATTCCCGATTTAACCTCATTAGAATATATATTATTTTTACATATGTTCAAAAACTTTTGCACAACATTTAACTGATGAATTTTATTAAGAATGCTAGGTTTACCGAGCAAATCATTTTCTACTATTGAAACCAAAGATGTAGTTATTCTATTACGATTGTTAGGTAACAACCCAGTATGTGGAATTGGAATACCAAAAGGATATCGAAAAAGTGCTGTTACTGCAAACCAATCCGCAATTCCTCCTACCAAACCTGCTTCAAATCCACTTTGCAAGAACATGGCTATTATTTTATTGTTTGAAAATAGGGTGAATATGAAGCCAATAAGCATAATAATTAATGACATTAAAGCTTTTTGATTTGTTTTCACTTTCATGTTATAACCTCCTCTAAAGTATACGCTTATGATTACCACTTTTTCTAAAATTTATTTAACTTTTGCTTATAAAATTTTCAAAAGTGGATACACTTAATATTAAATCATTACAAAAATAATGCATTTAAGGAGGTATAGTCAATGGAAAACTCTGAATAAATAAGTTGAAAATTTAATTTTTTATTTATAATTTTTCTTTAAGTGGATACACTTAATATTAAAACATTATAAAAACAATGTACTTAAGGAGGTATATATAATGGAAAACTCTGAACAAATAGTTCAAGAAATTAATGAACTTAAACAAAAATATGAAACTATAATACAAAAACTAGATGGTATCGAAAAAGAAAATATACATAAGGAGCATACTATTAAACAAGCTGAAAATAACTTTGAAGTTATAAACAATAACATGAAAGAGCTCATGGAAAAAATGGATTCAATGCTTGAGGATAAAGAAACAAACAAAATGTTCAATAATGTTAGAAAAAATAGCTTTTCTATGATGAACATGATCACAAGTCCTATGAAAAAAATTACAATTAGCACTATGCGTACTCTCTTCACTATGGCTGACTATGCTTCTGAAAAGGCTGCTTACGCAAAAGAAGGTTTAGAAGATATTGTTGCAGAGGCTAAATATGAAAGTACGAAAAAAAGATCTGCTATGATGCCTGTTGAGCAATCTTAATACATTAAAATATGAAGATACAAAAATTATCTTCGATTCCGGGAAGAATGCGCTTAAGTATAGAAGGTCTTAAAGGAAATTCTAATTTAGCCATGCATATTGAAAACATCATCGAAAAACTTTCTAACATGCAATCAATTAGTATTAATATAAAAACCGGCAATATATTGTTAATTTATAAGCCATACTACATAGATGAGAATACGATATTAAATTTTATATATAAATTAAATATTAACGAATCCAATTTGATTAGTATAACATATGAGAGAACAAAGTTTTCTTCCGAGAAACTATTTAAAGATGAGAAATCATTATCACGGAAGCTTTTAGCTTTATCAATAGCTATAGCTTCCGTGTTGATTTTCTCATCAGCTCCCATATACGCTATCTCCTCTCTTATTCTAGGGTTTCCGGGAATAATATATGTCACCTCTCATTTTTCATTAAAATACACATTAATTGAAGCTTCCTTCAATAATATGTATGTCAAAGATACTAATGCTATTAGGTTTGTTAAAAATACAAAAAGCATTTTTATACATTCAAATTTAGTATTTAATAATGATAAGTTAGAGAAATTGGGATCAATGAATCACTTTAGAATTGAAAGTCTTATAAGTACTGGTGCAGTAGAGGATCCGATTAATATGGATGTTAGAAAACTAATAAGAGATTTAAGAGATATAGGAATTAATAACATAAACATTATTCCAGCGGATGAAAAAAAAGACTTATTATTGTATGCAAATAAAAGCCTTGGACTTTATAATATTCAGAAGAATGAGTACCCTCAAATGATACTTACTAATGAAAATGATATAAAGTCACTTAAAACTCTTGATAAAAAAATCATACTGAGCTTATCTTCATACAAATCATTTAATGAAGAAAGTATCCATATAGACCGTCATAAACTATATAAGATTCCGTGGTTAATCAAAACTTGTATAAATAATCAAGAATATTTAACAAGATCTCATGCTACTACTGTTAGTATTAATGTATTCGGAATTATGCTTGCTTTCATGAAATATATAAGCTTAAGTGAATCAATTATACTTTATTTCGTAAATACATTAGGAAATGTACTATATCTCAAGCATAAAACCTTACATCATAATAAGGAGGAATTACTATATGGAACAGAAACAGACTTTAGTAATGCTTGAAACAAAACTATCAGATATAGAAAAAAGTGTTCATGAAGCTATAACTTTTAGTTTAGAAACTATAAAATCTGATCCTTCTCTTGAAAAGGAGATTCTAAAAATGTTTATGACTGCATCTACAAGAATAAATGACTACTTTATTAGAGAAACAGAAAAAACTGGCACTCAACATGTAGGAAAAAGTGTAATAAAATATGCAATGTTCAAGAAATTCTAATTAATAAATACCTCCTTGTATAAAATGCATTTTACTGGAAATAATTAAAAGATGTATTTTATTACAAATGGAGGTATTTAAATGACATTAAATAAAAAGAAATTGTTTCTTGGAGTAGTTTTAGGTTCCTTAGGAATTTCATTATATAACTCATATAAAAACTACAAAGAAACATCTGAATATATTAAAAAAACTAAATCGAATCATTCTACTAACTCTGCCAACTTGATTGAAGTAGCTAAAGACGATAACATAGTAGACTATATAGATGAACTAAAAAACAAAACAAATATACTTGAAGAAAAATTGAATAAGTTTAAGAAATAATATTTACTTAAGGCACATTCAAAAAAATAATAGACTAGTATGCTTGTCTATTTTGCATCTTTGGTCTATTATTTTTTTCATGTACCTAATTTCTATATTAAAGAGGTGATTTATCTTGGATTGTTTAAGTGATTTGCCAGGAAGAGTAAGATTTAAATCATTAGATACATACTATAATACAGATCTTTCAGAGTATGTAGAAAAATACATAAACAGTCTCTATGGAGTAAAATCTGCTATACTTACAGAAAATACTGGCTCCATATTGATTTTATATGATATAGATAAAACTAATCTACATCTACTTAAAGAAAATATAGAAAATGCTCTTTCTTCCCCTATAGTTAAAGATGATATTAAATTAAAAAATTTCGAGGAATATTTTCATGCAATAAAAAACAGAAAAAATGCAAAAAGGAAATTTTTATTTTGGAGTGCATTTTACATTATACTTAAAATTAAAGGCTCTATTTATGGAAAATTCCCAGCAAGCAGAAATTTAAATGTACTTAAGGTTGCTTCTTTAGTAACTATTGTTGGTGGATATCCCCTAATTAAAAGACTATACAAAAAATTTGCTAAAAATGTACCAACAGATGAAGATATTTTACTAGAACTTACTGCTCTATCTTTTACAATTTTAAGAGAAAGTTCTAAAGGTGTATTAGTTCTTATATTTAAAGCTTTAAATGATTATATTAAGTTTTCTGCTGAAGTTGAAAGCAGAAAGGCTTTACTAGATTCTTCTGGTGATAACTATAAAATGGCCTGGATTAAATCACATGATGGTAATAACATTTTAGTTTCAGCAGATACATTAAAAATTGGAGATTATATTTATGCTTATACTGGCGAAGTTGTGCCTGTTGAAGGAGTTGTAGAAGAAGGTAATGCTTTAATAAATACTTTATATTGCACTGGCCAACCAGTAATTTCTCATACAGGCAAAGGCTTTAAAATTTATGAAGGTACTGCAATAGTTTCTGGTGATTTAAATATTAAAGTTACCAATTTACCAGATTCAACAGAAAAGATTGATATTTCCCCGGATAAACTTTACCTTCATAACAGAACTAAAGGATTTCAAGATAAAATGACTCCTGTTGCACTAGGAGTTGCTGGCTTAAGTTTCTTATTTACTGGTAACATACTAAATGCCTTTTCTGTATTGCTAGTATTAAGTCCTAAGGCTACTTCCGTTGCCTTAAATTCTGGAATTAAGAATTACATATCGTTATTAAATAAAAATCATATTTATCTAAAAAATGCAAATACCTTTGAAAAGATATTAAATGTAAATAACATTATCTTTGATAAGACTGGAACCTTAACCTATGGGAAAATGAACATTATATCTATAACTTCATTTGATAACGAATACTCTGAAAAAGAATTGCTTAAAATATGTGCTACCTGTGAATCTGAAAATTTTCACCCTATCTCAGTAACTTTACAGGATGCTTGTGATGATATTGATTTTAGTCGCCTTCATAGTTCTGTACTTATACCATCTCAAGGAATAAATGCAAATTATAACAATAACGAAGTTCTAATTGGTAACAAAAAATTGATGGAAGATAATCATATAAATTTATTAAAAGGAAAAGAAAAATATATAGATTCCCAAAAAGAGTTTTTAATCCCTGTCTTTATATCTATAAATAAAAAGCTTGTAGGTATAATAATTCTAGATGACATTATAAGAAAAGATTCTAAAGAGTTAGTAAATAGATTGAGATATAATGGTATAAACAATATATCTATACTAACAGGTGATTCTCATGCTAAAGCACAACAAATAGGTTCTCAATTGGGAGTAAATAAAATATATAGCAATATGAACCACTTAGAAAAAGCTCAGATAGTTAAAGATGAAAGTACTTACGGTACTGTTATGATGATTGGTGATGGAGTTAATGATGTGTCTGCTATGAGAGTTGCGGACATTAGTGTAAGTTTTGCTAACAGTTCTTGTGACAAGGTAAAACTCCACTCTGACTGTATTATATATGATGATAGTTTGACAAGGCTTACAGATTTAATATCTATATCTCAGAAATCTTATACTGCTATTACTCGAACTATTCTTCTCTCAAATCTATATAATATAACTCTTGGTTTTATTGCCTTTACAGGAGGTCTTAATATATTTGTAGCAAAATCCTTAAATACGCTAAACTCATTATTAGTACTACTACTTAATCAAAGGATTCAGTATATAAAACCAGGTAAAATAGATAATAGCTTTTATTTAAAGGAAGATAATAATCCTGTAAAGTTGTTAAATTAACGATAGCATTAACTGCTGTAAAATAAATTTATTCATTATACCTAAATTGAATTGTGTTTAATATAAATATTACAATTCAGTTTAGGTATTTTGTTATAAAAAAATTCATAAGTATTCATTCATATTAATCTAAGCTTATACCTTAAATCCATTTTTGATTGTTGGATAAAGCAATCCCCAGTAACGTAGCTTCTTTAAAATCAATGTCCTTAGAATTATCAACATCTGCAGTTTCTGGTTTTTTTATACCTCGAATGCTATAGGCAATTCTAACACTTATATTATCAACATTATTGGCTAGGGCTATAAAAAGTGTATATATAAACTCCATGTTACCACTCCCTATATAAAACCTCACTCACCTCTATAATATGGAAAATTTTTAAATATGTGAAATAATTTTAAAATAAAATATTTATATGTACTCATGATAATTTTTTGTACATCAATAAATATATTATCTTATACAGTAATTAATTGGGAACAGTATTAATATATAGACATTAATTTATTCAGACCTTAAGACAGGAATTATTGGTTGAATTATTTGATACAATATTCCTTAAATGCTAATTAAGTAAATTACAAAATGTATTTTCTTAAACATAGTCAATAAAAAATGTAGAATTTAATATAAAGTTAATTGAAATGTTATTTTTTATGTATTTCTGAATTGCCTTAATTATTTTGTGATTGTTCTACTTAATGTTAATTCCAATCATATTTTAATTGTTAAACATAAGTTAAATATGTTGAATGTCAGTTAAATACGTTGAATTTAGTCGAAAATTACTTTATGCTACTCTTAGTTAGAGAAACTAAAAAGGGGGAAATTAACATGATGTCTAAAAAAATAAAACTAGACAGTATTCGTACTAAATTAATTATTAGCTTGGTAGCAATTTGTGTGATTCCATTAATTATAACGGGATTTGGTTCATATAATCAATCAAAGTCAATCCTTAGTAATAAGTTAACTGTTACAAGTACACAAACACTTACAGAAATAAATAATGGGTTACTTGATTACTTTCATGGTTTTTCAGATATAGTTTCTATGACTTCAAAGAACCCTGGTATTGTGAACATTGACATAGATAATAATACTGAAAGTATAATGGATATATTAAAAGGCGTAAAAGAAAGTGACAAAGATATTCTTGATATATATTATGGGACTGCTTCTGGAAAATTTGCCATATGTCCTGAAGCAAAAATGCCTGCAGGATATGATGCGACTGCAAGACCATGGTATAAACAAGCTTTAGAACATAAAGGTCAAGTTATAATAACTCCTCCATATCAAGATGCTGTAACAGGGAATAATGTTGTTGGAATAGCACAAACAGTAGAGAAAAATGGACAAGTAGTTGGAGTTATAGGAATAGATTGTACATTAGCTACACTTGCAGAAAGAATATCTACAAAGAAGGTAGGTAATACAGGATATGTGTTTATTGCTGATGTATCAGGCAATGTTTTAGCTCACCCACAAAAGGAAGTTATTAACACAGATGCAGCCTCTAAGTTATCCTTTTGGGATAAAGCAAAATCAGAAAACAGTGGTTTTGTTAATTATGACGATAATGGTATAAAAAAGTTTGGAGTATATCAAACAAATGAATTAACAGGTTGGAAGTTAGTGGCTACATTAGATGAAAGTGAACTCTCTAATGATACCAAATCTATATTGAAAACAACTTTCTTAATAATAGGAGTAATGGCCTTAATTGCAGTATTTATGTCATTATTATTAAGCAAAGGAATAGCTAATAATATCAAAAACTTAAAAGAAGTATTTGCTAAGGCTTCAAACGGAGACTTAACTGTATCTATAACTGCTTCAACAAAAGATGAATTTAAGGATTTAGCTATATCATTTAACTCAATGATAAGCAATATATCAGAACTTATGAAAAGTGTTACAAAGTCATCGAATACAGTATTAGAAACATCAACAAGTCTTGCAAGTATGTCAGAAGAGATAACAGCTTCTATAAATGAAGTAGCAAAGGCAATAGGGGATGTTTCCGTAGGAGCAACTGAACAAGTTCAAAATTCTCAAAAAGGTTCGTCTGAAATGGAAGATTTATCAAAAAGATTAGATAAAATTAGTGTTAATTCTAAGGAAATGGATAAAATCTCAAGCGATACTAAAGAATTAGGTTCAAAAGGATTATACATGATAGATACATTAACTGAGAAATCAAATAAAACTAAGACAGCTACTACAGAAGTTAATGATATAGTTAAAGATATGAATGAAAGCACTAAACAAATAAATGCCATATCTGAAACAATAGCTAATATAACAGCACAAACTAATCTTTTATCATTAAATGCAAGTATAGAATCTGCACGTGCAGGTGAGGCTGGTAAAGGATTTGCTGTAGTTGCAGAAGAGATAAGAAAACTTGCTGAACAGTCCAAAACTTCAACAGAAGAAATAAAGGTAATTATAGCAAGTATACAGAAGAAATCAGATACAGCAGTAAAAGCTATCCAATTAACAGAAAGTGTAGTAAATGAACAGGACTTAGCAGTAGGTGAAACTCAACAGATATTTAGTGAAATCTTAAAATCAATTGAAATAATGATTACTAAAGTTGATGAAGTAAAAGTATCTATTGTCGATATAAATGAGAAAAAGCAATCAACAGTATCAGAAATTGAGAATATTTCATTTATATCAGAACAAACAGCTTCTGCTTCAGAAGAAGTTACTGCTTCCACAGAAGAAATAACAGCTACTATGGACGGGCTTACAAGACATTCAATTGAACTTCAAGTATTAGCAGAACAATTAGGGACTGAAATAAATAAATTTAAAATTAATTAATATAGGCAAAATGGAGCAGATGTATGATTACATTCGCTCCATTTTTTATTAAGACATACTCATGCAACTATATTGCTAGAAGCTGGTGCAACTATAAAGAATATTCAAGAAAGACTTGAAAATAGTACATCCTCAATCACCATGGATGCTTATTCTCATGTTAATAAAAAGATGTCTAATGACAGCGTTAATCTTTTTGAAACTATAATAAGCACAAAACTTCCGACCACATAAATCCACGTTCAGAAGAATGTCGGAAATTTTCATTCTTCCGACCATTTCTTAAGTTAAGTAATATCAATAATTCTAATATAGTATTTTTCTATTTTAAGTCTAATTTAGTAAAATGCTTTTATTTTATAAGTTAATGCTTAAAATCTTTTATTTTATAGAATCTTTGGTTGATTTGTACCATCAAGAGGAGCCTTACCATGAACTAAATTCATTCCTATAGAGTATATAGTTTCAGCTTCTGCACGAGCATCTTGAATAACAGCACCAGTCATAAAACCTTTATTTACCAAATATCGAGCTTCTGGTATCGCATCAAGTCCAACAACTAAAATATTTTTTTCTTTATTTCCTTTGTTATATCCGTATTTTTGAAGTGCTTCAATGGCACCTATTGCCATAGCATCATTATTTGCAATTATGGCTTCGATTTTATCACTATAATTTAAAAATAATGATTCAATATCCTCAGCCCGCATTTTTTTTAGCATATTCTTATAAACTCAATATCATAATATCACCAAAGCTTGGATTTGTTATTGATGCAGATAGAACTAGTGATGATTCTCACAAAATGGCGTGAGAAAAGGCAATAAACATTTTTGATTTAATGTTTATTGCCTTAAATTTTTATCCGATAACTAGTAGCTGTAGCAATTCTTTAAATAATTAAATTATTTTACCTTCATTTCAGATCCTGAAATAAATCCTAAACTTTCTATACTATCTTTATTATCACTACTTGTTACAAAGTCTATAAAGCTTTTAGTTGCATCCTTTGCGTCTCCCTTAGTGTACATGTGTCCCCATGACCAAAATTTATAAGAACCATCACAAATATTTGCTTTATCAGAAGATACACCATCAAGTTTAACTAATGTCAAAGTATCTTGAGCTTCTTTAGTTTGCATATATGCTAAACCTACATAACTTACTGCACCATCATTTTGTTGCATTGCACTTAATACTGCACCATTTGAATCTTGAGTTACTCCAAGTGAATCATTTTCTAAAGATTTATCTCCTCCAAGTATTGTCTTACAAAAAGTTGCTCTTGTTCCTGAACCTGCTGTTCTATGAATTAACAATATGTCTTTATTAGGACCTCCAACATCTTTCCAGTTAGTAACTTTTCCAGAGAATATGTCTTTAATTTGAGCTGAAGTTAAATTATCTATTCCTAGTGATTTACTTATTACAACACCAAATCCTTCAGCTACTACTTTAT
>Ga0302140_10006271_pt1 | contig 14933 bp, 12 predicted proteins | sample I_Bog_E1_1_FD_202095 | JGI IMG/M metagenome (GOLD analysis project Ga0302140, IMG submission 202095) | Peat permafrost microbial communities from Stordalen Mire near Abisko, Sweden - I_Bog_E1_1 | ecosystem: Environmental > Terrestrial > Soil > Wetlands > Peat | place: Sweden: Abisko, Stordalen...
TGGTTTATGTGGGGATCACTGCTTGCTACGTCCGCCCCCCTACAATAGGTACGTGTACTCACCAACAGCCCGAATTTCATGCTGAACAATTTTTTAGTCTTCTGGCCGTGACGTTAGGGCGGCCTCGATTGATCAATCGAGAGGATTTTTCAACCCAGGCACCACTGAATATCGAATATCCGAAGGACCCGGCACGGACACTCCCACTATCCTCCGACAACTCGCCCGCCTATAGCATGACGATATTCTTGTCATTGGGGCATAAAGTTCACGACATGCTGTCCCTCTCAGCTCAAGGCGTGTTTATCCGAGACTATTCCAGGCTGCTGACTATTCATGACGAGATAAGTTCTCTACGATATAAAGTGCCTGTACTACCTTTGCCAGAGCGAGCAAATCAGTCAAGTGAAGCGGCCACTTCAGCAACTCTGCGACTCACTATACTGCGGTTGAGTCTCTTGAACACAATCAACGCTGTACTCATAGCTCTACACCGACCCATGATAGCAAGCCAACTCCACAGTCGCTCAGCAGCTGTGAACGCCGCTCTTGAATCGCTCGATCTACAACAATCCATATTCGATCTCATTCCTCATTCGCAGTCTAGATTCTACGGGACCACCTTTTCGACTATCGAAACTTGTGTCTTTCTTTGCGGCATTATGATTGAACTGCCGCCGCAGGACCCGGTTGAGGATCGCAGAATAAGGCAGGCTATTCTTCAAGGCACGTCACGACTCTCCGCCATCAAAACCAGAAGTTCATTAGCAGAATCTGGTGAGAAGGTATTGCAACAATTTTATCAAGAGATCCAGGCAGCTCAGCAGCCCGCGTTCGAAGAGGTGGTTTTGTTTCAGTCGCAATCTCAGCCAGCAAAATTGCTGGACGGAATTGATCACTTGGGGAACGTCTCTATCCCGTCGCCACAGCAACCTGCGTATGAATCGTTTCAATCACTGTTTGGGACAGGAGAGAGCCTTGTTGGGCCATTTGAATCCATACATGATCAGGAATGGGATTTCGAAGACCTTTCCCAGGATGTTATTACAGACTTTTCCGATCCTAATAATTTATTCTAATTCGAAAATAACATTATATTTCCTATTAGATATATGAAATTCTTCTCGGACCCTGTTTGTCGAGCTCGTTCTAGGCATAGCTGATACAGAACTCTTTATCTGGATCGGTTTGAGTATGTGGCCTTATAATCTAGATAGCTCTAAAGAGGTACTTGAATCGGCAGGAGTAAGGTTGACAAGCTAGTTAATCACATAAATTATATACCTAATACTAATTATCTATGTGTAGCTAATTAATTATACTATTCCTGGCCTAAAGGTCTGGACTAGATAGGTTAGGGAATAAGCTAGGCCGGCTAGAATATCCGTAACCTTTGGGGCCTCTTTAACGATATTAATGGCTGAAGCTCTAAATCCACGCAGTTATTATTACTTTTAGTAATTTTAGAATTTCTTTTGTTATATAGGCATGTGACTGAATAACCTGAGCAGAGGGTTTGGACGACGTGGGGCGATTGAATCCATGCACGTGCAGCGTACAAGTAAGCACAAATGGCGCAATTCTAGGGCGTATTATCTTCTTCTCTTTCGCATCCTACAAACTGTACGCTCATGTGAAGGGTAATGTCGTGTCTTCAGCTTCCCCCATCCCAGCGAGGACTGGCAAATCTCAAGCCAGATCTAATGACGGACCTCAGTCGAGAAGTCGAAGGATTTCCGAGCTATGATGAGGTACTCTGCCCCGAGGGCTTGATAGACATCACAAGAGCAGGTAGCGATCTGATGGTGAAGGATGTGGGAAAGTACATCAAGGCAAAAGTTCCGATTGATTACAAAAACAGTAGGATTTTGCCTATCTTGATTGTATAATCCAGTAGCCTAACGATTCGGAAGTTCTATCTTATGCAGCAAACGCCGGCTCCGATGAGCTTATAGCTGCCATATCGAGTTTTATCAACAGATATTTCTACCCCGCCGAGCCAATCCAAGTTTCACAAGTCATGGTGACAAACGGTGTGTCCGCACTCCTGGACATGCTTCCGTTCGCCGTATGCGATTCTGGGGAAGGTATAATGTACGCAACCCCCAACTACGGCATGTTCAGACACGATATAGAGACTCGTAACGGCATTGAAATAGTGGAAGTACCATGCGAAGAACCATTCGATCAATTCTCTGCAAACAATGCCGACGAACTGATTCTAAAGTTTGAAGCAGCACTCGAAGGCGCTTCCCAGAGAGGCATACGTGTCAGAGCAATTTTGCTGTGCAACCCGAGTAACCCGCTAGTGAGATATTACTCTGCGGTGACTTTGACTCGGCTAGCCAGGTTCTGTGCTCAGCATCAACTTCATCTTATCTGTGACGAGATCTACGCAATGTCAACATTTCCCAACAATGGATTGGATGACTTTACCTCTGTCCTCTCAATTAATACGGATACTATCGTTAACAACAGAAATATACATGTTCTATACGGTGTTTCCAAAGACTTAGGTTTTGGTGGGCTGCGTTTAGGATTTTTGATTACTCGGAATGATGTTCTGAAAGAAGCATGTCTTCAACTGGCGTATTAATTCTAACCCCCCTCTCTTTCCAGCTTTCACTGACTGTTGATTGTGAAGGACATCGATTGAGATAACTCTGTTCTCTGATTATCTTTTCACCAAACTCCTAAGTGATAAGTCATTCATCGATGACTTCTTCAAGAAGTACCGTCGTCGTCTACGAGATCGCTATATCTGGACTACCTCTTTCCTCGAGAAACATAGGATTCCATTCGAGCCAGCTAATGCCGGACTCTTTATCTGGATCAACTTGAGTGAGTGGCTTGATGATCTAGAAGACTCCAGGGAAGTTACAGAATCAGCGGGGGTAAGGTTGACAAGATGGTTGACAGGTGTATACCTTGAGCCTGGAGAGGCACGTGAAGTTGACATTCGGTTTGCTAGTAACTAATATCAGCATCCGGAAGACATTCTACTCGCCTACGACTGGCAGCTTTCGCCTGGTGTACACCTCCAATCCTAAGGTCTTCGAAGCCGGATCCAATCGCTCGGCCGACGCGTTGAACAGGTATAGACGGTTGAGTGGCAACGAATCCTTAGAGTGTAGCATCTATAAGGAACAGTATTTCCTAGGTACTCGCAAGTCTAGCTCTAAGGGTCGACTTGCAGGATTTATATGCTTTGGGTAATCGAGTTCGAAGTCTGCGCTGAAATCTTCTGCCGAAAATCTACAGAAGCAAATGATGTTAATTTGTCAATGCGCTTGATTATTCTTAGACTAAAACCACCCGTGGGCTTTCACAGTGTTTCAATTGAGCCCTTATATGTTGTATTATGTTCACAATCAACATGTAAGTGGTGATACTCCCAAACCTTCCAATAAGAGCCTCGGGAGCTGGTAATTCACCGGGTTTCTGATGCGTAGTCCATGTTTGTAGTGTAATTTTATAACTAGATCCAGTGTGTATATAGATACTTCCAAGCAGAACCTATCACTATATAAAATTCTCAGCCCAATAGAGAAGTTATTTCTACAGAAACAATAGATTTTCTGCAGGTTGAGAGTAGCTTCCGTGCTTCTATTGTTTCAGGTCTAACCCCCTAGATAAGGATGATTTCCCTTTTCTTACTATTCCATTCACCCAAGGAGTAGTACACATCCATCGCAGGGTCTTCTTCGTAGTAGCCCACTCGCGCGTATCTGTCTCCAGTCCCGTCAATCTGCTCTAAAAGCAATCCTGCCAAGTCTTGCTTGTGTCTCCCGCCTATACTTTTATGCTGAACAGGCATACAAAAGAACCTGCGGTCTCCTAAATTCCTCTTCTCTGGCACGTCCAAGTAGTCAAGCAAAAAGGGTAGTTCATAGCCACTTTGGTGATGCATAATCTGATTAGAGTGCGTTTCTTCCACCCACTCGAATATGACGGGCTGCAGATGAGCCCGCACCCTGAGACATCCATCCTCCAATAGACCAAATGGGTTGTCCACCGACCGCGGCGTTATCTCCACGGCTAAAACCTCAGCTAGGACGACATCTTTTGTCTTTAGACTCGCGCCCCAGATTACAGCCCCATCAATTGCAGCCCAAGACCAAGATGGGGCTCGGTACTTCTGTACTCTTTGTGTATCACCACTGTCCGTATTCGGGACATACCAAAGAAGCTGCTGTGGAAGGGCTTCTCGCCACAGCCCAGCCACGTATTCACTGCGTGTGGCTTTTCGCAACTGTTTTGCAATGCCAGAAATAGCAATTAGTTTGTCCTGCGAGTGGTTCAAGACCCTGGTCGTGTAATCTCTGACAATGTCTGCCCAGTAGAAGTAGATCGAGGCGTTTGAGATCCAATCATCTTCTGGTGTGAATACCCTGTTCAGAATTTTGTATACAGAGTGTTCTTGGCCAGCGTAAGGCCATGACGGAATGCCTGCCGGGAAGGTCTCAGAAGCTTGCAGCTGCCGGCACTGCCACATCAACTCTTTGGAGCTGAAATCGATCAGCCGACTTGGAAGGCGGCGTTCTTGGAGGACCCAGCCTCGTTTTTGGAGAGGTTCTTTTTCCAAGGCTGCTCTTCTAATGTCCCGTTGTATGATGAGGTAAGGCTGTTGAGAATGATTCGTTCCAGACTTTAGATCGAAAATGCATGGCAACACAGACGCAGCATCTCGTTTGAAGAACAAGCCGCCTAAACTGTTCGATGACCCCGTGGCTGCAATGTTGCAGAGCGAGTGGCTGTATACTTCATCCATGAGCACAGCTTGTACCTCCCAATCTTTTGGGTCGTCTTGCACAATACACAACGAATCGATCCAAAGATAGCGACACATTAAGCCCCTTGCGACGTTGACTGCATCTCGAAAAGTAGGTGGGAGATTTTTGATGGGTAATCCGGAACGAAGGAGGGATGCGGTAGAGGCTGTATGCTGAAGCAATGGCACCTTTCCCCAGCAGTGACTGAGAGTCATATACGGAACATCCACTGCAGAGCTGTTCAATTCAACAAGAAGAACTTTGTCCTCCTCAAAACTCAGGTCCAAAAGTCGGGTTGGGCAGAAAGTGGTTTCGGAAATGTTCTTGCTGCAAGCTGCGTGGTTCTGAACACAGTAGTTGTACCAATCGCTCACTTGTCGCAAGCAGTCGCTAGACCCTGTACTTTGACTGACTTTTCCACTTCCCTGGCGCCGTAAGAACTCCATATTCTCGCACGGCTGGACAAAAAATCCTAAGCTTCGGTTCTCAAGTTTGGCGAAAGGAGCATGTCTCTCATTTTTGTCCACAACCACAAATTCGATGGTGGATAGTCGTGGAAGCCGTCCGTCGAGCTGGCCACGGAACTCCGTAAGAACATCCGTCCTCCTTCTCAGATACTCAGCCTCTACTTGTTTGAGTTCTGGCATCAATTTCGTATGTTGGAAGGTTATTATATCCCGAGACTTGTCCAACGACGCACGAATCTGCTGAAAAAAGAGCCTGAAACCCCTTGACAGCGCAATGCCGGGTGGTGCGAAATTGAGTTCCAAGGCAATTATGCAGCATATTTGACATTTCCTGGCAACAGAGTCTGCAAGGCTTTCCAAAGAGATGTGGTGTGCCATGAATTGGGTTGTATGTTTATGATCTGGCAGACTGGTGAAGTAAGCTGTGAGCACTTTTTTGCACCATCTGCACAGCATGCTGAAGAACTATGATTTTGGTGTCCAAAAGTAAGTCTCGTATTCGATGGTGACGCAAATTGCAGTCGGAAACGTAGAATTAAAAATCACAGGCTATTGAAATAAAGTCGATGGAAGACCTCATAGTAGCCCGGCTAGGTTGACTCGATGATGAGCTCAAACTCAAAAGGACCTTCTTGGTTGCTGGGTCTGTGGCAGCCTGACAGGCGTGCAATGTCGCCGAACGTCGGACGAGCTCGCAAACCTGACCCTCAGAGTGCTTTTGGGAGAGATTGCGTTCGATGGATCAAAAAAGATCCCGGTCGCTTGATAAGTTGTCAGATGGGGATGCGCGGAGCTGAACTATATATAAGTAGGACCTGTGAAGAGAGCCGGGCACGAGAGAGAGTTGAGACCTGTCAGCTGATGGTCACGTGCATGGTTCGGCATCCTTTGGTAATCTCCGCTAGCTTCCGTCAGCCTACGCCCACTATAGCTAGACTTCAGCACTATCTTCCTTTTAGCTCTTCAGACTGAGTATCAAGACTCATATGTATTGCATTTGTCAAGATCAGTGCAAGCAAAGCAGAAGGTAGCGAGGAACAGCGCAAAGAATGACAGGTCATCACGGTATCGATCACTGTAGTGGTATATCGTAGGATTTCAAGAAATGTGACGTCCTGGAGTTGTTGAGAAGATGTTGGATGCTCACGGCTTGAACGTTTAGGTTAGGCAGTTGAGCGTCTAGTCGGCTTAGTTAGCCCCGAGTCCCGAATCGACACCCATGGGTGATTATGCTAGTTCATGCACCCACCAACTAATTAGTTGCGCTAGCACTTGGGCTCTTGAAATCAAATTCCATCTTTGTATTTTGCATAGATATATTCTTGAAAGCTCTAAACAGCATACCCCGCACTATTCAACTGTCTCGGATCCCCCGCCGCCTCAAAAGTCCCATTCCCCAACCGTCTCAACGCCTGCGCCGTCGTGCTGCCAACAGCCACAAAAGCGATATTAGCCCCAATACTCTTCATAAACGCCGTCGTCTCATTATTATACCCCTGCACATGGTTGATGGCACTGCCATACTCGAAAGACACCGTGTTAGGACTCAACTGATCGTGCATCCGGGGCTGAGCAAGACTTTGAGTTGAGGTCATGTTCTGGTCGAGCACGTGCCACAGGTGCTGTGCTACTTCTGTGATAATACGGGATCCACCAGCTGAGGCGTGGGAGAGGTAGATGGTGCCGTTGGGGAACTCGACGATGGTGGGGGAGATGGAAGACAGTGGGCGTTTGAAGGGCGCGATGAAGTTTGCTTCCGTTGGGATGTAGCCGAATGCGTTTGTGGTGTTGGGGATGCTGAAGTCTGGTTCGCAGCACGTTAGCTTCGAAGTTAGGAGATGCAAAGAGGGGGATGGTACCATTCATCTCATTATTCATTATCACGCCGGTCTCGGGAACCATCAACTGGCTGCCAAACAGCGTGTTAACTGTGCTTGTAATCGCAATTGTGAGTCCACTCTTATCAGACGCAACACCAGCTGATGTTCCGCTGTCCGTCAAGATTCCATAGCCATCTGGATCATAACTCGACGCATTAAGCGTATGGAACTCCTCGATCTTGCTCCTGACCTCCTCAGCCGTCTGTTCCGAGTACATCTTGATTTGATAATCCGTGAGATTGGGAGAGAATGTGGGGTCTCCGAGCAGCGTTCTCTGCCCGTACGCAAACCGCATGCCTTCATCTAGGTAATGTGTTGAGAAATTCAGCTGAGAGGGGCTAGACATGTCGTAGCCTTCGATAACCTTCATGATGCTCAGGACAACAGCTCCACTCGATGGTGCGCTCCCGCTATGTATCCTGAATCCTCTATATGTGATATTGCTCGTCTGACGGATCTCCACAGTGTAGTTCGCCAGATCGGCGAGAGTCATTGTGCCGTTCGACTTCTGCAGCGCGGTGATCGTTGCATTGGCAATAGCACCCTTGTAGAAGGCATCAGGGCCATACTCCGCAATGCTCTCCAGCGTGTTCGCATATCGTTTCCTCGTCATAACATCTCCAAGTCCAAGCCTTGTCCCGTTCGGTGCAAAATCCAACGCCCAAGTTTCGTCGTTTGTAAGGAAATCATAGCTCCCCGCTGTCGCCGAGGCCATATATCGCACCAAATCCGCCGTGACATTGAACCCATATCTCGCCAACTTAATCGCAGGCTGCATCAAATGCTTCCAAGGCAGAGTCCCATACTTCTTGTGTAAATGGTCCAACCCATGCAGCTCTCCAGGTACTCCACTTGCTAAGCCTCCGTATAAAGAGTAATTCGAGTTCGACAGCGGAGGGGAATACATCGTCTCGAACGCTGCAGCCGGTGCTCGTTCGCGGAAATCAATGAACTCGTAGCTCCCATTGCTGGACCGGACGAGCATGAAGCCTCCCCCGCCAACGCCGGAATGGTACATCCCAATGACGCCGACGCAGAATTGCTGCGCTATGAGCTGTTTTCCGTTAGTTTTGCAATTGATAATGCCGAAGGAGGGAGGACATACGGCATCTGCGGCATTGCCGCCTTCTCTCAAGACGTCAATTCCAATTGCGCAGCAGACAGAGCTCTCGGAGGCAACGGCTCCCAGCTCCTGATCGCGGGAGGGGACTGGATCTGCCCATACCGAGGCGGCCAGGCCGAAGCCTAGGATAACAGCAGAGAGTAGCATTGCGAAGAAGACCACTTTCTACAGACGAACAAGAACAAGAAAGAGAAGTGAGAATGAGATGCAGAAGAAGCTCTCAAGCTTCACCCACCTTTGATCACCTAGCTTGGTCGATCCATGACGGCCAGAAACTAATCAGGCCGATCGTGCCTATCTATCTGGAGGCACGGCGTCTGCTCTCATTCCATTAGCACGTCCCTGCGCGAGTATGAATAATGCCTAATCGTCCGCGTGCTGAGATAAAAGCGAGCGTATTCTCGATGAGGCAATTGGGAGTGAACGTGCGGAGAAAGTGATAACGGAAGCTTGCTAATTTTGCAGGGGTTTGACCTGGCGAGCCTGGTAAATGTACCGCCGGCTGTGGCTGACTGGTGGCGCAGGAGGACTTGGTCACGCTTTTCTCACTTACTTGTATAACGTCCGATATTTAGTAGCACTTGTATAACGGACGAAACTACGCAGAAAGTCCTTACCTACTCAATTTTCCCCAAAACTCGACTTCTATAGAATATTCTTGGAGAGATTGCGCGACTACTAGACAGAAAATTTCAGGCATATCTATAGGTAAAGATAAGTGATATTGGAGTCGAGTTTGCCCTTACTCAGAATACTCGGTCTCTTGTTCGGATTCGGCTACTTATACTTCAGGTTTTGGTCCCCCTTTCAAATTTCCGGTTAAGGCTTGTTGGTTGGTGATGGTACCTATTTCTGCTACGTCACGTGAGAGAAGTGAGACATTCATTTCAGCTTCTTTACAGCCTCGTCGAACATTGAAGCAATCTGCTTCTGCCTCTGGCTTCCATCTCAACCTCCTATTTCTACTCCACGCTGCAGTGCTATTGTTCGGTTATTGTTGGCGTTTTATAATATTATATTGCGTTTATTCAGAGCGTATCTTTCCTTGCCACCTTAGCATATCTCGAAAACTTGCCTTCCATCCAGAGCCCGATGTCGATCATGTCGACGGATCCCAAGGCACAAGGCACTCTCGTACAGTCTTCTAGAGATACCAGTGCAGTTGAAAATGACCCTGTTCTACCAAGTACACCTGAGGACTTCCAGCACCAGCCCCTCGACCTCTCGACAGGGGAGTTTCGCCTCGTCCAAAAGAACAGGTTGGGTCCGAAGCGGGAACTTTGCTCACCGTCAATAAACCTAGAAATGCGCCATTTCCATTTCAATGACGCACCGGTGTATACAGCGGTGTCATACACATGGGGCGACCCTACCATAACGCGACGAATACACGTTAATGGCCGCCCGTTCCACATTCGTTCAAACCTGTGGCACTTTCTTCAAGCGAAGCCTTATACAGGCAAATGGTACTGGATTGATGCGTTATGCATAGATCAATCCAATGTCAGAGAACGCAACCACCAAATTAGCTTGATGTCTAATATCTACAGCGCCGCATTAGGGGTTGTCGCATGGATCGGTCGTGCTGCCGATGGGAGCGATGAGGTATTCCGATTTGTCAAAGCTCGCCATATGGCTGAATGGCTAAGCCTTCCGGCAAGGGGCTCACGTTTAGACATAGCACTCGCCGCGATTTGGGAAAGGCCCTACTGGCACCGTCTTTGGATCGTCCAAGAGTTTATTCTCGCCCAAAAACTGTTCATTCAGTGTGGCGGAAGCATAACTAGCTGGATCGCCTTCTCTAGTTTCATTTTCTTTCAGGCGGAGTTTGCTGAGAGGTCTACTATTCCGCCACTGCATATATACGCACTTTTCTCAGAAAGGAAGTGGCGGTTTGGCCTTAGAAGGGATTTGAGTCGTCTCATCGATGTCTTCGGCACATTCGAGAGCGAAGATATCAGGGACAAGGTGTATGCGGTTCTCGGAATCGCGGAGTCGCATGGAATTGTGGTTGACTATAACAAGTCAGTATTGGATATCTACCTCGAGATTCTCGGGAGTGTTGCAGCATCCGAAGTGGAGCAGCCTGTCATGAACCACTTACTATTCAGTGAGAAGCTAAGAAGATACTTAAAGCTCGATTGGATTGAAGAAGGGTTGATGGAAAAGTTTTTAGGGAAGAATATCAAGAAGGGAATTGAAGAGGACAGAATTAGGAGGCATGAAAATTGGAAGCGGGAGGAGGTTTTGGTGAGTGCATCTATGATTTTTCTTCTTCTATATGCTAACTTATCGTCGAGGCTACCGTACGGGCGGTTTGCGAGGAATTACATAAAGACATACCAGATCACAATAAAGCACCGTTTCGGAATTGGATTGAATAATGGAATGGAAAAGCAGAACCATGTAAGAGGGGTAAATAACTGCTTAGAGCTTACTATAGTATAGCAAAAGAAGAAGAACCATTGCGAGAGTCTATTAGATAACTTAAAGGTGTTGTTAACTAAAAGATCCTAATTTATACATTTAATGATATACCTTGTTATTTAAGTCTTATAGCATTATATAGTAGAGAACTAGTCAACGAGCTATTCACATTTCTTCCTAGTGTCCTAGTATGGACTTGATATTATCCCTAACTTGGTGGAATAATCCAATCTTGGCCCATGCATGGAGCATCCATGCGCTGGGCAAATAAAGCTATTCTCTCCAGGATCCATCCAGAGGACATTGTTTCCCCTGTCTGTGGTAAACTAGGCCGACCAAGCTTGAACGTCCTTGATGTTTGGCATATTTGCCCTGATATTGAAAATTGGAGACAGTCTAGCTGTTTCTCGCACAAATTCCGACATTCTAGAAATGTTTCCGCCGGCCACAGATCATTCTCTGAGAGATTGTTCCAATCTATGCGCTCTGGTCGCAGCTGAGGTAGAATATAGTGGTAAAATACATCTTTATGGCGCAGCAAGGTTGCATTCTGAACGAATTAGCCGTTGGTCTAGAATTACTCGTGTGAACGATGATGCCTTACCTGTCGATACCAACTGTGCTCAAACTCACTAAACTGGACGGCATCAGAAGGTGAGACATGATGGTACGATGACACATGATGACACCAAAGTCTCTTATCGGATCCACCAAAGTGGGAATCGAAATCCATATCCTTAGGTTGTTCACCAAAGAGATTTGGCCATGCCCAAAGCAGACTTACACCAGCATCTGCCAGCACCTTCCCAAGAATACAATCACCAGCCCAATGACCAGCAGTGTACTCATCGTATTGGTTTAAATTGGATCTCCAATGCTTCACGGCTTTTCGAAGTGCGACATTGGACAAGATGATACCGCCACCACCATACGCAAAGACGACCTCGCCAATCTGCATTTGGACGCCTATATAATGGGGTTGCAAATAGTCGAAGTGCGAAAGCCACTCTAGAAGACCAGGCCATAGTATGTAGCTATCAGCTTCGATGAAAATGTACCACTTTGCATCGGGTCGGTGGGCAAGGGACTTTTCGGCGATGGGAAGAAACTTCCATTTATCCAATCGCCAACCAGGAGTATCACGGCCTGCGTTTGTATTTGCAGCCTCTGACCAACGCTTGGCCTGCTCGGAAGTAATGCCAGCTCTCCCTTTTTCCTGAAGCAAACGATAGTAGTCAAAGTCTGGATGGGATGCGACGATGTCGGGATTAACTTCATCCAGAGCATTGAGAATATGATGCCCCTTGATGTACTCCTCCATGTCGGAGAAGATGCTAAAATGGGGAGCACATCTCAACGTCGTCTTGAAATGTATCGGAAGTTTCGCAGGTGCCTCACTGGCGCCCGTCCGTAAGACGACCAGAATATCGTCGATTCCGTGGAAAAGTTCGGGTTCGCATCTGACTTCCGAGCCCTGCTCTAGTTGGACATCATGGTAAACACCATTGGAAGAGGGATGATAATGATGGTAAATGTGCCAGAGCCAAAACCATGCAAAAGTGGCAGCCGCAATGCGAGTCGTCGAGAAAGCGGTCGACTTTGCTGATTTTCGGAGCATGTTCCAACCTGGACCTATTTATGTGCCTTGTAGCGAGCCTCACTAGCATGCATAAACCAGTGTATATACCAACTGAAAAAAAAAAATTTAAATAAAATGATTGAAAATGGAACGTTAAGGTCATGAATCAAGATGAAGGAAATGGAAGGAGAACGTTATGTTGGTTAGGGAACTACATCCATCCTATACTTAGGAAACCTCGAGGAGATCTACTGAGTCCTCACGAGACAAAATAAACGCTCCATGGCCCGCTCTCAACGGTTGCGATGTTGGTTTTATGGAACGTCAAAAGCTTTTTGGCCCTGCACGAGGTTTGCTGGGCGGTAAAATTAGCCAATTAACATCCCGCCATTACCCACCATCGCTGTAGTCAATTCCCAGCAGTCAGGATGAAACAGGGCGCTTAACCTCCCAGTGATTGCTGGCAAGTAACTTAATCGGGGCTGTGGACATGCCTGATGGTCTGGCCCTTGGACGGTCATGACCTAAATTTGTTCGATGCATCGCGAGTCGTGATGCTTTCCATTCACGATCATTACCACCAAGTCGGTAAGCATCATTGACAAGCACCACGGACGAGACAGGCTACGATCCAACTTTGACCTCATCCGAACGCGATCCAAAAATGTTGAATTCAAACATGCCGCCATGGACATACCTTTCACCGGTAAGCCTGAGCCGAAACTAGGAGGCGGGTGGTTTTGAAACTGAACCAACAATTGGGCATTTGGGATGCTATCTGCCAACATATTCTCTATTAGTTGAAGAGTAGTCGCCTACATGGATCGAGGCAATTCTCAACCATTTTCGTTTGTTTCTCGGTTTATCGGATTTACCCTGCAGTTTTCTATCTTTTATTGGATTTAAATTGACTGGAATCTGCTCAGAGTCGCTTGAAAATAATGGCTGTTCTCCGGCTTAACTTTATTGTCTTGTTGTCTCTAATATGCAGTTTTGTCCTGTGTGACAGCACCTGCTATCCTCCTCCCGGTCAGGCGGCTCTAATTTATACAGACGGATCATTCATGGAGCCTAATAGCGTTCCTTTCACATTCGGACAAGGTGCGAAGTTGAACATCAGCTGGACCACAATCTACCCAACTTCCACTCTTTACATGATTGTCGGCTGCAATTGGAACCAGCCGCTGCAACTAGCTGGTGAGTACTAGAGCAGCATCACTCAACGCTTATTCATATTCGTTCTGCTGATTTTGGTGATTTCAGCTAATGTAGCACAACCCTGGTTTGAGTGGGTTGTTCAACCGATGTCAAATAATGCTTCAGAGACGTATGCATTTCGAGTCGTCGACCCTAACGGCAATGCGACGGAGCAAGAAATTGGCGGCTTCGTCAGTGCTGCATTCTTCATTAGTTCTCCCCAGCAGACATCGAGCTCAGTGATCATAACTACAACAATAAGCTCGGCTTTGGCACCAACACTCATTTCTACAAGTCTTACATCGAGCATCACCTCGGCTTTAGCACAAACGGTTATTTCTACGAGTTCTGAATCAGGTACCACCTCGGCCAACCCTCACAGTGTGTTCACTCATGTCACTTCTGCTTTGAATGCACAGCTAATATTAGACGAAACAGTAAGTAACACCATAGAAACGACGCCAGCAAACAAATCTGTAGATGCCAGAACTCTTAGCATTGGGTTAGGGGTAGGGATTGCAATTTGTGTTTTCGGCTTGGGTGGTGGTATCGCCGGCTATTGCCTTCGAAAAAGACTAAAACGCCACACCTCTACAAACGAGACGAGGAACGTCACCCCAGAAACTTATTCTAGTAGGATTGAGCAGTTGAAGCTCCAAGAGATGGATCACGGAACTGTTTCGTTGAAGGAAATCGATAGCGATAGTGCGTGGTCAGGCGCAGAGGCAGAGCAAAGAACTAAAGCAACATCAACGACACATTTTTCAAATGGACTCGGACTATCTAAACAACACTATTATGAGCTCGAAGATTGAAATAGTGGCGAGTGAGGTCCAGGGAACGGTGGAAGAGTTTAGTACTGTTTGGGGAATTCTACGGATGAGGGGTTGAGCATACTCCTGGGGATGAGGAACCGGTTGTTTAACCTGCTGCGGGAATGCTACTTTGTGGTCCAACATGGACTGTACTGGGGCAACATGCCAACCTGGTGATAGCGATCAACCTTCGCAACAATGTTACCAAAGCCCCAGTGAGCAATTACGCCCTTATAACGCTGTGGCTTACGCTTGGGAGATGGGGGGCTCTTGAAGGATGGAGTGTTCTTGGAATAGGGGTGAGGATGGAGCCTGACGATGCTGGAAAACTGTCACTACCGCTTGTTGTAATACGCTGGCTGGGTTGATTTAACTTTTTGATGTTGAGGACAGTCAAGATGGGTTAGAAACCAAGTCTTGCTCGCGGGTGTTGGCCGCATGATTACCATCGATGTGAGATCACGTGCAACGTTCCCTTTCACAAATGCGTTATTAACACCCTCGCATGACACAGCTAAACTCTCTCATACAATCTCGCCTCGCCCCGCACGGAATACAGCAGAACGAAATCTTGATCAGCATGTCAACGATTGACTTAGTTCAACCTCGGTGTTATGTCTCGAATTGTTCTGTAATCTAGCGCTTCCCCCGAAGTAATGCAACGCTTGGTTAC
>Ga0302140_10006279_pt1 | contig 14921 bp, 14 predicted proteins | sample I_Bog_E1_1_FD_202095 | JGI IMG/M metagenome (GOLD analysis project Ga0302140, IMG submission 202095) | Peat permafrost microbial communities from Stordalen Mire near Abisko, Sweden - I_Bog_E1_1 | ecosystem: Environmental > Terrestrial > Soil > Wetlands > Peat | place: Sweden: Abisko, Stordalen...
TGGGCCAGAAGCAAGCATCTCCCGAACGGTTTCTCCAAGCACAAGCTCCATGGCAATGTAGTGCGTGCCGTTCATCTGCCCTAATTCGTAAATCGTGACGATGTTGGGATGGTTGAGGGCGCAGGCGCCGCGGGCTTCTTTTTCAAATCGCGATATGGCGTCCGGTTGAGAAACGCGATCCAGTAAAAGGGTTTTGATGGCTACTTCACGGTTGAGGCGAGTGTCCAGGGCGCGATAGACTTCGCCCATTCCGCCGGAGCCCAGTTTCTTCAGGATGCGATAGTGTGAGAGTATCTGGCCGCACATCGTAGCGGCCCCAGTATCGGCCCCGTCGCCGGCGTTGGCCTGAGCCATGGCTTTCGCCGCAACCCGGATTGCGGGACGTTCGAGAAAACCGTCGGCGTTGCGATGTGAGTCGAGCAGGGACTTCACTTCCACTTCCAGCGCGGCATCGCCGGCACACTGCCGGCACAGAAACTCGTCGCGCTGCTCGGGCGAGAGCCGCAGCGCGGATTGCAGCAGTTGATCCACTCGTCTCCAGCGCTCAGCATCCATTGCTAGATCCACCGCTACTAGGTCCACCACCCATTTCACGGTAAAGCCAGGCGCGGGCGGAACTCCAGTCGCGCATCACAGTGACCGGAGATATCCGGAGAACTTCCGCTGTTTCTTCCACGCTTAATCCTCCAAAAAAACGCAACTCAACCACGCGCGCCTTTCTTGCATCCATGCGAGCCAGGGCCTGCAAGGCATCGTCGAGAGCGACCAGGTTCTCGGACCTGTCTCCTCCCACTACCAGTGTGTCTTCCAATTCCACATGCTGCACTCCGCCGCCGCGCTTCAGGTTGTGACGCCGCGCATGGTCAACCAGAATCCGTCTCATGAGCTGCGCCGAAACGGCAAAGAAGTGGGCGCGGTTTTCCCACCGCATCCGTTTGTAGTCGACCAACCTCAGGTACGCTTCGTTGACCAGCGCCGTAGCTTGCAAACTGTGTCCGGGCCGCTCCAGGTGCAAGTAGTATCGCGCGAGCCGGCGCAATTCGTCGTACACGATCGGCGCCAATTTATCGAGGGCGTTCTGATCCCCATCGCTCCAGGCTCGGAGCAACGTGCTCACGTTTTCCTCAATTGATGTTTTCCCCTGACCCGTCACTGCTTGCGGCTCCCCAGCCTGCCCAGTTCCACGAATTATAGCGGGATGGGCCGCTCCTCAAAATAAATTGACTTTCGGATGATAGTTTCGTCCCCCGATTTACGCCTGCATAGGTGAAAGGGCAGCCTAAAGGTGCCCAATACTTTTCGCGTACGTCGCGAGAAACCGAATTTTCACCGAGGAGAAAACTATGACGACACGAAGCACGAATCTTATCCAGAGATCAACCGGAAGCATCCTGCGTTTGGTGTTGTTAAGCAGTCTGATCACCGCGCCGCTTTTCGCAGCCGACAATGCTGCCACCAAACATTCCGCCCACGAGCAATCCGTGCCGGCCTCGCTGGTTGAACTGGTTCGCGCGGGCACGAAGCAGTACGCCAACGTCAACAACGCCACTGCTGCCGGCTATGGACCATTTCTAGGTTGCGTTGCCGGTACTGACCATGGGGCCATGGGCGTGCACTATGTCAACGGCACCCTGCTTGGCAATCTCACTCTCGACCCCGCGCAACCGCAGGCACTCATCTACGAGCCCTCCAATGGCAAGATGACCCTGGTGGGAGTCGAGTTCATTCTGGATTCGGCGAGTTGGCTCGCCGCCAACAACAACACTCCTCCGGTCCTTGACGGGCAGGTCTTCAATTTCGTCGGTGCTCCGAATCGCTTCAACATCAATTCATTCTTCGAGCTGCACGTCTGGGCCTGGCGCGACAATCCCCAGGGTGCGTTTGTGGACTGGAACAATTCGGTAAGTTGCGATGGGGAATAACTTAAGGGGGCGACGTCTTATGGGCGTTTGTCCATAGTCGTCGGCGAGGGCATGGGGGTGTGCGAAGCGCCGAACGCTTTTCATATCTCCATGCCTAACTGCCGGTTCATTTGTGAGCCGGATGAGATCACAAAATCAGTTTTTTGAGGCAAACACTAGGGGGTGTGCCCATGCCAAAGTTCGTCGTCGAGAGGGATATTCCAGATGCAGGCAGTCTTTCTCCGCAGCAGCTGCAGGAAATGTCGCAGAAGTCCTGCGAAGTTCTAAGCGGCATGGACGCTCAGATTCAGTGGATTGAGAGCTATGTCACGGACGACAAAATCTATTGCATATACGTCGCTCCCAATGAAGATGCCCTACGGGCACATGCCCAGCAAGGCGGTTTTCCGGCGAACCAAATCTCGCGAATTTGTTCGAGGATGGATCCGACAACTGCCGAGTAGCGCAAAAAGGAAACTCAGCCGACGCTCGGATCCTCCAGTTCCGAGGCCCGCCAGCATTTGCCGCGCGCAGTTTCGTGTAATCTTGAAATTCGCCGCGTCATGCTGAACTTGCGGCAGAACCCGTTTCGTAACATTTGAGATTCCGAGGAAGACATGGACATTCGAACCTTGCAGCGTCCGCTCAAAGACCAGTACCGGCAAGACCCGGCCAGTTCCCGCATCACGCTGACCGCAACCGGACGCCAGACCGACGCGCCCATCTCCTGCTCGGTGGACCTGGGCCGAGCAATCTACAATGCGCAGGCCCACAAAGGCGTTGGCGGGGCCGGTACCGGCGCGTGTTCCGGCGACCTTCTTTTGGGCGCTCTAGCCGCCTGCGCCCAGATCACTTGCCAAATGGTAGCCGCAGCCATGGGGATCCCGACTGAGGGAATTGACGTCACGGTCGAAGGCGATCTCGACCTCAGCGGAACTCTGGGAATCTCTAAGGAAGCCCCGGTAGGATTCGAAAGCATCCGGGTGATTTTTGACGTCCGCGCACCCGAGGCCACTCCGGAACAACTCAGCGCGCTGCAGACGAAAACGGAACAGTATTGCGTGGTAATGCAAACCTTGCAAAGGCCGCCGAAGATTGAGAGCCGGTGGGAGAAGTCTTGACCAGCTACTGATATCCCGTCGCCCCTTGAAGTTGCAGTGTTTGGTCTTCCTGGAAATTGGTGACGAAGTTAGTGACGAGGTCATGGTCACGCTAGAAGTTGAGTGCGGGAAGACTCAGCGTCAACGGGGGGAGCTGAGACGCGCGAACGGCGTCCGCCTGCCACTCAGTTACAGCCCTAAGTCAACATCCATTTTAGCGGAAGATGCCGAAGGCCCAGATTCATCCCGCGGATATCCGGAATATCACAATATGTTCACATACATGAATATCTTGACATTCGTATACCGTTCGCTATTATCTATCCTCTACTTTGCAATCCGTTTGCCAACCGTACTGGTTCGGACATGCGACTTACGGACTCCTGAAACAAGATAGCTTGAGTTATAAGAATGACAGCAGTGACTCCACGATCTGCCCCGCCGCTGCAAGTCCCTCAGTCTGATTCCCTGGCTCGTGCTCGCCCAGAACGCTCAAACTCCGCTAACGGACGCGTTACGCGTGCGGAATGGTTTGGTCCCATAGGCAAACCTTCTGAGAATGGGGCCGGCCGAGAATACGTTGCACATGACATTTCTGGGGCGAATGAGCTGCGAACATTCCTTCGACCGCCTCCGCCCATGGAATTAGATTCATTCGGGGATAGCGCGCGGCTTTCCCGTGCGAGGACTCAGGGCAACGGAAGGCAGGGCACTCAGTTCCACGATGCGAGCCGCCGCGCTTCCGCAAAAATTAATCTGGAAGCGTATTGGCAGCCTAGCCATCACCGCAGTGGTTGGCGGTATGCTTTGGACAGCCTGCGCTCTCTTCACAGTCCGCGCGGCGTGCTGTTCGATGGCTTTATCGAAAAGAAATTTGTATGGGGAGCGGATCCGGGCGAGCGCCATAATGGCTGGACGCCGTATACCAGGCCTTGGGTCGGCGTGCTGCATAACCCGCCGGGCATTCCGGATTGGTTTAACCTGAACGGGCAGTCCCCGTTCGATATTTTACGGACCCCTCAATGGCAGCAAAGCATGGCGTCGTGTTGCGGAATTTTTACACTGTCGAACTACCTGAAAACCTGGCTGGAACAGCGTGTGCCGGTGCCCGTTTGCAGTTTATTTCACCCCACGGAAGTTCCAGAGCAGCAGTTTTCCATGGAAGGCTATCGCCGGAATAGGGAAAAGAAAATAGTGCAGGTAGGCTGGTGGCTGCGGAAGTTTCAATCTCTCTACCGGCTGCGCGTGACGGGCTTTCGCAAGTTATTGCTGGACCTGGGGCAGAGTTGGATTGACGATATCCGCCAGGTCGAACTCACCATGGCGGAAGATTACGATCCCAGTTCGGTAGAGCTTAGCCCGTACCTGGACAATGAACAATACGACTCGTTGCTCTCGAAAAATCTCGTGTTTCTGCATCTCTATGACAGCAGCGCGAATAATGCTTTGATCGAGTGTATTGCGCGTTCCACTCCGGTTTTGGTGAACCCGTTGCCGCCAGTCGTGGAATATCTTGGTCCGGACTATCCTTTTTATTTTCAAACACTGGAGGAAGCCGCGGGGAAGGCGGAGGACGAAGCATTGGTGCAGGCCACTCATGAATATTTAAAGCATAAGCCGCTGCGGGAAAGGCTTACAGGGGCAAACTTCTTGCGTTCCCTTGTCGAGTCGGAAATATACCGGCACCTGCCAGAGCCACAACCCCTGGATTGGCATTTACACAATGGGAGATAGATGCCTCATCTTTTCGCTGGCGCGCTGCGGTAGCGAAAGCCTGGTCAGCATTCTGAACTGTCATCCAGAAATTCTTTGTGTCAGCGAGCCTTTCAATCGCGACAATTTTGACGGTCAATATTTGAACCGGGTTAAGGATGAAACGACGTTGCGTGAGGCGCTAGCCGATTTGTGGAAAGAATATACCGGGATTAAGCATGTCTGGGATGCGTCCGGCTGGCCGTTCACGGACCTCCCGGAATTCAACCGGCTGATTCTGCAGGCGCCAGGCCAGAGAATCATTTTATTGACCAGAAAGAACAGTCTGAAACGAATTGTTTCGTTGTGCATGGCCGAGCAAACAAAACGCTGGGGAGTTTTCTCCGACGAGGATCGCACGGCGGTTTCGGGTTTCTCGTTCCAGGAGATTCCGGCGAAGCTGGTGCAATGGCATCTGAAAGGCGAGCAAAAACTGCTGCCGGAATACCGCGCTCTACTGGCCGAGAAAAGTTGCCCAGTTATGGAGTTATCGTACGAGGATCTATTCGATCCCGCGCGCGTTCTTGCGGAGAGGAGAAAAACAATTACCGCAGTTTTTGATTTTCTGGGCCACAAAGAGCCCGAGGAAAATGATGCCCGGCTGCGATGGAATGCGCTCCTGGCAACGCGGCAGACGGCGGTTGACGCGGCGTTGCTATACGGCCGTATTCCCAACATTGCGGAAATCGAAAAAGAATTCGGCTCGCGGGATACGGGATCGCTATTTTCAGCGCAGCTGCAACACTCCTTGAACGGATAAAATGACGCGCCATCGGGCGCAGTTACTGGCCCGACCATGCCATGACGGCAGGCTGCTGATACCAGTCTTTGGTAAAGTTTGTCGGCGCAATTTTTTGAAATCCGAAGGTCTTCTGGCTATCTTCAAAAATCAGTTTCCACTCCGGTTCCTTCAATAAAAAGTCTTTCAGGGTCCGGCCGGTCCAAAGCTGGCAGTCGTCGACCATCATGATGCCACCTGTGCGCAAGAGCCTCGCGGTGTAAAACCAGTCCAGAAACGGCAAAGGAAAGCCGTGATTTCCATCGATTAACACCAGATCGAGAAGAGGGAAAGACTCGCGCGGCAAGACGGCTTCGGATCCCGCGCAAATGCAGATGAGGTCCTCTTGCGGAACGACCCACTGATGGGCCACCAGGAACTCTCGGATCCGGTCAAACACCACGCGGTCGGGGGAGATGCTGAAGTGTTTTTGCGCGGCGATGGCGAGCAACAGAGTTGTCAGTCCATTTCCGGTTTCCAAAGTAGTGGATTTTTCAGTAACCGAGGAGACCAGATAGTTCAGGGCCCGCTCGCTCAGAGACAAGAATCTTCTTCTGCCGAGTCCCTTGGCAGGGTCATCGTGTAAGAGCGGTTTTTCCGCCAGAATTTGTTCCAGGGCGCTTCTGCGAAGATGCGGCGGGATGGCCAATCGATTCCTGCTCTCCTTATGTCGATCCAATGTCGTGGACGCAAGCGATTCTAGTCGAAAGCAATAAAAGTGTCTCGACTACAGAGTATCCGAGCTTTCTATAAGCCAATCGCTATAAGTCGAAACGTAGCCCCACCAGCGAAGTTAGAAAGTACTCGGAAGTACAACGAAATAATCACACAGGAATAATTAACAAAGGTAGTGGGTCAGTTTGAATATCCACAGTCTCGCGTTCGGGCTGGTGGCTGTGGCATGATGGATGCGTGATCGGTAAAGGTAAACGTCCGCGTGACCCGAACCAGCTTGCCAAGTGGATTGTGGATCAATCCACCAGCGAGGCACAGCCCGAACCTACCACAGCAGCCGCCCCGCCCGTCAATCTCTCGGAGTACATGGCCGCAATAGGGCGCAAGGGTGGTCAGATCGGCGGGAAGCGTAGGCTCAAGACCATGACCAAGGAACAGCGGTCTAGGGTTGCTGCAAAGGCTGCTAGGGCGCGCTGGAAGAAACCCAAGGGTTAGGACGCTTTTCGCATCCGGCTAACCATCCGCTTTACGATCAGTTCTGCCATCTTCTCTGCGTTTATCGGTGTCATGTGGTTCTCTGGAATGACTCCGATTCCCTTATTGTTTGTCAGCACACAGAACGCAAAGCTGAACACTTCCCCCTCAAGCGTATGGCAGCGAATCTCGGTAGAACCCGGCATATAGAACAGGTCAGTGTACGTCATGTTAGGGAGCAGTCCCATGAGGGCAACTTGAACTCGCACGTGCTGCTCCTCGCCTTGGGCATAGCTAAATGCAGACGTGCTGCCACGAATCCCAATCTTCGGCAATGCATTGGCGTTGATCGCCAGTTCTTTGTGAAGCTGACGCCAGAACTCTGGCCCCTCGGCCCCAACCGTGAGTGATGCGGCAATCTGCCGTTGTGCGGAAGCTTCGCTTTGAGCCTTCGCCAACTCCGCTTGCGATTCCATTTCCTTGATCCACTCAGGCACCAGAGCGTCATTCATGAACACTACCCCCAATCATTACCATTTAATCATAGGGGTCAAGCCAAGTTAGCTATTGACATGCTAAAGCGGCTTTGGTATAAGGGTCAATATGAACTGCTTGACCACAGAAACCCGCGCCAGAGTGATTAACTGCCTCATCGAAGGTTGCTCGATTCGCGCCACTGTCCGCATGACCGGGGCAGCAAAGAACACAGTTGCCAAGTTGCTTGCAGAGATCGGTTGCGCGTGCGCGACCTACCACAATCGCGCCGTGCGGAATCTCAAGGTGCGCCGTTTGCAGTGCGATGAAATTTGGTCATTCGTCGGCGCGAAGGCGAAGAACGTTAGTGTGGAGAGAAAGCAGGAAGGATGGGGCGATGCTTGGACGTGGATCGGAATTGACGCGGATACCAAACTGGTTGTTTCCTACTTAGTCGGCGGACGTGGAGCGGGATGGGCGAAAGACTTCATGGAAGATTGCGCGAAGCGAATCAAGAATCGCGTACAGATCACTACAGACGGCCACAGGGGTTACCTAGAAGCGGTAGAGAATGCCTTCGGAGCGGATATCGACTATGCCATGCTGCAAAAGATTTACGGCGCACCTTCCGAGAATGACACCCGTTATTCTCCGGCGACCTGCATCGGCTGCGATATGAAAGTAGTGAGCGGCAATCCCGACCCGGCACACGTTTCGACGTCCTACGTAGAGCGCCAGAATTTAACACTCAGGATGCAGAGCCGGAGATTCACGCGGTTAACGAATGCTTTCAGCAAGAAAATCGAGAACCATCGGCACTCGGTTGCGCTGCATTATATGTACTACAACTTTTGTCGCGTGCATCAGACCTTGCGCTGTACTCCCGCGATGGAAGCGGGGTTGGCCGATCATGTTTGGACTTTTGAGGAATTGATTGCGCTACTCCCCAAGCCCGTAGTCAAGGCTTCCGTAATTGAGAAGAAGCTGACTGCGGCAGCACTGGAAGGACGATTATCTGTTTCCTAAAGCTTTATCGAATCAGCGAACGCTTTAAGCTTGTCCATCCAATCATCCGGCGGTAGGGGCTTATCTTCGTCTGGGTTGTATTTCTCGTATGGGGAGCGATTGATTTTTATCCAAGCCCTATCAATCATTTGCTTAATGTCATCGGGAACCAACGAACATGAATCCCTAGTTATAACAATGGCGTCCCAGTCATACCCAACGTTCATGTCATTTTCGGCTTGTACTTTAGCGTCGAATAGTTCAAACAAGGCACGGTCAATCGAATACGTTCTTTTCCATTCAGAAGAAAGCAGTCTTTGCAGGGCATACCCAGAGCCGCTTCCGGTCGCACAGAATCCGGTAGGGGTCATGTCAGTGCAAACGCCAAAGCGCCCCAAGTCCAGCATGTAAGGCTTCTTGGTATCGTCAAACCCGCAGAGCACCAATCCGCAACTGAATGTCGGCTGCTCCGCATCCTCTCGGTCTTTTCTTATGCTTTCGGCGATCCCCTTAATAACGTCGTTTACTTCGGGTTTTAATAACGCCTTTTTGTACTCGCCAGAGGACAAAAACGGATTCAGAAACTTCATTTCTAGAATTTCTTGTTCCGCCTCTCGATACACAGATTCGCACGACAGGCGCGTTTTTCTGCGATCCATCCCAATATCGGCCTCTTCCTTTAACTTTTCCAGCACGCGCCCAATAGAATCGTCTGAGCCGGATATTAGGACGTGTGGGCCATTATCTTTAATCGGAATTATTTTTACCGAATCGGTCTCTCCCAGAACGTCTTGGGAGAAAGTTATATACCTGTCAGCAACAGCAACAATGGCTTGTTCGCCAGCCGCCAACGCTCCGATACAAATTGTCATGCGGGTCTTCCTTCGGCGATTGCGGGGCTTCATCGCTGCCCCGCTTTAGCATAGCCCGTTACCTGTGGAAAAGGAAACTGACCCACTACCTTAACAAACTAGTGCTTGACAAGGCCATGATTTCATATTAACTTCGGCGGGTTTATATCCCGCTGTAAAAATATTCGTAAGTGACGAGCTTAGTCAAGGTCGCGCTTGTGACCACATAAGCTGAGTGGAGTTAGTCGTGCGCGTTAGCGTCATCATAGCCAGCTATAACGAAGGCGAGGCCCTTGCGAAGACGATCGAATCTTGCATAGAGACCTGCGCCGGCCTGGACTATGAAATTTTGGTGGCCGACGACGCCTCCAGTGATAATTCTTTTGAATCGGTTTCGCGCCGCTTCCCTCAAGTCCGAACACATTCGCACAAGGTTCGTAAAGGCGCCTCTCCCACCAAGGCACTCGGGGCGCGGAACGCACGCGGCGATGTCCTGATTTTCCTGGATGGCCATTGCAAGCCCGAGCAAAACGCCATCCCCCGGCTGGTGGAAGACGTAGAAGAAGTGGAAGGGCTGGCCATCGTCACCCCTGCCGTGGCAGCGCTGGATGTGGCGCGTTGGAAGAGTGACTTTTCTCAAGTGGGCCATGGCTACACCCTGAAGCTGGAGAAATTTGATTGCGGTTGGCAGGGTTTGCATGAGTTGCGGGCCGTGAAAGGAGGGCGGCGGCAGTTTTATGAATCGGCCGCGCTCATCGGCTGCGCCATGGGTGTGAGCCGGGAGTTATACGACAAGCTGTGGGGATTCGATACTCACATGCGGTCGTGGGGCGTGGAAGATATCGACTTTGGCCTGAAGAGCTGGCTCATGGGGTATCGCATTCTTCATGATCCGCAAGCGACTGTGGGGCATCGTTTTCGGGAGAGCTTTGACAACTATTCGGTGCCGGTCGAGCATGTCGTGGCCAACGAGCTACGAATGGCCCGAAAGAATTTCACGCAGACGGTCTGGGCACAGTGGCTGGAGCGTTGTCAGCAACGCAACCAAGGCCCGCTGGCCGAGCATCCCGAGGGATTATTTGCTTGTGCCTGGCAGCTATTCAATGCCGACCGGGATAGCGCCGAGCAGGAGCGCGCTTATCTGCATTTCCGGCGGCCTTACGATGAGATGTGGTACGCCCAGCGCTTTGGATTGTCCTGGCCGCGCTTAGAATCTGGCGCACACGGGAGGGCATTCTCGGCGACGGGGCCGAGTCCGAGCCCGCAGCCCAGTCCGCAACCAAGCCCATCTCCGTCACCGGCGCCGTCCAAAATCCTGGTCGTCAATATGATTCCAAACTCTCTCAGCAATGAGACGATTCAGGATAGTGAGCCGAATCTGGCGGTAAATCCAGCCAATGCCCAACAGATCGCTGGCACTGCTTTTACCCCAGACCCCGGCGGCACTGCCAATGCCCCGATTTATGCTTCGACTGACGGCGGACAGACTTGGCAACTCAACGCAACGGTTCCCGGAGGCAACGCTTCGACGGGAACTGGCGACATCACGATCCGCTTCGGTGGAACCAGCAACACGCTCTATACGGGAGACTTGCGAGGGGATTCAGACCTCACGCTGAACGCCCTTCGCACCTCCAACTTCTCCTCCAACACTGCGATGACGGTCCTCGAAAGCCGCGCTCAGATTGATCAACCCTTTATTCAAGCGGCCACTGTGACCAAGGGTGCAGCCTCCGGGAAGGACCGGCTGTACGTGGGCCTGAACGACATCGGTGCCCCAGGCGGAAAGACGGCAACGATCGACGTATCGCTCGACGCCGGGACTGCGACGCCTACTTTTACCTCTGTCCGCCTTGAAACGCGCGGCACTCCCGCTGCCCCCAATAACATCGACGGTCCCCAAATCCGACCGACCATACATTCGAGTGGCGTGATTTACGCAGTGTTTTACGGGTGGCGTTCGACGACGGGCAGTTTTACCGCCAACACTCTGGTAGTGACAACGGACGTTGTCGTGGTGAGAGATGACAATTGGGGTCAGGGTGCCACTCCTTTTACGGCGCTGGTTGATCCGGGCGATAACAAGTCAGGATTGCGGGTCGTCACTGGAATCACCATCCCCTTTCAACAAGTCGGAACGGCAGCGGGCGGTTTCAATCGACGCGGAGGCGATCTTGCCATCGCGGTCGATCCGACGGATAGTACGAGAGTGTTTTTGGCGTACGCGGACCAGTCCGCGGCGGGGTACGTCGTTCACATACGCCGCTCCACCGATAGCGGGAAAACCTGGGGCAACGATCTGCTGACTCTCGTAAACGCCACCGTACCGGCGCTTGCCATTAGCAGCGCTGGCGAGGTTGGCCTTATGTATCAGCAACTGGCTGGTGCCGGTGCCAATCAGCGTTGGGTCACGCATCTGCGGTTCTCCTTTGATGGACTTCTCTGGAGCGACCTGACGCTGTGTACCGTACCTGCAAACTCCCCCGCCAAGGGGGGCGACCCTTACCTAGGGGACTACATTTATCTGATGGCGGTTGGCAAGGACTTCTACGGCGTCTTTTGCGCCAACAATACCCCCGACAAGGCGAACTTTCCCCAAGGGGTGGTCTATCAGCGGAATGCAGATTTCACCAAGCACACGCTGCTGAGTAATAACAAAGCGACGACAGTGAACATCTCTATCGATCCATTTTTTGTTAAGGCGATACGATGATAGAGGTGGTACTAAACCCGCGCGTTATTTGCAAATGGATCGATCCAGGGAAAAACGGGTCCACTGCCGAGTGTGTTACGAACCAGCGGCGAGCTGGAGGCCAGAGTAAGGAGCAATACCGTGGCGTCTGTTCCTAGAATTGAAGATACGGTGCAGCAAGCACCTTTCATCTTTGCGGCCACGGTCGTGAAGTTGGGCGCGGCTACCGTGCCTAATTTTCAAGTTCAGGCCGGCACCGTAGTGGTTAAAGTGAACCAGGTTCTGCGAACCCCGCAAGCTGTGGGTGACCTGAGCGGGAATCAGATTACGGTGCAGTTGCAAGGTCCCCAAGTTATGAAAGCGGGCGACGAAGCCATCTTTTTCGCCCGGGGGCTGGTTTATGCCGAGAGCATCGTGGTGCAAGAAGTAGCGCCCCGGCAGATGGTTATCCCTGCCACCAAAGCCGCGCAGATGATGCGCGTGAGCGCAGTGGTGGAAAGACTGCCCGATCTCCAGGTGCAAACTCACGCGGGCGAGGCCGATCTTGTGATAGTAGGCAAGGTAACCTCAGTGAGTCCGGCACCCAAAGAATCTGGTGGCCCTATAACTCACCATGATCCTGTTTGGAAAGAAGCGGTCATCCAGGTTGAGTCGGTCGAAGTCGGAAGCCTATCTCAAAAGACCGTGGTTTTTCTCTTTCCTTCCAGCGAGGATATTAAGTGGTACCGGGTTCCGAAGTTCGCGGTTGGCATGGAAGGAGTATTCCTGCTGCATCGTCGTCAGATTAAGGAACTCAAGAAGGAATTCTACGTTGTGCTGGACCCGCAAGATTTTCATCCGCGTGACCGTGTCGATGCCATCCGAACCATATTGGAGAAGCCCTCCGCTGCAACGCCTAAGAGAAATCCAAAGCGACGTGGAAGCTAGCTTTTGGCCGACAGTCGATGCACAAGTTGCAGAGTCGCAGTGCATTACTGGCCGTCATTCAGCGCTACCCAGCGGGAAATAACTCGAAGCTGGTAGCGCTTCTTGCGCAGATTAACCTTGACAAACATACCCTCGGTGAAAAAGTCGGCGAAAAGCGCAGGGCGGTTTCCAAAGACGTCAAAGGTGGCTCCCTGCCGATTTCCTGCGGCGCCGGAATCTTGATGGGATGGCGGGAGGACGGGATTGGGCTCGAGTGCCACCAAAGCAAAACGGCCCTGCCCTCGGGGCAGGCTATTTAACATGCGCGCATACAGGCGGTGATATCCCTTCCCTAATAGCATCCTATTGCCTGAGCGAAGTACAGTGACGCAGTTCAAAAACTCCCTTGGTCCGAAGCCTCCATGGGGATGAACTCCAAAAATGAATTCGGCATGAGGCAAGTCGATTTCGATTTCAGTATCGAGGTTTCGGCGTGTGAATCGGACGGTGACATCCGGATTCTTGGCGGATGTGGGCAGAGTCAATTCCATCCATTGCGCTTCAGAGCTGCAGCGGGATCCGTAAGCTTCCGAGTGTTCCGTGGCAATATGGGATTGCGCCGCGACCAGTTGCATGGGATCGATCTTGATCACTTCCATGGGCGGAGCACCCGCGCTCGCGAGGTACTGAAGAAAATGCTGGACGTGTTCCTGCTCGGCGGTATTCAGAGGCATGCGGTAGGGAGCGCGTCCTTCTCTTGCGGGCAGGGCGGCGGCGCGGCCCCGATAATCCCGCCACAGCGATTCGGCAGCTTCCTCGGTCAATGGCGGATCGAAGATGCATTCTTCGGTCAGGAAGCGAATAGCGTAGTCACGCTCCATCCAACCAATTAAGGCGATTCCCTTATAGGTGTTAGCAAACTGATCTGCCATCTGCGTCTCGAAGTAACGAGCCGAAAGCCGTTTCGGATTCGGATTCTAGCACGGAGGGTTGTAGGCGTTGACGGACCATCGACCTTTTGATGGTGTTAGTGAGGATCATGCCGGCTTACAGAGCGCAGTATCCTCGCAAAGACACGCTAATAAAAGCTGTAAGTGACAGGTACAAGAATTTCTGTTGCCAAGAAGCTTTTTCCTTGACAATCTTTTTGCTAGTGCTAGTGTTCTTGGCTAGATTTCCCTAATTTTCCCCGCACCTTACGAGCTCATATGCGAGTGCTGTGGATCTCCGACAGTCCGGACACGCCATCGGGATTTGGCAATGTTACTCGCTTTGTTTGCGAGGGGTTAGCCAAGCGCGGCCATAACGTTAGTATTCTGGGATGGCAAACTCTTCAGCCGCAGGACTGGAATGGATGCAAGGTTTATCCCGCAAGTGGAGCGCTGGGGAGCGGTTCGTTCTATCCGTTCTTAGTGCGGCATCGTCCCGAAGTAGTGATAGCCCTCGGGGACGTTTGGTGGTTGACGTATTTCGCCGCGCCTCATGTGCGCAGGCAAATGGAATTGACGGACACTCCCTGGGCTCTTTACTTTCCGATCGACGGAGACAACGCCGAGGGTCGTCTACCCGCGAGTTGGGTGGAACTATTGCGCGATGTAGACATTCCGATTGCCATGAGCGAGTACGGACAACGGATTGTGCAAGGCTGCGGCTTGAAGTGCCACTATATTCCGCACGGTGTTGACCTTGATGTTTTTTCCCCCCCGCCTGACCGTGAGCAAGCTAAGGCCAAAGTGGGTTATAGCGGTAAGTTTGTAGTTTTGTCGGACAGCCGGAATCAGCCTCGAAAGATGCTGCCGCGCCTTCTGGATACCTTCGCAAAGTTTGCCGCCGGCCGTCCGGATGTGTTGTTGCACCTGCATACCGATCCTGAAGATGAGTTTGTAAAGTCCGGTGTTTACTCTTACAACGTTCAAGCGGACTTGCGCCATCTGGGCATCGAATCCCAAGTGCGGTTTACTCCGGGGATGAAGATGAAACGCGGCGGAGGAGTACCGCTGTCCGAGTTAGCTACCTATTATCAGGCGGCTGACGTTCATCTATTGGCGTCGAGCGGAGAAGGTTTTGGCTTACCTACGTTGCAGGCATCGGCGGCCGGCGCGGTTCCGATGGCGAGCGCTTACAGCGCCAGCCGGGAGTTGGTGGAAGGTCATGGGGCATCGGTCGAGATCAAGGAGTGGAGCGAAAACGAGTTCGGCATCCGTCGCTGTTTAATCGACGTGGACGATGCCGTAAGGAAACTGACGCGGTTTTATGAGAATCGCGATTGGTTACACCAATGCTCTGCGCGCTCCCGTCAATTCGCCCTGGCTT
>Ga0302140_10006280_pt1 | contig 14920 bp, 8 predicted proteins | sample I_Bog_E1_1_FD_202095 | JGI IMG/M metagenome (GOLD analysis project Ga0302140, IMG submission 202095) | Peat permafrost microbial communities from Stordalen Mire near Abisko, Sweden - I_Bog_E1_1 | ecosystem: Environmental > Terrestrial > Soil > Wetlands > Peat | place: Sweden: Abisko, Stordalen...
TCACCGGAGCCGCTGGCGGAGGTGGATGGAACGGAATGGTTTCGTATTTGCCGCTGCCCCGCCGGGGCGCTCTTAGCGGCAAATCTGCGCGCACGTGCCGCCGCTGGCGGCTGTTTTCGTGCGTGCTCATCCTGGCATGTTCTCCGCCGTGCCGGACTAGGGCCGGTTCGGCCCGCGCTTAGTCCGACTAAAAGAAAACGGAGGCCCTTGGCTCTCATTACTTGCAGCAAAGAAACGGAACCTCTTCGCGCGCCTGGGCACCGTCCCTTTGAAACCTTCGCTGAGGTCTGCCCCTGGCGCGCACAAGGGGGTTCCAAAGCTTCAATCTCTTCCGGGTCTGATTCCCCGCCGCTTGCGGCGGGGTTGTTCATTTCAAGCTAAGCCCTGTTTTTCGCCCACTGAAACTCAACTTCCGGTTTGCCAATCCCCCGGCCCAGTGCCAATCCCTCGGAAAATCTTGCCACAAGGCGACATAATGGTACTAATCTGATCACTCGGGAGAATCGAGAGCCTTCCCCGGACCCTAAATGCGAGGCCCCGGACGCACCCTCATTTGTGGCTTGGAAAGATCGTCGGAGCCGGGGCCGCCAGCCTCAAGCGCCTCTAATGCGTCGAGTTCTATAGGCCCTAAAACTTCTGGCTCAGAAGCTCTGTTGTTTGTCAGCTTCTCATAAATCGACGGCTGGAGTTCGCTCGTTATCCCGTCGTTGAAACACTGCTGTCTATCGCGTGAGGCGTAGGCTAACATATCCGCCGCTTGGACTAGGGGATACCCAATATCATCTACAAAGCACAGGGACTTAATATTCCGACCTATCGCCTGATCACGCCCATACTTAATCTCATTTACCCATTTATGGAAGCGCAAAGATTCTTCATGGTTGTCATCTAAGACAATACCGACTTCCGGGTCCTCGCCCTGGCTAATCCTCATCGTCATCCAATGCAAAATTGTGCGTTGAAGAGCAAAGCGAACAGCGTCTTCGTTGAACCTCTTCGCAATTTTCTTACACAGCCCTCCCCTGAAATAATCAGCGTTGACCACGCAACCCATCGCCACAAGCGGCCAAATCCCACTCCTAGTCTCAGAACTGCCCTTCACCCACGAAGCAAAGCAATCAAGTTCTTGGTCGCGCCACTGTTCCCAATCTGCGGCCTTAGACTTTCTGATACCAGCCCAAATGCTCGATTTCTTTGGGAGCGGGTTTCGACTAAATATCTCTCTCATGTGAATGGGAGGGATTTCGTGTGCCCGAAGGAAAGCGGACCATTGCGCACTGAACGGATGAATTCCGAAGTGAGAGAGTCTGTATCCGGCAACAGCAACCCAGTCGCTGTTCCCGGCCGAACCGCTCTCGTCGCAATAGAAATAAATCACATAATCACCCAACCACGGTTCGGGCAAATCGTATTCCCAATCCACTCATATGCCTTCCCCGGAATAACTGATTCCATGCCCGCCCATACTACGCCGCTGGGCGGGTCAAGGCAATTATTACCCTGCAAAGTAACCTCCGAACAGCCGATCATACTCCCCGATCCCTGCCCAAAGGCAGTTTGCTCGCGCTGTTCAATGCAAGTGGGCACTCCTTAACCCTCGCCGACTTATCCGGATTAATCAGCGGCCCTACGAGCGGATCGGCGACTAAATCACCCGTGCAAAAAGGGGCGCGAATAAGGGAAGGGGTCGCCCAAAGCCTACCAATCGACAGTGCATTTGGTCACTTCGACCGGGATGTCCCAATAGCCCATCTGCTCAAGCAGAAGCTGAACGCTAATCTTGGTGAAGGCCGGATGGTTCCCCGGTCCGATCCACACCTTTGCAATCGGCAGCAGCTTCGCCCGGCGCTTTACCCATACAGGTGTGTCGAGTGGTAGGTATCGCGCCAGCATTTTGGGTTTCTGGCTGAAACGCACATCGGGGAAATCGCTCGCCTTCAGTTCGTGAACAAGCCGGAATTCGTTTTCGGAGTGCCACTTTTTGTCCTTTGCCAGTGGCGCGAGCTTGTACACCCACTCGTCCCAGGCGTTGAAGAATAGCTTGCCCCATTCATCGGGATTCTCCAGCCGCTCGCCTGTCAGGCCCTCCCGGTAGAAATCGAGTGTTGCCGCCGCAATCTTCATGGCGGCTGTCATTTGCTTTTCGTGATCGTAAATTACACGGTAAATCTGGCTCGTTGGCTCTCTGAAAAACCCACGCGCACGGAAGCCAATCGCGTATCCGTTCGGCTTAGAGTAGCGATCCCACTGCGTCAACTCGTCCTCGTCACCGCTAAAGCAGGTCACAAAGAACTTGCTCGTCCCGTGCGTCGGCGAATCCGGCTCATCCTTTACGAACCCCAGAACCTGGTTCAGAAAGGCGACTGCCTCAGCATCGCCTTCCCGCTCTTTAATCAACTCTGAGACCGCCATCTTGTAGATGTCCGAAGCGTATTTCGTCTCCGTCGTGTCGTTCAGGCTCGCAACCTGGGAGGCATAAATCGTCGCGCTTTGTAGTATTCCGAGAAAGCCAGCCCCATTCGTGTAGTGCCAAACGATGTCATCTCCGTTGAAATCGAAGACGCCCATCTCTGTCGCAATGTCGCTGACAAACTGCCGATACTTCTCGTTTTCTTGAAGGGTCACATGCATTCGTAACTCCTAATCTCCGGGCAAGATTTACGGGAAGCCACACGCAAAGCAAGTGCGTCTGCCGCATGGGCGGGCGCCATTTCAGGCAACCTCGCGCTTTCCAGGGGCGACTACCCCACCTGGGGGCCGCTCGCCTACCGCGTTTGCGGAAGGCGGAGGTGTCAGTGATGCTGACGGTTTGCGGTTGCCCCGATTCAGCTTCGCGGCTTCCCTGCGTGCTTTCGTGAAGAACTGGGGATCATTCTTGTACTGGTTTGTGATCCAATCGACAAATTGAGGGCTGTACTGCGAGGGATTTCCTGGAACGGTACCTTTATAGTAAAACTCTGGACGTTTCTTTATTCCGTGCACGCGGACGATGCACTGGAGGTCATGCTGGTTCAGTTTGAGGCCCGTATTCTCCTCGACCTTTAGTTTTACCTCTATCATTAGTCTAAGCGGATGGGTCTTTGACGGGTCTTTCGCAACTTCCACAACTCTGATCGCAGTGCCATCGCCTGGACCCGACGTGAGAACGATATCTGCCGGCCCGGGCGTCTTAGTGAGTGCCAGACGATAGGTGATATCGATCGATAGCTCCGGCGGGTTGCCCAGTTTCGACATATCTGCGCGAATGGCGACCTGGAACTGGGATAGGTACTTCACCGCATTCCGGCCCAACCGTCGCCTCATCACCGCACTATCAAGGTCGTGCTCCTCCGGTTTGAAATCATAGACGAGGGTCATCATGCCGACAGGAACACGATCCGAAAGGGACACGCCGGTCCATGAGGTGAGATACTTGTGGTAATTGATGACGCCAGCCTGGAAGAGGCCAAGCACCTCGCGGGGAACCTGGGTGATCACCAGGTGCACTGCCTCATCCCGCAAGTCGGCGACATGTTCGATGTTGAGCCGGACCGGGTCACGCTCACTCAGGAAGGTTCTGGTCAGGCAGTCGCGCAGAGAAATCGTCCGCGGTCGATCACCGCGCTGACTAGGATAATAGATCGCTCCCGTCCCCGATTCATGGGAGAGCTTCGCCTTCATCAGAAGTTCCCAGGCATTGCAAATCAGATAGGCAAAGTTCTCGACCCGATAAGTGATCGAAAGCCGGTTGATTGTCTCAAGCGACAGCACATAAGCCTCAACGCTCTTGTTCAGAAGGCGTCGACTCAAACCGCGGTATTTACCGCCTGAAGACATCGCGCTATTCGCTCCCCCCGACGCGGGCAAAGCGGTTCTAGTGGTGCGAGGGTACAGACAAATTATACGCCGGGGAAACGTCGGACATTGCGCAGGAGACGCTGTCCCGATGGTGATGGTGCGTGGCAACCTTCCTGCGGCAGGTCGATTTAGGGTCTCAGAATTGACCCGCTATCAACGGCCGCCGGATTTGGCACCGATAAGCGCCGCAGCGACAGGCCATTCCGGCGAGGCGAGAGCATCTAACAGATTCCATGACACTTGGCGACTTTTCGTTAGGATCTGGTCTAGTGGGAGATCGTAAGCTTCCGTCCCCGGTCCCCAACAGCGAGGGACCGGGACACCCTCATTTTGGTTTAGAAACATCACAGAGACCGAGGCCACCCGCCAATCAAATTCCCGCGCCGTATTCTTCCCGCGATACGAGGCTTGCATTCAAGGTTGAGTCATCTTAAGATAGATTTACTGACTCTTGTGTTGTTTGCTTGGTCACGCGGGCAGTACAGCGATGATTGGGCAGCACGCATCGCCGATGCGAAAGTTTCGGTCGAGCGGATCGGGCCTGGGACTCCGGGTACCTTCGCAGAGAGCAGACCAGGTCACGCGGTCGGGTTCACCAACGGGGACCATCAGGCATGGCCAAAAGCCTTTTCAAACTCGTCCGCAGTGCGAATGTACTGAAAAATGCTTGGTTAGTTATCCAGCGAAATGGCCGCACGTCTAAATCCCCTGAAACAAGAGAAGAGATCGCCATATTTGCAGAAGATGCGGGGGTGTATCTTGATCGGATTCAGAGACAGCTCCGAAATAAGAAATTCACCTTCAAGCCCGCTAAAGGGGTCAGGGTAAAAAAGCCCGGGAAGTCGGATTTTAGACCGATTGTAATCGCACCAGTCGAGTCGAGAATAGTTCAAAGAGCAGTCCACGACGTTATGATGACGGTGCCTGGGATTGAAGCTCTGGTACGCTCCGTGAACAGCTTTGGCGGCGTAAGAGGTTGCAAAGAAGATGATTACAGCGCCGTCCCAGCGGCGATTAAGGCTGTACTCGAAGGAATCAAAAACGGCGGCGCGTATATAGTTCGTTCAGACATTTCAAAATTCTTCACCAGAATTCCGAAGCCTGCGGTTCGAAAGATTATCGAAACAGTGATCTCCGACCAGGATTTTCTGAGCCTCTATGATACTGCTGTAGCCCTTGAACTGAGTAATATGCAGAAACTCCGTGACGACGCTAAGAAGTTCCCGATAGAAGAAATTGGTGTAGCGCAAGGCAACTCAATTTCTTCCATGATGGGCAATATCTTACTTAAGGATTTTGACGATGAAATGAATAACCTCTCAAACATCCGATGCATAAGATTCATCGATGATTTTCTGGTTCTTGGACCCAATAAGGCAACTACCCTTAAAGCATTTTCCAGAGCAGAGGCAATCCTCAGCAAATGGCAGATGACTCTCGCAAAAGACAAGACCGATAAAGCCAGTATACGGGAGCCGTTCGAGTTTCTAGGGATCGAGTTCTGCAATGGACTAATTCGGCCCACCAAGAAAAAGCGTCAAGATCACATCGAATCAATAAAAGTGATATTGGAGAACTCAAAGATCGCTCTCTTTAACTACAAAGCAGAAGACAAGATCGATAGAAAATTCGCTGTACTTAAATCGTTGACAAAAGTGAGCGATTCAATGCATAGCTGGGGGATGCATTATCGATTCTGCAATGACGCAAATTGTCTTGCACATTTGGATAAGGAAATTGCACTGCTTATTGACGAATATTTTAGAACATTTCGTTCGATCTTGAACGCCAAAGGGCAAGAAACGATGTGGGACCTACTTGGAATTCAGTCGCTCCAGAAGATCGAGCGCAATAGTCTCCGCTGGGAGTGGCCAACCTCTGGATCAAAACACCAGCCGTAGCCCTTTCCCTTGCGCTATAAATACGATCGGTCCTGGTAAACGCCGCAGGGTCCGCGTTTCCTTCAATTAAACACTCCCCAAGTGCCACCCAATGACAAACTAGAGGCTCTGGAGAGCGGCAGTGCCGGCAGAAAACAGTAGCCGCCCACTGCTCCCCCGGCACCCCACTCGCGAACAGGCACGCGACGCTGAGAGTCAACCAGCCCAGGACCATCGTGCTAACGAGGAAAGGGCCAGTTCAACGTTGCCCCGCTCGTGCCTGCTTCGCCACTAAATGATGAGGCGTTCCCAGGACAACCTCTGAGGGAAGATACCGGCGCTGTTCTCCGCACAGAGGACAGACGACCACAATGGACTGAAAAGGAAATTCAAGCACACCGGCAGGCACGTCCCGCCGGCATCGTTTGCACTCCACTACGAACAGCTTTCGTCTCTGAATTCCGAAGGACATCAGAATCAGCATAGGCGAACACACGGCGAAAGTTTAGAGGAAGCAACCCCGGCTATAAGGCCGGGGTTTTCGTGGGTTGAACGCGGATGAAACCTACCAGCCGCCGCCCACTACGCCCCCGGCACCCCGCCAGCGCCTGCGAACAGCCCCTAATCGTTGTCTGCTGCCACGTTTGGCAGCCGCGGCCATTTCCGCTTCGAGGTCCACCGGAATTGCGATGTAGAGCGATGCACGTCGATCCAAATGACCGATTACCACCCCATCTTCGACCTTCATACGCTTGTCAATTCGGCTGCGAGGTGTTTTTTCTCCGGATCTGGCACTGGGCATCACCAATTCACAATTGACAAGGAGTACACTGATCCCTTATGGCAAAAATGACAACCGTATCCGAGGCAGAGGGGCGCCCATATAAGACAACGGGGGTCCACTTGCCAGCCGATCTCTGGGAGCTTCTTAACCGAGTTGCATTTGAGCGTGCCCGGACGCAGGGTGGACGTGCCAGCGTCTCGGCGCTCCTTGTGGCAATGATCGAGAAGCACCGCAAGGAATTGGAAAGGGAACTGGCTAGTGCAAGCCGATAGAACCTCATGCCACCTCTAATTCAATCCGACCCTGGCGTTTCGTCTACAGGCGAGACTCTGGCGCAACTTGAGGAAGCGATCCAACAGGCAGCGAACCAGTACTTCCGGCTCGTGATCTTGGCTGGTGTTCCCGGCTCTGGCAAGACCGCTGCTCTGCAGTCTGTGGCGCAAAAGGCCGGATGCGAAGTAGTGAACGTCAATTTGGAGTTGAGCAAAAAGATGCTCGAACTCACCCGCATGCAACGATCCCGGCAGGTCGAGCGGTTGCTGAAAGACGTGATCGCCGCCGCTCCCGGCGATGTCGCTGTGCTCGACAACCTGGAAATTCTCTTCGACACCGGGCTGGAAGTCGAGCCGCTACGCCTGCTTCAAGTTTCGAGCCGCAACCGCACCGTCGTCGCCTCGTGGAGCGGAACTTATGTCGGCGGAACACTGACCCAAGCGCGTCCAAACTCGACTCGCCAGGTTTCCATTGCTTAGACGACAATTAGTTGAACAGCCAATGACCTACCAACAGCTCCAACCCCTATATATGCGCGAGGCTCAAAGAGTATGGGAAAAACGCGAGCAGCCAATCGAACTAAAGACTATCTTGGAACAGACTTGCGTAGAAGGTAAGGGGGGGCTATGGAATGTTCCAGACACAAAGAATGAGGCTCATTTGGAACAACTACGCCATCGGGCGCTGATGAAGGAATTCCTGCAGTACCGTGATGGCAAGGGGAAGCTCAAAGTCGTCCGCACCGAAGCTCTTAGGGCTGGCTTCAAAGATTGCTGGCAGAAGCAGGATTATCGAGCGATTGTGCAGATGGCCAAGATGGTTCCAGAGGTAGTGATTCAAGAGGACCAAGCACTTCTCATGTACTACGACAATCCGATGAAGATTGAGCAGCGCATCGGACGTGTTGATCGCATCGGGCAGAAGTTCCCGGTGAAGGCGTTCAATCTGATTTTCGAGGACAGCGTGGAACTGCGGGTGCAGGAAGTGCTGGAGGAGAAACTAGCGACGATTCTGGAAGAGTTCGGTGTGGACAAGACGGAAGACGTGCTCGACTCAGCCGAGAATGGAGCGATCTTTGAGAAGTTGTACGCACAGGCGATCCTCAACCCCGGCGACATCGAAAAGAACATCGACAAGCTGATTCGAGATTTTCGGGAACAGGCCAAACAGGAGGTCGCTGGGCGGTCGTTTTACGGAGAGACGATACTTGATCCAACGCTAGCCCAGCAGTTGAGTAGTCACCCGCTGCCGTTTTGGGTCGAACGGATGTCCGATATTCCTCCCCCTTTTCCCGGCGCCGACCCCTGCCCTCAGTGTGCATCCAAGGGCATTGTGAGCTACTTGCGGATTCGCTACGACCCCCAGCCCGAACGTCTCGGATGCGTCCGATACCCGGCCTGCCGCTTCGAGATGTTTTTCGAGTATTACGGTCACGAGATGCTCGTAGAGGAAACCGAGCAACTTCTCCAATCCGGCAAGACAGATGTGATCGAAGGTTTTCAGTCAAAAGAAGGCCGGCCATTCAGCGCCCGCCTCATCCTGGGGGAATCTACACGCTGGCGTGTGCGGCCACTCTTCGACAATGAATAAATTGGCTTCTTTGCCGCGAAGAGCAAAAGGGGATACCTACGCCATGGAACACATCGAGAGAACGCGCCTACGGGCATCTTAATGCGAGATTTTCCGGCCTTTTTTGGGGGAGAATTCCCTTTCTTGAGGTGTCCCCGATCTGCGCCGCACCTGCGCCAAACTCTGCCGCAAGAACGGCGGCGACCTCGAACAGATCAAGTTCCTGTTCGGCCACGCCTCCATCCAAACCACTGAACGCAACCTCGGCTCCGAGCAGGAGATTGCTGTCGCCGTCAACGACAATTTGGGGTTGTGAAGCGACCCCAGTCAGAGAAATTGCCATTTTTACTTCGCATCTTAAGACGCTGCATATTGCTTAAAGATTCAACAAGACAAGTTACCTTGTCCCACAGTAAGAAACATCTCGTGAAAAAATGCAATTCAACATTGACATGGCCGAGGTGAACGGGTAGATTTCGAGCGAACCATAATTTGCCTTTTTACCCCCACTGAACTTGCGCGCAGCAGTCGCGGTCGAGTACGTTGACGTGTTCTGCTAGATGCTTTGTTTGACCGTTGCAAAGGTTTTGAAGAAAGGTTCCTCCTGTGCCGACTACCCGTTTGCCCATCTCTGCTGCGTCCCGCCTCAAACTTTCTTTATCCATCATTGCGTCGTTTCTGATTCTTCAACTGTGTCTTGTAGCCAGCGGGCAAGCGCCCGCGGTCGGGCCGGTCGGAGACAATGTGCAGCCGCCGCAGCCGGGTATCGGGCACGACTATATTCATCTAATGTCGGAGACCGTGAACCCCGTGCGGGGATCATTGAGTATTCGCATCAGTTTTCCGGCCCCGAAGGGGCGTGGCATCACGCCGCCAGCATTTGCGGCCTATAATTCCGGCGAACTGAGTTCGCTGCTAGACAATTTCGATACTCTGCAATGGGCAACCACATCCAACTTTATCGGGCAGGACTATGGAGGAAGCGCGACACGTGGAGGGTGGGGTACGAGTGGCGGAACACCTCTTTCTACAAACAGTCCTGCGTATTGGAATGTTATTGCTCCGCCATATCCACCTACGGGAGTTCCTCCGCTTGATTGCAACTACATGTCCGGCCTCTCGTTCACGGACCTGAACATGACGCAACACACATTGCCGGTCGGGGCTGCATGGGCTCCGAACTATTGGAACTATAGCGGGACCCCATCCCAGAATTGCGGCCCCGGCATCGTCGTTGGCAACGGTGATACGCAGGTCACGGCCGTCGCGCCGTTGTATACGGCTGCCCAGATGACTGCCGGCCAGTGGGGCCTTCCCGTTTCCATCATTGATAATGATGGAAACACATATAGTTTGGCGCTCGGACAAGGTCTTGCGCTAGGCAACGCCGCCATGGAAGACCGGAACGGCAATAGTTTTGGGGCGAACGCCAACGGCATGACGGACACAGCGGGGAGGCAGCTTGTCCTCGGTGGGATTAGTCCGGTATCCGCGTCAGAACTGCCTGTTGCAAATTGCGCCGCCTCGGGGTCGGGTGCAAGCTGCACCGAAAACATTTATGGACTGAATTACACGATTACATCGACGACCACAACCGTGAATTACACTCCCGCAGGGTCAGTGACAGCAACATACTTGAGCGGTGGTGTTCCGACTTGCCCTATGGCACCAAACGGAACTGATATGCCAGCCAACAGCGCCACCATGACCGTGATCTCATCGATTGGGTTGCCAAACGGACAGAAGTATCAGTTTTTTTATGGAGACAATAACCCAAATCCATCGCTCAATAACCCTTACGGGCTGATAAGCGAGATCATCTATCCAGACGGCGGGTGGGTCAAGTATACGTGGACGCTGACTCCAAGCGTTACCCTGTCTACCAGCTATCCCGGCATGCTCAACGGACAATCCGAGCCCGGTGCATGCACCGGTAAGTATGAAACACCTGTCGTCGCCACGCGCACGGTCAGCTACGACGGAGTCAATGTTGCCCAGACTCAGAATTTCACATATAACTCGACGTGGGATTCAACTGGTGACTGGTTGACCATCAACACCCAGGTAACGACGACCGACAACGTGCTCAGCCAGAACTACCTCACCTCTTACACGTATGTGCCAAGCTACACCCCCGGCGCTTCGCCTTTTAGCAATTCCCACGGCGACAACCTGCCGCCGGTGGAGCAGACGGTGCAGCACTACGACTGGAGCAGCACCAACACGCTTCGAGATACGGAAATTAAGGCCTGGTACAACGCCAATCAGCTGGCGTGCGACTTCCATACCAACGTGAACAACCAGACCTCCGGCCATTTTTATCAATACAGCAACGGCCAAATGGTCGATGACAGGGAATACGACTTCACGAATGGAGCTACTGCGGCACAGTCCTGCAATCCTACTTACGCGAGTAACCCGAACAATTTCACTCTTCCGACGCCTATCCGTGAGACGGTGACCACTCTCCAGACGATCACCAGTCCGAGGAATCTGTTTCCCCTATTGCCCGCCGGAGTTCCCTTGTCATCAAGTCTGGTTTTCTACAAGCCATTGACGGTGAAACTCTACTCCAATGGCGCTCAAATTGCCGAGACGGACTACGGCTATGACGAGACCTCGGTGCAGCAAGTTCCCGGTGTAATTAATCACGACTCATCGTTTCCCTTAGCTGCATCGTTGTTTCCCCAAGTCGCATATACGGGGCGCGGCAACCTGACCAGCATCCACAAGCGGTGCATTGGCTCGGCCCCCTGCACGGAATCGACGACGACATATCAATACGACGAGACCGGCCAAGTGGTCTCTATGACCGATCCTCTAGGGAACACAACCACCTATTCCTATACCGACAACTACACCACCAGCAACAACCAGTTGACGCCCAACCCCGGCTATCCGCAGCCCAGCGTAACCAACGCCTATATAACAAAGATCACCAACGTACTCGGCCAAAAGGCAACTTTCCAGTACGACTGGCTGCAAGGGGATCTGATCTCCTCAACGGATGCCAACGGCCAGAACACCGGCCTGAGCACGCATTACATCTACAACGACTTTGCGGACCGGCTCAAGGAAATAGATTATCCCGACGGTGGCAAAACGCAGATGCAATACAACGACGGCACCTACGCGCCGGGCGGCACCATCCCCAATGTCACGACCACAAAGCAGTTGACATCCAGCCTCAGCGAAATGAGCGTTGCTGTTTCAGACGGCATGGGTCATGTGGTGCAGACCATCATGAAAGACCCAGCGGAGGGCGATGTCGCCAGCGAGACGACCTATAACGGCGAAGGCCAGGTTTATACCAAGACGAACCCGCATCGTCCCTCCTTGTCCTCAACCACAGACGGCACGTCGAAGTCCTATTACGATGCGCTGGGCCGGCCTACGCTTCAGATTCATCCGGACGGCAACTCGCTCACCTGGTGCTACGACGGCGTCGCATCCGTCGGCAACACCAATGGCGTTTGCAAGTCGCACATCGGCGGCAGCGGCGCAGCCGTCACCTGGGTAGACAATCAGGACGAATCGGGCAACCAGTGGCAGCGCTCCAGCGACGGCCTGGGCCGCCTGGTTCAGGTGGAAGAGCCGAACGGAACCACTGCGGCTGCGTCAATGGAGACCGATTATCTCTACGACGGGCTGAACAACTTGGCGTCAGTGACCCAGCAAGGCAACGGCTCTTCGGGAACCAGAGCGCGCAGCTTCAGCTACAACTCGCTAAGCCAGCTCATCACCTCCAACAATCCCGAGACGGGAACGATCTGTTACGGCGTCTGGAGTGGATCCAATTGCGTAAACGGCTATGACGCCAACGGAAACCTCACCGCCAAGACAGATGCTCGCAGCATCAAGGTCAGCTATCAGTACGACGCGCTCAACCGGCTCTATGCCAGGAACTACAACAATGGCGACCCATCCGCCTGCATGCAATACGATGTGGCCCTCTCCGGGTCCTCGGACTCGAATCCGCTTGGCGCCCTGACGGCCGAGTGGACGGCCCCGGCAGGCACTTGCCCAGCCACCACCACCAGCCCGGTCTCCTCCATCCCCAGCACGGCTTACAACAGCACGGTGCCGCAGAAACACGATCCCATGGGCCGCACGCAGATTGAGCAGCAGTGTCCCTATACCGCCGCCTGCAACTCCAACTACGTGTTCCAGTACGGCTACGACCTCGCGGGCGGCATCGTGCAATACAACAACGGAATGCCCGAATCGGGCTCCTCGACCAGCGCTCCGGCGCTCAATTGGGGCATCACCTACATGAGCCAGGGCGGAACCTCGACTGGCCAGCTTGGCAGCTTCGGCGTCGCGCAGTTCCCAGACGGCCAGCAGGGCCAGCCCTGGGGCAGCCCCAACAGCCCCGACCTGGCCCATCCCTACAACCTGATCCAGGCTTTTCCCAGCACCACCGCGCCTGCCTACGATCCCCTGGGTCATCTGGTCAATGCGCAGCTTGCCATCAACCCCAGCAACTCCTCCTCGACCATCAATGTCCTTCGGCAGTACGACAACCGCGGGCGCATTCTTTCCGAGACGGATGGCGGCTCGGGCGTGGCCGCCGCCAGCGGCAGCACAGGCACCATCACGGTCTCTGGCAATGAGGCCGGCCCGCAGAACACCGGTGGAACTTCCGGCTCAAGCACGCTCACCGTGACCGGCACGGACGGCGTCAATCAGGTATGCACTATAACCTGGGTTCCCGAGGGGCCTTATCACACGCCTACGCAGGTCAAGACCTGCAACTACGTTCCCGACACCGGCACGTTGAGCGTGACCATCAACGGCTTCACCGCTTCGGTCAGCTACGGAGGGGGTTCGAGCGACTCCGCGCTGGCCTCGCAGTTGGCGGCGGGCTTCAATATGTCCGGCTCTCCGGTCACGGCCTCGGCCAGCGGCTCGGCCTTCACCGTGACGGCGATTGCCAAGGGCGCGGCCAGCAACTATCCCATCTCCTTCTCGAACGGCGACTACTCGGTCAGTGATCCGAACTCCACGCTCACCGGCGGGCAAAACGGCGCAACCGTCTACGACGCCGGCACCGCGACGGCGACCATCAGCGGCAACGGAGGCTCCTGGACGGCTACCGCCAACTGGGGCCAAGGCAGCACGGCCAGCAGTCTGGCGTCGAGCCTGGCCTCGGCCATCAACGGCGTCGGCGGCATTCCGGTCACGGCCTCGGCCAGCGGAAGCACGGTAAACCTGACCGGCTCGGGGGCGACGGTTTCGGTCTCCATCGCCGACACGCAATCGGCAACGTTCCCCACCCCCTCGTTCAGCGCCAGCGTCTCCGGCATGTCGGGAGGCGGCTCTGGCAATGGGAACGCCTATGCCTACCAGGTGGGCGGCTACGCGCCCAACGGAAACATCCTCTCGCACACGGATTCGGTGATGGGCGCGTGGAGCTTCGGCTACGATACGCTGAATAGGCTGATCGCGGCGAATGCGGGAGCCAGCGTGCCGGCTCAGTTCGCGGGCCAGTACGGCTGCTGGACGTACGACCCGTTTGGCAACCGGCTGCTGGAGGCGTATTCTACGGCTACCTCGACGCCCTGCGCATCCGGCGCCTACGATAACACCCAGCAGATGAATACCCCGCAAAGCTCGGCCAGCAACAACCGGCTCTCCACGCTGACTTACGACTTGTCAGGCAACGTCTATTATGACGGAGTGAACACCTATGCCTACGACGGCGAGGGGCGGCTCTGCGCGGTGAGCCAGCCATCCATCAACGGCGGCGCGCAATACCAGTATCTTTACGATGCCTCGGGCGCGCGCGTGGGCAAGGCCGCCTTCACTGGGAGCTTCCCTGCAATCAATACAACGTGTGCACCGCCGGGCGCGGCCTCGGGCTTCGTGCTCAAGAGCCAATATCTGCTCGATCTGGGTGGCCAGCAGGTCACGGAACTCGGCCCCACGAGCAATTGGGTCCATAGCAACGCCTTCGAGGGCGGACGGCTCACGGGCACGTATGACAGCGACGGCAAAGGGGTGCATTTCTCCATCGCCGACCCACTGGGCACCAAGCGCGTGCAGCTCGGCATCCAGTCTAGCAACGGCACAGCCACCATCGACGAAAACTGCTACAGCCTGCCCTTCGGCAATAACTTCGGCAACACGCCTCAGACCAATTGCGTCGGCCCCGGCGTAGACGCCACCGAACACCACTTCACCGGCAAAGAACGAGATACAGAATCCGGCAACGACTACTTCATGGCCCGCTACTATGCAAGTTCAATGGGGCGTTTCTTATCGCCCGATTGGTCGGCCAAGATGGAACCCGTACCGTACGCGAAGCTGGACAGTCCGCAGACGCTTAACCTGTACGCATACGTTGGGAACAATCCTCTCAGATTTGTCGATTCTGATGGTCATGAAGTTGACCTAAACGGAACGGATAAACAGAAGGCTGAGGAGCAGCGCAGACTAGCAGCGAATGCGACCCGGACAGACAAGAACGGGATGAAGGAATCGTCTCTGTTTAAGAAGAGTACTGATAAGAGCGGGAAAACGACGATGACCTTGGATAAAGATGCGGCTGGGAAGTGGGCAGGCGGGCATTCGCAAG
>Ga0302140_10006281_pt1 | contig 14916 bp, 12 predicted proteins | sample I_Bog_E1_1_FD_202095 | JGI IMG/M metagenome (GOLD analysis project Ga0302140, IMG submission 202095) | Peat permafrost microbial communities from Stordalen Mire near Abisko, Sweden - I_Bog_E1_1 | ecosystem: Environmental > Terrestrial > Soil > Wetlands > Peat | place: Sweden: Abisko, Stordalen...
GCCCTAAAATTTTGCAGATAATTTCAATCGGCGTGCCGCTCAAGCATTCCTGCGGCTCAACATGCGGCCATTCCTGGGGGAAACGAAAGACCAAAGCAGGGATTCGCCCCTCGCCGATCACCACCAGCCGATACTGATTGCATGGATTCGCGGTGTCGACGGCGGCTCGGGTACCGCGTGCGCGGGGCCGGTCATCGGGAATATGATGCAGTTATGCCTTGCTGGAAGTTGGGCGCTGCAAAAATCGGCGAATCCGTTCCTCCCGCCTGGATGGAACCACCGGGAGCATTGAGTTGGGTATCTTTGACGAGTCCGAAAGAGGTGGAAGCGAGGTCAGGCACGCTTTCCCGCGTGTCCGAACGGCTCGCCGGTCATGGCCTCTCTCCGCGCGACTCCTAGCCGGAGCAATGTTCGCCTTAAACATTCTGCTGGCAGCATTTCTCGTAACAACTGAAATCAAGAGGTCTGGAGCACCCGCAACTTCCGCTCCGCTCACACTCGAACGGCCGAAGCCCGGTTCCACGCCGCAGCTCAATGCGCCGGCCGATCAGGGGTCCAGCCTCGGTCTGAAGAGTCCCCCGGTTGAAGCCAGCCCGGCCGCGTGGCCCAGCACTCAGAGGTCGAAACGCCCCGCGACCGAAGCACTGCGAGCCAGCAAAACCACGCGCCCGGTTTTGTCGGCACCGATGCCGCGGGCCGTGGTTGACCCTCCAAAGGAACCTCTCGGCCAGACTCCCGCTCCTGTTCGCGATCCGGCAGCCTCTTCGGGTACAAGTGGCAATGTCGCGTCCCTTGGCCTAGCCGCATCCTTCGGCATCCCTGGCGCTGGCGTCCCCAGCAACGCAGGACCACATCCCAACGCGCCCGCTGCATTGGCTCATGCCCCTTCGGCGATCGGCCACGGCCTCACTGCGAAGGGAACCCGGTCGGGCTCAATGGACAGAGTGGCCTCGGTTGGGCTTCCAGAGATGGAAAAGGGATTGGTGATACCGAAGACGCCCGTAGCGCCAATCTCCCCTAAAATCGAGATTATTGCCCGGCCTGCCGTGAAGCTTGAGAATTGCGGCGACGACAAAGTTTTTATTGCCTGCCCCACGCTGAAAATCCGGTATGACACGCCCTTCACCTCCGAAGCCCCCTAACCCCTTTTGGCAAGACCCATCGGTGTGGCTCTTCGTACGAATGGCTTGCGCAATTACCTTGACTTTACTTTCGAATTACCGGAAGTTGACCCCAGCTTTTGAATTAGTACTCTAAAACGTCGATGTCGGCGGGATTCTCTGTTTGCGCAGAATCGACTTTTTGTTCGGGGAGGGGTGATTTCTGGGTGAGATGGTGGCGGGTGTTTCGGATTGGGCGGCTGCGGGGGATAAGGCCCGGGCCTGAAGGCCTGTCATTGAAAGACGGAATTCATCAGGGGCCTGACCCACATGGTGGGTACCCCCGCCCCTGCTCCCTCCGGTCTCCGGAATGTCAGGGCTAGGGTACGGGGACGGGTTTGGCGGCGGGTTTGGGTTTGGCTGGGGCAAGTTGCGGGGGCGAGGCGGGCTTGGCTTGCGTCTGGACTGTGGGCTTGGCCACGGAGGCTGTGGCGTTCAACATGACGGCCGGCTTGGCGGCAGGCGGGGCTGTGGGCTTTGTGGCTGGCGGGGCGGATGACTTGGCTCCTGTTGTGGTCGATGCCAAGGCAGAGGGTGGTTTGGTCACGGGGCTGGCTGCGGGCGATTTGGTTGCCGGCTGAGAAGCAGGCTTTGTTCCCACACCCGTCACTACCGAAGCAGCGAGCATTTTGGATGGGGAACCTCCTAACGCAGGTTTGGCGGACGGCGGCGGGGCGGCGGCTTGCAGCAGAGGGTTCTTCTGGTCCGCGGGAGTTTCCTGGTCGCCGAGGAACTGTTCGTCGTCTTTGCCGGCGATGGCTACTTTCATGACGTTCATCCAGATGGGCAGGGCGGCTTTGGCGCCGGTTTCCTTGTCGCCGAGAGACTGGCGGCTGTCATAGCCGACCCAGACGCCGCAGGTGACCGAAGGTGAGAAGCCGAGGAACCAGGCGTCGGTGTAGTCGCTGGTGGTGCCGGTTTTGCCGCCGAGGGGGTGTTTGAGCTGCACGGCGGCCATGCCGGTGCCGTGCTGGATGACGGCCTGGAGAAAGATCATCATAGTGCGCGCCGTTTGCTGGTCGATGACCTCCCTTACCTCCGGGTTGTCATCCCAGAGGGTGATGCCGTCGGCGTTGGAGACTTTGCGAACAAGGCGGGGCGCCACGCGCAGGCCGTCGTTGGGAAAGACGGAGTAGGAGGCGACCTGCTCCTGGAGGGTGATTTCGACCGCGCCGATGGCGATGGGCAGGTAGGCGGGAATGTTGGAGGTAACGCCGAAGCGGTGGGTCATGTCGATGACTTTGTGAATACCCACACGCGCGGCCAGCTTGAGGGCGGGAATGTTGCGCGATTCGGCGAAGGCGTTGACGAGGGTCATCGTGCCTTTGTAGTCGTTTTCGTAATTGTGGGGGGTGTAGCTGCCGAAGCTGACGGGGCCGTCGACGATGGTGTCGCCGGGCTGCGCGCCATCTTCGACGGCCGCGGTGTAGACGTAGGGCTTGAAGCTGGAGCCGGTTTGGCGCTCGGACTGAGTGGCGCGGTTGAACTGGGAAAGCGCGTAGTCGCGGCCGCCGACCATGGCCAGCACGTCGCCGGTGGTGTTGTCCATGGCCATCAGGGAGGCTTCGGCGCCGGAATCCTGCTCGAGGACGGCGCGGCGAGCTTTACCTTCCATAGCGTTACTCAGGTGGACGTAGATGACATCGCCGGGCTTGACGAGCGCATCCGCATAGCGCTGGCCGGTCCAGGCCCAGTCTTCGGGCAGGAGGAGTACCTGATCCGCACCGATGCGGGCGTGAATCTCCAGCGGCATGGTGCGGGTGACGAGGGCGTGAACATAGTCACCGGGGTGGATCTTCATAGCCCAGTCGGGATGCTTGTAGTCATCGAGCGCGATACCGGCGGCGAGGACGTTTTCAAGCTTGCCCGGCCCGTCGTGGCCGACCCAGCCATGGCGGCGCTCGTAGGTTGCCAGGCCATCCTGGACGGCGGTGTTGGCGGTCTGTTGCAGATCCAGGTCGAGAGTGGTTTCTACCCTGAGGCCGGCCTCGTGGACCTCTTCGGCACCGAAGCGCTTTTCGAGCTCCTGGCGCACTTCCTCCTGAAACCAGGGAGCGGCAGACATCTCCGGCTGAGCGGTGTGCAAGCCAAGCGGGGCGTTGCGCGCCTGCTCGGCCTGCGCGTGGGTAATGGCTTTGTCGTCCTCCATCTCAGTGATCACCAAGTTGCGGCGGCGGAGGGCCTTGTCAGGGTAAAGGATGGGCGAAAAAGCGACGGGCGCCTTGGGCAGGCCGGCGAGCAGAGCCGCCTCAGTCAGAGTGAGGTCGCGGGCGTGCTTTGAGAAGTAGAACTGCGAGGCAGCCTCGAAGCCATACATGCCGTGGCCGAGATAGATCTGGTTTCCATAGAGGGTAAAGATTTGTTCTTTGGTAAAGCTGCGCTCGATCTGGATGGCGAGATAGGCCTCCTGGAGCTTGCGGCCGGCGGTGCGCTCGGAGGAGAGGAAGAGGTTGCGCGCCAATTGCATGGTGAGCGTGGAAGCGCCCTGGGCGCGTCCGTGATTGCGCAGGTCATACCAGACAGCCCCCGCAACGCGAAAGACATTGATGCCCCAATGGGACTCGAAGCTCTTGTCTTCAATGGAGATAACAGCCTGGCGAAGGATGGGAGCAAAATCGTCGTAGCCTACCACCTCACGACGCTCAAGGGCAAAGGAGCCGATCATGCGGCCTTTGCGGTCGTAGAGATCGGTTGTGGTGGAGGGGCGGTAATGCTCGAGATCGTTGATCTGGGGCAGGTCGACTGAGTAAACCAGCGTGAGCCCCGCCAGCGAGCCGGTGACGATGGCCAGCGTGAGTAGCACGGCCAGCGCGAACCTGCCGACCAGCTTGCGACGGCGATGGGCCGGAACCGCCTGGAGTTGCGGGCGGCGGGGTCGTGCAAGCTCGGTTGGTTCCAAACGTCCTGTGGGGGGAGCAGCCAAAACGATTTGGGCCTCTTGGGCACTTCCGCAACGTGCCGGCCAGAAAATGCCTCACGATAAGGCTAGCATTTTCGAGCTACTTGCGGATGTGTCGGCGCGAGGCAAGCACCTGACAAAGCAAGAGCGGGAACGGGTGGCTGGCCGAGGGAAGTGAACTCAGGACGCAAGCAGCATCAACTGTTCGGATTTCCGTGCCACCGTTTCGGACGGTTGATGCTGGAAATTCACAACCAGCGCTTCCACGACGGGATTCCTGTTTTCCTCTTTGCCGCCGACGTGGTAGAAATGCTCTCTGGTCAGGATATCGAACCTTCTCCAGAGTGTCTTGATGTACTCGTTCTCTCTGTAATCGTTGTGATGCCAGGTGGACAGGATGAACTTTCCTTCAAAACCTGACAGAGCTTTGCAGAGCTTGGTTTCATGGGATTCATCCCAGCCGTTATAGTAATCGACGTGGCGATCAATATATGGCGGATCGCAGTAAACCAAATCCGCAGAGGATGCTTCCTTGATTGTTTGCGAGAAGTCCTGGCACTTGAAAACAAAACTCTTGGTGCCTAACAGTTTTTCAACGCAACTGACTTGATTGACGATCTTTGTGATGTAGGCCTGGGCGAAACGTTGCGGCTTCCTGCAAAACGGAATGTTGAATTCGCCCTTCCGATTGAACCGGATCATCCCGTTGAACCCAGCTCTGTTTAAAAAAAGAAAGTCCAGAGGACTATGGTGCTTATTGAATCGATCTCTCACTTCGTAGTAGTGATCTTCTCCTTTTAGAAGAAGACTCTTTCCTTCCGCGACTAAAAAGCTCCCAACGATTTCAGATGTGATTTCCCCGCGGGCAAGGGAGGAGTAGAAATTCACGAGGTGCGGATTCGTATCGCAAAGAAGCGCATTGGCAGGGGCAACATTGAACGCGACTACTCCAGTACCCATGAATGGCTCGACCCAAACATCTTTAAAATTGCGGGGGACGATGCTCTTCACCCAAGGAACGAGCTTGGTTTTGATGCCTTGAGATTTGATGGGGGGGACATTCACTCTCATGCCTCTGCCACCCCTTCATTATTCTTTTTGGCAACAATCAGTGATACGTCGCCTCTCTTGTATTCGACAAAATCCTTTAGATTGGCAATCTTCTTCGAGCCTCCCGCCCCGTCCGGGACGGTGATCTTCCGATAATTCGTCCAGTAGTCGTCAAACCAGGATTCACCGAGCTTTGAAAACATTCCTCGCCCATTGACTATATCCGCGATGTTTTGAATGCTTCCAATATTTGCCGTATTGCCGCTTCCGCCTCTGTCGCTCGCGATCTTCCATTTTTCAGCTACGAAGAAGTCGAAGTTCTTTATGACTGAGGTAATGGCTTTCAATTCGTCGACTCCGTGAATGCGAGTTTCATCGATTGTCGCGTTGTCCGCCCTATCGTAGATGATCCCAAGGCAAAAGTGACCGGAGTAGGAGCTGTACGGAAACTGGATATTCTTTCTGCTTGCGCGATTTATAAAATATTCCCCATGAGAACCCTATGTGAATCCATTGCATAGATGGGGCTTTCCAGGATTCCTATATGTGGTCTTGAAGTCAACGGCAAATCGGATAGATTCGTCATCCGATTTCACAAAGGAAATGTCAGGATAATAATTCTGATGTTCGGCAAGCACGATCTTATAGCCATTGATTCGAGCAAACGCCAGAATTTGTGGAAATAAATGGATCTCAAGAATCTTGGATACGATCTTGGTGTCGGAGGAAATTGTGTAGACATTGCGGAAAATGTCAATGAATCCCTTGACTGTCCACTGGCCATTTTCCGTGCTGACATGCTTCCTCAGTGTGTTCGTCAGTTCTGCCAGTTTGCGGGCAAAGTCCTCTTTAGCCGTCATGGATTTTCAGCTGTTCTTGGCCTTCAGCAGTTCGATTGCCTTGTTGAGGGGCTGGTCGCTGGTCGCGGGAGGCGCTACTTGGTCGTCTTCATCGATGGCCGGACCGGCAGCAACGGTGGGCGTGACGGCCTCGTCCTGAATCTTCTTGCCGGAGGGGCTCTTGAACTTTGCCACGGTCAGCAGGAGGGCTGCGCCGTCGGGTAGTTCGATGGTTTTCTGCACCGAGCCCTCGCCGAATGTGCGCTCGCCAATCACGTCGCCGCGCTTGTCATCGGCAATGGCCGCGGCAGCCAGCTCGGCTGCGCCGTAGGTGCCGCGGTTAATGAGTACAACAAGGGGCGCATCGGTCAGGCATTTCGTGGGGTCGGCAGCGAAGGTCTGGAGCGGAAACTTCTGGCCTTCAAGCGTAGCCATGGTTCCCTGCTTGAGGAAGAGGTTAGCCAGGCGCAACCCCTGCTGGGGGTCGTCGCCGGAGGAGTCGCGCAGGTCAAGCAGGATCTTGCGTGCCTTGCCCGCGGACCTGAGCTTAGCGACGACTTCGTCGACGCGGGCCGCAGTGAGCACACCGGGCTTGAGGTAAAGAATCGTGGAGTTCTCGTACTGCTGCTCGCCGAGTGTGGCTTGGGCGACGATGGAGCGGGTGAGTGTGAGCTTGTCAGGATCGGCCTTGCGCGGGCGCACTACTGAAAGTGTGAGCGTGGTTCCAGGCTTGCCATCGAGCATGAGCCGAATGACCGCCGGGGACAACTCGCGTGTAGACTGTTCGCCAATGGACTCGATGATGTCGCCGTCGTTCAGGTGCGCCTTTTCGGCGGGCGAGCCGGGCAACACGCTCACCACCGTAGCGTAACCATAGCGCTTTGAGACAACGATTCCCACCTGGGCCAGGCCGGTGGTGGGATGCTCCTTGTAGATCTTGTATTCGGTGGGAGTGAGGTAGCTGGAGTCGGAATCGAGCGATTCGAGCAGGCCGTGCAGCGCGCCGGTGGTGACGTCATTGATGTTGGGCTCGGTCACGTAGTCGGTCTGGACTCTTTTGAGTACCTGCTGATAGACGCCCATCTGGCGGTAAGCGCCATCGGCCTGGCCGCCAGCATGAACGCGAAGCCAGCCCAATTGGCCAAAAAGAAGGCCGAAGCCGAGAGCGGCGAAGATGGCGACGGAAAGCACGAAGACGAAACGCTGGACATATCGAGACACACACACCACCGGGGCGGCCGTTCAGGGAAGCAGGCCGCTCACTCTATAGACGCAATGATAGCAAAAACAGAGATCGGGGGTCAGAAATCAACCAAGAGTGTCTTGTTGCGGCGTTTCCAAATTGGCGTTCAACCGCACGGATCTCGGAATTTGCCTGTCGGACGCTCAACTAGCGCTGCGGCGATGTTTCATCTTTTGTGTGGAGTAACAAACTGCCTCGTGCTTGCCGTCCGCAAGAATCGTCCTGAAGCAAAGCAGAGAGAGTACGGTTCATCGCTCTGGGATAGCCTTCGGGCGGGAGTTGTTGCCTTCTATCGTTGAATGGGTGCATGCCTGCGCTGCGGATGGAACACTGCGCACTAGGAGGATTCACCTCAATGCTCAACAGAATGATTCTGCTTTCCGCTTTCCTGGGAGCTTCGTTCGGCATGCCTATCCAACCGCTGCTTGCTCAATCCACTTCCATGCAAACCTGGGAGTTGCCGCACGGGACAGTTGTGAAGGACGCCGGGCCTCGGACTTACCGATTCACCGTGGATTACAACACCGCTAACCGCACCGGCGAGGTGGTTCACCGTCAGCGCGTGACGGGAGACTATACGCGCGGCCTGCCCAATGGACAGGTGGAGTGGAAGAACGTCGGCGTGGCTGAGGCGGACGGCGCCACAGCTCCATTTTCTCCCGCTCAGAAGCAGGACTACATCGAGGGATTCCACTATCCGGCTGGGTCCCCTGACACGCTGAAGCCGGATTTCTTTAAATCGTTCCCAGCGACTGCGGTTTTTGAGCGTAACCTGATTTGGGATACCAGCATGATGGAGGGGTTTGGCCAGGATTTCTTCGACAAACTCAAGCTGAATGAGCCGCTGCATACGGCCACGGACCAGGACATCAATATGCCAGCGGTGGGTACGTTTCATACTCGCGATATTGTGCTTGAATGGGTTGGGCACTCCAAAAGAAACGGTCAGGATTGCGCCCTGATCGAATACCGGGCATTTTTCAATCCGGTGCAGATTGCCATGGGGGGCATGTCGTTACAGGGGCGAAGCGATTTCTGGGGAGAGATCTGGGTGTCGCTGGCGAGCAAGCAGATTGAGTACGCCACGATCTATGAAGAGGTCTCTGGGGAGATGAAGCTGCCAGGCCAGGATACTCCGCAGCTTATGAGCGTGTTTCGCACAGGCACGCTGGAACTGCTGAATGGGAAGAATTGAGGCATCGCATGACGGCGACGGGCGTGGCTCCATTCAAGCACAAATGGGTGTTCTCTCTGCTCTGGACCAACGGTGCGGTGGCGCTGGTGAATCTGGTCGTGTTCGCGAGCGGCCAGATTCCCACCGTCGAGTCCCTGCTGCACACTCTGGCTTTTACGTTTGTCTACGCAAACCTGACCAGCATTCTCGCGCTTCTTGTCCTGAGTTGGTTGATCGAGAGAGCGGCAGCCCGCAAGGTGGCGCAGTGGAAGGTTTTAATACCCGGCGTTTTGGTGTTCACCCTGGGGGGCTGTCTTCTGGCGCAAACGCTCCTTGCGGCTACCGGCTTTTCAGCTTCTCAGGATTTTTGGCTCGGCTACTATCGCACGCTGCGCGTTGCCGTGCCGCTGGCGCTGGTTTTCGGTCTCGGCGCCATGACGCACGCATCTCTGCTTGGCCGCGTGCAGGCCATGGAACATGCGCTCCACGAAAAGGAAATCGCCGAAGAGCGATCGCAGAAACTCGCGACGGAGGCGCGCCTGCGGTCACTCGAATCGTGGATTCATCCTCATTTCCTGTTCAACACGCTCAATTCGATCAGCGCGCTCATAGCCCTCGATCCCGCCCGAGCGGATCAAATTGTGGGCCGCCTGGCAACGTTATTGCGCGCCTCGCTGGACAGCAGCGATCATTCGCTGATCCCTTTGCATCAGGAGATCGCGATGGTGGAAAGCTATCTGGATATCGAAAGGGTGCGCCTGGGCGAAAAGCTGCGCGGGCGGGTGGACGTGCCGGCTGAGCTGAGCGAGATCATGGTTCCACCCATGTCGGTGCAGTCCCTGGTGGAAAATGCTGTGAAGCACGGAATTACTCCGCTCAACGAGGGCGGAGATCTTCTGGTGAAGGTGCGCGGGGATGCAGGACAGGTGCGCATCGAAGTTGGCGATACGGGACCGGGCTTCGATCTGGCCGATCTTTGCCCCGGCCATGGACTCGACAAGCTGGTGCAACGTCTCGATGCGCTATTCGGTGACCGAGCAAGCCTGCATGTTTTCCGGCGGGAGGCTTATTCTGTGGTGGAGATGGTTTTACCTCGCGTATGAAGCTGCGTGTCTATCTGGTGGATGACGAACCCCTGGCGCTGGAGCGCCTGCGCCGATTGCTGGAGAACACGGGGCGGGTGGAAGTGACAGGCTTTACGACGAAACCCGAGGAAGCCATCACGGCGCTGACGGAGAACCCTCCCGATGTGTGCTTCCTCGACATTCAGATGCCACGCCTGACCGGTTTCGAGGTTCTGGCAAGGTTGGAAAATCGGCCCATCGTTGTTTTCACTACAGCCTATGATAAGTACGCCCTGAAGGCGTTCGGCGTGAGCGCCGCCGATTACCTGCTTAAGCCTGTGGAACCGGAGACGCTGACACGCGCATTAAACCAAGCGGAGCGGCTGCGGGGGGTAGGACTGCCGGCACAGCCAGATATACAAATTCTGCTCCACCACATCGCAGAGTCGCTTCGCGCGAGCAGGGCTGAGTTTCCCAAGAGGATTGCGTCGCGACTCGGAGACCGGCTTTGGTTTCTTGACCTGGATCGAGTGAGTCATTTCTATGCCGAGGACAAACTGACGTACGCGGTCTCTGAGGGCAAGGCCTACTTTATCGACCCCACCATCGCTGAACTGGAGAAAAAACTGGATCCGAGCCAATTCTCCCGCATTCACCGCAGCACTGTGGTGAATCTGGCGTGGATCAAGGAAGTGACGTCGCTGCCCGGGGGAGCTCTTAACATTCGCCTAAAAGATGGCAAAAGCACAGACCTCACCGTCGCCCGCGACCGGGCACGCGCGTTCAAGGCACGGGCAGTGTTGTAGAGCGGCATGTCGCCCGATGCTGCTTGCAAATGGGAGCAGGTAACCCCGATCGCCCTGAATTGACCGGCTTCTCGAGGTTGAAATCCAAGATGGCGATAACTGGCCAATTTACGTTTTCAGCTATAAAGTGACTGAGCTGCGATCTGTGGCACTCCAAGCTTTCAACGCCGAAATCTGAGACACGCTGTACCGCGCAACCACGGCGGACGCGCTTCAGGGATCAAGGCACTGCGATCTGGGGCAGGTCTGTGGAGGGGGCTGCGACCGTAATCTTGTATAGGAGCGGCTTGCTGCCCTGACTTGGCCATATCTCGAGAAAATCCTGCCCTGGGGCAATGTTTTGCAGGTAATACATGCCGGCGGGGCTGGTATGGGCGGGAGCGCTTCTCACCCCCCGCTGGTCCGAGATGGTCACTGTGATGCCGGCGGCAGGAGCACCGTTCCTGTGAATCAAGCGGCCACGGACCGTTGCGACGCGGGGAACAAGCTCGGCATGGGCCGATCCCATAGCCAGAACCATCACAAGCCCGCATAACAGCATGTTTGTGAAGAAATGAATTGTTTTCATGGGTGCTGCTCCGGGTTTCCTGACGGAGTTTCGGCCGCGACGGAGACAGGACTAGGCGCCTGGGGTGAAGGGTGATATTGCGCCTGAGGCTGGAGCTTGATGGCGTTGATCTTGATCGTCTGCCCGGTTCGCGTCATTTGGACGTCGTTGGTGGTGGCATTCGGATTCAGATCTACGGGGTCCGTGATGTATCCGTCATGGTTGACAAAAAGCGTGGGGAAAGGGGATATGGTGTTCGAAGGCATAATGTAAAAGTCCATCTTGAAATTGCCATCGCGGAAGAGCTGGGATTGCGGCGGACTTAAGACAATATCCGTAGGCGCCAGCGGGTCGATGGCGCTGCCCGATACGTCGGTCACTTGGCCCGTTACGGTCCATATCTGGTAGGCCGGAGGGGGCTGAACAGGAGGGCGCACCCAGGGGGCGAGCGAGTTGTTGATGAGCATGGCGACGCCAACCAATGCCGCCAGAGCACCGCCGAGTTTGAGCGCTCCTACTGTGAAAGACGCTCCCTCGATGCCTCCAAGGTATCTATAGGTCAGGGCTGCAAGTCCGGTGGCCAGGAGGAAAGACACGGTAATCGGCGGGATTTTATCGAATCCGTATTGCATGGGTAGGAATACCCCGCCTCCGATGCCCAGGAAAGCAAACGCAGAGACCACGATTTCATCCATGTACCAGGATCGGCGAGCGGGCGATGGGTCGGGTGCGGGCGGATCAATTGCCCCGCCGGGACTAGCATGATTCGGATCGCCCATCATTCCTCCAAAGGCCGGAGATTCAACCAGGGTATTGAGCAAAATTGTCGATTTTTGGGGCCGCCGATTTGGGGACAGCGGAAGACTCAGCAATTATGGAGCGAATCCCTGGCATGTGCAAGCAAAACTTAGCAGAAAATCGGGGTTGCCGGACCAGCAGCTTGGCGCCATCCTGAGGCGGATAACCTCTTTCCTTTGCCGAATTCACACAACATGCCAAGGCTGGGCCAGCCCGGCCTATGGTAGCCTCCGATTAGGGACCATCGCCGCTTCCAGCCGGACCCGCCAAGGCCAAAACTGGAATCGACCTCGGAGAGACACTCGTATGAGCGCCGTCAAGTATGACCTGATTGTCATTGGTTCCGGGCCTTCCGGGCAGCGCGCCGCCGTGGCCGCTTCCAAAATGAACAAGCGCGTGGCCGTCGTGGAGGCCCGTTCAGTCGTCGGGGGCGTCTGCGTCAATACCGGAACCATCCCCTCGAAAACCATGCGCGAAGCCGTCCTGCATCTCTCTGGCTACAACTACCGCGCGCTCTATGGCATGAATTACCGGGTGAAGGAAAAGATCACCATGGCGGACCTGGCTTTCCGGGTGCAGGCCGTGATCAAGACTGAGGTGGACGTAACCGAGGCCCAGCTCTCGCGCAACGGCATCGATGTCCTCCACGGCATCGCACACTTCGTCGATCCCCACCAGGTGCTGGTGGTCGGCCCTCAGTCGCAGTCCAGCCTGGAAGCCGAGCGCATTATTCTGGCGGTGGGCACCCGGCCGGCCGACTCGCCCAAGGTACCGATCAACGGTCGCACCATTGTCAACAGCGACCAGATTCTGGACTTGCCGGAGCTGCCGCGTTCGCTGATCGTCGTCGGCGGCGGCGTCATCGGCGTGGAATACGCCTGCATGTTCGCCGTGCTTGGCGTTCGGGTTACGCTGATTGAAAAGCGCGACCGGCTGCTCGAGTTCGCCGACCGCGAGATCATCGAGGCCCTCAGCTACCACCTGCGCGACAGCCGCGTGACCCTCCGGCTGGGCGAAGAGGTGCAGAGCGTCGAACAACTGCCCGATGCCACTGTGGTTGCAAATCTGGAAAGCAAAAAGAAGGTCTCCGGCGATGCGCTGCTCTATGCCGTGGGCCGCCAGGGCGCTGTGGACGACCTGAACCTGGCCGCAGCCGGTCTTGAAGCCGACAATCGCGGGCGCATCCCCGTGGACGAGAATTACCAGACCAAGGTGGAACATATATTTGCCGTGGGCGATGTGGTGGGCTTCCCCTCGCTGGCCTCGGTTTCAATGGAGCAGGGCCGCATTGCCGCCGCACGCGCCTTCAGCGACCGCGGCACCACCTCCAACCCCAGCTTTTATCCCTACGGCATCTACACCATCCCTGAGATCAGCTTTATCGGCAAGACCGAGGAGCAGTTGACCGACGAGGATGTGCCTTACGAGGTGGGCCTGGCCTACTATCGCGAGACCGCCCGCGGCCAGATTCGCGGCGACACCACAGGCCGGCTGAAGATCATCTTCCATCGCGAGACGCGCAAGGTGCTGGGCGTACACATCATCGGCGAAGGCGCCGCGGAATTGATCCACATTGGCCAAGCGGTCATGATTCTTGGCGGCGGCATCGACTACTTCATTGACACCGTCTTCAACTACCCCACACTTGCCGAGTGCTACAAAGCGGCCGCCTTCAATGGGCTGGGCCGGCTGGGGCGCTACCAGGCGGGATAGGCAAATGGATGCGCCCTACGGTACCATCGACGCCGGAATTTCCGCCAAAGGTCATTGAAACTGCCTCATCGTTTGCCCGCTGCTTCCTAAATTATTTCTAACTGTCGCCGATGCATCCGGTAGCGAGGCGAAACCCGATGCATACCGACACCCCTCTCACCTTCCTGCTGGCATCGCCCGATCCAGCGTTGCTGACCGTCATCGAGCCCCTATTGCTAGCTAATGGCGAGCGGGTCAAAATCGTCCTCACGGCCGAAGCCGCGCTGGCTGCGATGACCGCAGCCGAGCCGCCGAGTCTGGCGCTGCTCGATGCAAACCTGACGGGCATGGAGATGAATCAGTTGCTGGCGGCCGTCTGCGCTCATGGCTCCTCAAGGCGGTTGCCGATTGTCCTGATTTCGGACACTGTGACCCAGGAGGGTATCGAGCGGCTGGCCGAAGGCGCGATCGACGACCTGATCCTACGCTCGGCCGAATCCGCCTACTGGCGCCTGCGCATCGACCTGTTGCTGCGCACCTATCACTGCGCGCGCGAAGTTGAAGCGCTGCGCGAGGCGGCTGTGCAGAACGCGCAGACCGACCGCCTGACTGGCGTCTACAATCGCGAAACTATCCTGGCCATGCTCTTCCGCGAAACGGACCGCGTGCAACGGATGAAAAACCCGCTGTGCCTGATCCTCTTTGACATAGACGACTTCGGCCACTGGAACTCGCGGCTCGGCGCTGAGGCCTGCGACGATCTGCTCTGCCAGGCAGCCGTGCGCACATCACGCCTGCTGCGCACCTACGACCTGCTGGGCCGCCCAGGCATGGACGAGTTTCTTATCGCGCTGCCCGGCTGCAGCACCGCCAACGCAGTGCTGCTGGCCGAGCGCCTGCGCCTGGAGGTCTTCAGCCAGCCCTTCCATGTGGGCAGCGAATCCATACGGCTCTCGGCCTGCTTTGGCATCGCAAGCAGCCAGGGACGCGCCCCGGTGGTGGTGCTACGCGAAGCCGAACAAGCGCTGCAATGGGCCAAGGCCGCCGGTCCGGAGTCCATCCAATGCGCGGGAGATTGCCCGCAATCTTCATCCGCGCCGGTCGCGTTTCTGTCTCCTAGCTCCGGGGATGAACTGCTGGCTTGGTAGAGGCTGGAAGCCAGCCCGGAGTCACTTAGAAATTATCTGCAAGGTTTCGAAAATATGGGTATTAATTAAATCTTCACTCGGGGAAGGACCGGATCGGGCAGGTGCCTGAGAGATTGATCCGGGGAACGCGGACGCAACTTCCACACTGCGACGATTTCTTTCATAGGTTTCTCTACCCTCATTGTGCTCCGGCGGGACGTAATCTTGTGCAAAAGGCAGAGGAAGGGACGTAGTTTCCCCTGCCCCAAAAGCGGAACCTGGGCACCCGGCGATGCGGATCATGGGGATGGCAGCACAAGACGTCGAGAACACGAAAAGCAACGATGTGCGTTAGCGTGACAGGACGCTTCCTCGAATCGTGGCCTCGTCAATCTAGGGCGTATCGACATATACTGGCGCGACAGCGCCGGGAGCCAATTTTTACGAGTTCGAGGAGTGAGGAGAGACAGATACCGGGTGTATCTTAGCGACGATTGACGAAGAAATCGGGGAAATT
>Ga0302140_10006286_pt1 | contig 14915 bp, 14 predicted proteins | sample I_Bog_E1_1_FD_202095 | JGI IMG/M metagenome (GOLD analysis project Ga0302140, IMG submission 202095) | Peat permafrost microbial communities from Stordalen Mire near Abisko, Sweden - I_Bog_E1_1 | ecosystem: Environmental > Terrestrial > Soil > Wetlands > Peat | place: Sweden: Abisko, Stordalen...
TACAGCCAAAGACAGTGTCAGCATGAAGCTTATTGCTGCTTTGACGGCACTATTCTTACCGGGGACTTTCATCGCGGTAAGTTGTACTATACAACGATTACTGCTTATTTATCCAGTTGCTAACATTTCGGTAGATACTTCTCACCACTCCGATGTTCAATTGGGTCAATCCAGATGAGCCGATTGTTGTTAAGCTTCCTTTCAAGATCTACTGGGGAGTGTCCGGCTCTATCACAGCTATTTTATTCATTGGGTTAAGCTACATGACTTACCCGGAGTTTTTTCAAGGCGTTTTAGCTGGGATAACAATGAGGAACAAAAAAGGTCCAACCAGAGAAGGAATTATGGAAAAGGAAAAGAGAGTTAAAGTACAGTCGAAGCTCTTTTTGGGAAATGATCAATCGATGCGAGAGGCCAACAGTATTCCTGTCTAAGCAGTATAATCCGCACACGGCTCCATAGCCACTTCTAGAATCTCAACTTTTGATGCCTGCACTTTGCATAAAGTACAAGCTTGCATACCCATGCAAACGCTCAGAAATCAGGCAGGATATCTGCCTGAGCGTCCACCGACTGCATTCACCCTTGCCCGCATGATTTCACACGGTTTGCAGACCGGGGCGTGACCTTGCCCATAACTGTGGCACCCAATTCCGATTTGCCTATGAAGCTGCCGTTGGTCAAGAGTAGAGTTTATTAACGCGCATCTTGGTATAGAACACTTTTGACGCCCCTTGGCTTTTGATTGCTAGAGCTAGCAAAGCTGGCTTCCGATTACTTGCCACCAACAAAGGATGACCTCTTACTACTTTCTTGCAAGCTTAGGTTAGTGCGGTAACTGCTCAGTCCCAAAGACGAAAATGGGCTTCGCTGAGAGAAATCGTCGTCTGAGGTTATAGTGGTACTCGATAATTCGACAACCAGACATTTCTTTCAATCTGCTCCTAATTACAAAGCTTTCCTCCTTGCACCAGAATTGCAAACTTTTATTCCTCGTATGAGTCACTTGCCTCAAGTCAACTGTTTAAGAACAGCTATAGCTAGTCGCCACAGTCGGATCACCAGTCCCATCATAAACCACCTTCGCCGGGTACGGACAAAGAATCTGATTGAACGTAGTCACGTTCGTATGCTTGACCGGCAGCGTCTAATGCTGTGACTGCATCATAATCTGCCAGTCTCATTAGTAAGTATTCTCTTTGGTTTTGAGAAAGTGAAGCTAACAGTTTTCCGTGCTGGACGTAGGGATGACTTGATCCGCCAAACCATGATACGCAATCATCTTCCCACCAGCCGCCTTGAAATCCGATAGATTGGGGTCATCCGTCCCAATGATACTATTAAACTGTTGAAACCCCTCATGAAATAACTGATCATAATCCTCATGGCTCAAAGCACTCAGATTAAACCCCGCGTCTTTCCGAATAAACAACTCAGGCCCCTCCGTGCCCAGACTGATCGGAGCACCAACACAGACATTACCAGTACAGCTCGTAGCTGCAAGCGCCTGTCCCGTCAGCGAACCTGAGAGATCGGCTCCACGATTCTGTCCGAAAGCGAGGACTTTCTGTCGTGGAAAAAGGGCCGCTCCATGTTGCGTTTGCGACGAGAGCGGCGCCTTGGCTGATTTGCATGCTGGTCCCGGAACAGTTGAATACGGTGCCTACGACGCTGAAGGGGTCGAAGGTGCAGGCTTTGATGTCCGAGATGAGACCGTCTGTTACCCCGTCTAGAGCGTCACAGAAGGAGACCGCGGATGCGGTTATGAACTCTAGCTCGCAGCCGTGCGGGAAGGAGTCTGCGAGGGACATGATCAGCTGAGGCCAGATCATGGTCATGAAGAGTGAGTTCCACTATATAAGTATCAGTAAATTTCAATCTTTCATGTTGTCAAGGAGAGTGTGAGAGTGAGGCTTACGTATATAGCAGGCGCAGAAGCAGCAATCCCATCATACAATGTCGGATATCGTTGAGCGAGCATGAGTCCCTGCCGCCCGCCCTGGCTACATCCACTCCAATATGAATAATTTGGTGGTGTGCCGTAGAAATTGTTGATGATGCTCTTGCCGATAATAGCTTCGTCGTTCAAAGACACGGAGGCGATATTCTGGAGATTGTAGAGGTTGACATTGCCTTCGCTGAGTAGTGCCCAGCTAGAGGCTTCAGCAGCGGCGCCCAGTCCTGCATCCGATCTGAAAATGTTAGCTGATTTGAGATGGTTCAAAGATTTGACTTACGTCATAGTTGCGTATCCTGTCCCAACAGCGCCTGACATCGCGGTGGTAGAAAGGAAGAATTGCGTTCCGCCTGCCACGCATCCTCCTCCACCAACAGCCATAAGGCGGGAATTCCAATCTTCTACAGTAGGAAGCTAGATATTGACATTGATGTAGTCATTTTGACCAGGATGGGTGTATGCAATAGGCACATTGCCGAACGTGGCATTTGTGATGGTGGTTGTGGGGTGATTGAACCAGTATGTGTCCAGTACAGTGGTACTGTAACCCGTGACTATACTGGCGTTGATTGATAAAGTATCAGCTCCAAAGAGTGAAGGAGGAGTGAAGGTTAATGCTGAACAAAGGGTGGTGAGAGACGTGGTTGGCAAGCGGGAAACGAGTGACTGGAGGACTTCTTGCTGAAGTTGGAGCTGCATGTTCCGGTGGCTACTTATAATATAAGTATGATGAACTGACTCAATAGTAGATGACTTCAGTTTTATTGCTAAGCAGTAAGCCGTATTCCTAGGCTTCCTGGGTCAAGGATTGTTTGATGAATAAAGAGGGGCCGAGTGGTTGGTAACGTAGACTCGAGTCACTCAGGGAGCTTTTTTGGCGCTGGAACACTGCAAAGCAATTAAAGCAATGAAGGGTCATCAAGGAATTTTGTGCTCAGCCTCTGATGACGTGTTGTTCTATGCTGTTGGATGTACCGGCGTAAACGCGAGGATCGTACCGCTTTTGTGGACCCTTGTCGTATCTGTCGTGTTCGGTACGAAAGTCAACACGCCAATACGCGTACACGTATGAAGAACGTAAAGGTCCCTTCCAACTCTTTTGCCAGCTATTTCATGCCCTCACTCAATTAATTGCTGTAATTGATGCTAAGTCAATAAATTTTGCAGACCCGATCTCCCCCTAACGCAATGAATCGAACAATCCTTTTCGTAGTTGCAATTGGCATCCTTATCTTGGCTCGGATCGGAGAGGATAATCACGACCGTGCCGGTCAGCTTACATTTGCTCGACACCAAACAGAGTAGCTTGGCCGTTACTTCTAGAAATTTACAAACCCAGATCGAACAACCCACAATCATAAGCAAAATGCCTGAGTCCAGCGACCCATATTTCCTCGGTCGAATGAGCGAGGAATCCTAACGGTGAGTGACCTCCTACCGCTCTTCTATCCAGATATCTGACATCTCTACCATAGTCTAAAAGAACAACACGTCCTAAATCTCCGAACATGGGGATTCCTCCTGCACCCCCACCTCCCCATTTCCCCAGCCCTCAAAATAGCCGACGTCGCAATCGGAACCGGAATCTGGCTTCTCGATCTCGCTGACACTCTTTCCCCCTCCTGCCAACTGGTAGGCTACGACATCTCACCCGCTCAATTCCCTCCTCAATCCTCTTGGCTTTCAAACGTCTCATTTAAGACTCATTCCATGCTCGAACCGTTCCCAGGAGCTGAAAGAGGTAGTTATGACATCGTAGCCATCCGCTACGTCACCCTGGCCATCACGGCCAGCGAGTGGGAAACAAGCATCAAGAACCTGATTACGCTCCTGAAACCAGGTGGGTGGATCCAGTGGATTGACTCCGATGACCTGCGTTTCTACCAGAGTAGACCCGGGACGAGCGTAGCAGCTATCAAGGAAGTATTCGAAAGCGTCGCTTCTTTTGGACGGGGTAGGAATCTGGCGATCGGGATGATTCGGAAGACGGCGGCCATTCTGAGGGAAGAGGGACTGAGGGATGTTTGGGAGGATTGCTTTGCGGGTGATAGAGTGGCGGAGGATAGAGAGGCGGAGGATAGAGAGAGTAAGACGAGAAATGGGCTGGAGGCTATGAGAAGTGTTTTGGGGCGTATGGCGACTGTGGAGGGTAGTGGGTGGACGGTTGAGAGGAGGGATCGTGTTTCAGAGGAGGCGAGGAGGGAGGCGGATGATGGAGCGTATTTTGTTCTTGATCAGTATTGTGTGGTTGGGAAGAAGCCTTGATGTGGTGTTGAAAGGTGGGCGAGGAGAGAGGAGGCGATCATCGTAGAGATTTGGCCAATATGCGGGTGAGTCGCACTGTTAGAGGTTAAGTCTATCTCAAATCCTCTTCCCAGTCTATCTTTGTCTTTTGTATCTTTTGCGATGTTGCGCGAGCCACTGGAGCAAGATCAGTTCCCGGACCATCGAAGAATCAGAGAGTACTCACTGCTCACTGTCCTCCGATCCAAATCAAAGACGCCATAGAATGCCCTCAAGAAGACACTTCCCAGTACAACATCCTGGTCGTCCTCCGCGTTTGGCACGAACGCACTCACGCATCTCCTGCCACCACCGAAGTCCCCCATATCTGCTTCCGCAGTATATTCCCACGGACTGACCACAAATTCCTCTCCACCCAAGACAATCGTGATATTATGCAGCAATCTTCTCCCACTGCATTCAATACTCCTAATATAATCCCAGCTTTTCCCAGCGTTCTGCATTCCAAGCTGCTCATCCAGAATCCTCACATATTTCTCCGGCAGCCCAATAAACGGAAACTCAGTCTCGAACACCGCAGTCCCTTTCAAATCTAACACAAGTCCTTCTCCATCATTAACGCTCAGACTCGTCGCCGCAACAGCCCATCTGCTTTTCTTCTCCTCAATCAGCGGAAGGGATTTCAGCTCCCCGAGATAGAGATCATGATCCACGCCTCCGAACAGAATCTCGCCCCTCTCTCCCTTCATCCGCGGTAGTTTTAACGAGAACATATTCTGATCTAGCAAACCTTGATCCATCACACTGCCTAACATTCCCATGTCTCCAGCCGCGAGACCTAGCGCTCCATCCCAAGAGTCTCCTATGGACAAGTATCGTTCCATCTCCTCGATCTCGCCGAAAATCTGCGTCTCAATTGTGGTAGTAGGGTTAGAGGATAGATAGACGGTGTCGTGGCACAGGTTGCCGCGGCTGTTGAAGAGGCGGGAAGAGGAGGTAAAGGCTACGCTGTGGCAGATGTGGGTGCTGGAGTCCGTGGAGTTATAGTTGCTGGGACTGAGACAACTAGCGCAGGTTGTTGATGGTATGAATAGTGAGGAAGACGAGAGGGAGAGTAGCAGGTTGAGGGGTTGTGGTGGGGTGCCGATGCTGATTGGGGTTGTGTATGTGAGTTCTTCCAAGCACTGTTCACTTGTTAGGACTTTGTTAAGGACTGGAAAAGAAGGTTGGAATTTACCCATAATGGCAGAGTGGGCTTCAAGTTCTGCTCTTCAAGTTGCGGCGGCTTGAGCGTACTGGAAGCCCTGATGAAATCCATGTATTCGGCATCATTTTCAACCACTCCAATAGCTGCAGATTCCGTCATTTGTGATTTGCGATGTCGTCGGATGGTTTGCTCTTTCGCCGAGGCTTGTTTCCGAGCTCGCGCTTCTCCGGCCTCGACCATGGCTGCTACTCGAACATTGGAGAGGGATAGAGTGCCCTGGTGCGCAAGAGAGATGATTGGCATCTTGAAAGTGGCTGCGTGGGCAGCAGCCACAAGAGATAGACATCCTAGCAGGGTGAGCAGCTTCATCTCGAAGGTACGAGCTTAGTCTTTCGCGTGGGTCTTCTAGGGAGAATGGCGAAGTTTGTCACGATAGACCTTTCCGAAGCAAACTCTCTTTCACTTCGCTGAACATCTCGACCAGAAATTGCAAACGAGAAGGAAGAGGATAAGAGAGTTAAAAAAGGACCGTCAGCACAGCATGCCAATGAATCCAACTGCAGCAGTAATCAATCAATCGCGCACTTGCGGGATATAAATGACTGGCAGCAATATATATGATCGATGTGCCGCTCGGCATTGATCGAGAGGTAAACACGAAACAGGGATCCAACCAACTGCGGAGGGCGTAAAACGGCGCGAAAGGGTCTGTTGGTGCCGGTGTTTTGGGTCGGAGGCTCGTGTAAAACGGGTAAAGGGACAGCCTGGGGATAGGCTGCGATTGACCAATGAGGGTTCCTGTCGGTTTCAGATCAATGACAATGTTTTAGCTGGATTGATAGGTATATTTGGGAGTAGAAACAAAGTTCTACGGGTAGTAAAGTAGGTTCGGGTGGAGTATGGGCATCTGGAAAATCTGAGCCATTCATCACCCTGCTCAAAAGCTTTCCCGAGAGGGCCAACACTCCAAATTCCGCGAAAATGTGTATACTCTGATGCTTGTGGTATCATATTATAGATCTTCCGCGCCGTTGTCGACGCCTAAGTCAATCTCCCTGGGGTATTTTGCCATTAGCCTCGTTCGCTGGAATATTCTCCGGCTTTTGTATCAAAGATCACGCTCTATCGAAGTGGTTGTATATGGTTGAGGGCTATACAAGATATGCTCAACGTATTGAAGGAGAAGTTGAAGTTTTCGGATGGGAGAGGCTAGGAGGATGGTAATCTGTGGCGGCGTCGATCTGGAGGAAGGATGCTTTGCCGGAAATAGCGAGGAAGCTGGAGGACCATATTAGCAGATGATTTAGACACCAGGAAGGGGTGCGTACAGCTTCGATGTCCTTTGGCTTCATCCAATGGAGTTGTGCTGCAGTCCTACTAGAAGTTGCTCGGATGTGGTGGTCAGAATGCGCATGCTACTCGTCAAGAGAAGACGGCGCAGGAATCTTGCAAGATTTCCAACAGGCCTCGAAGAAGAGAGAGCGAAAGAAAGCAACGCTACACTTGTAGTACACTTGTAGGATGAACTTAACCAGTATCTGGCTGTTGTGCCATCCACAGTAGCTTCGCAGCAGCCATGTAGCATTGCAGGCTGGCAGGTCTTATGCGATTCGTCTGGATATCTCCTAGAAAGGACGGGAGATGGATAACAATGGCCAAGAACCCTCTTGTCCTCGCAACAGGCGTGAAGAAACGCGTCATTGTCGAGTGCAAATGAACAAAGAGGAGCTCGCCGCATAGAATTGATGGCCACCGCGCCGTGAAGAATTGACGTTGGAGCGAGGCGTCCCACACCAGCTTCACTGGGTTTAGCGTTCAAGTGGAGTGGCTTCAGGGATCTTCGGGCCCTGCCGCAGCATTTCAACGACATCTCATGCCAGTGGGCACATAATTGTGGCTTCAGACCCCGTTGCCCATGAGAAATGGTAGAAACCGAGTTCTGAGAGAGTTATAAACACATTGCAGTACTTATACAGCTGTCTTTTCTTCGGGGCTCTTGCTTCCTTGTCTCGCAAGATTCGTGGAAGACGCCGGAGGCAGGCATCTCCAAGGTGTAGGGACTCGAAAAGGACTCTGGCATCGACGAATTAGAAAGGACCCAAATGAGAATTGCATTCATGGAATAAATCTGGAGGTGGTAGACACGATTCCTCGGAATTCTTGCGGTTCCTCAGAAGCATGAGGTCCCAAAATCGCAACTTGGTTGACCAGCCACCGAATCCAGTTTCCATATCAAAATAATACACAGGTAAGTTGGTTGCTTCATGCTTGATGCTCTGTACTGCGTTGCGTGCTATTACAAGTTTCCCAATTTCCATTATTCCTGCTCTCAAAGGAGATTTAACCAGGCAATCGCTTGGCTCCCCTACAATTTTACAATATCTGAATATGGCGCCGTCAATCGAGAGGATCGGTAAATGCCAGATCCCAGCCCGATGTCTACTTGTGCCTGTCATGACGTATAAATCGGGCTGTAGACGGAAGAAGCCGGCTTGTTGTCTGGGGCAGAAGGGAATGGAGTCACCAGTGAATGAGCCCTTCCCAGCAGCTGCGAAGAACTGGCCTAACAACACCGAAAACAAGCTATACCTAAAAGCGTAACCGAGCCCGTGATCTCGACCCCGCACGAAGGCCACTTCCCCAAATCGAAAGGCAAAATTCTCAAAGCTCACGTTCGCGATATTGTCAAGACCACAACTAGATCAACGTCAACGTCGCAACCTGTTACTGCACATCAAGGAACCACTTGGTAAGTCTTTCGCATTCTAGCTCTTGTCAACTCCTTCGTAGCATATCGCCTTTGACGAGGTGGTTCGCGTTGCGAGGGGAAGACAAGGGGCCTGGCTTTGGAAGCCGATCTTTTGTCGGAGGACGAACTAGCTAATAGCTTGACAGGAACCTCAGGACCAATCTTCAAAGCAAGAAACCTCGAAAACAAAGGCAGGAATGGAAAGCAAAATACACAAAGCTACTGGGTAAGTCATGTTGCCTCCTCTCCTTCCCCAAGATGGTGCTTCGCCTTTCATCCACATTGCCTTTAGTATCACCACCATGAGTCCCAGCTGACAACCCCAGGCACACTGTGCCAACTAGGCATCAAACAAACGTTGGGTATGCTTCTAATACCCTTGGCTGTGGAGCTTGCAGCTGCTTCAGCTACTAATCAACACTAGGCAAAACACTACACCAACTACATCCTCATGCAACAAAGTCTCTTGGTATGTCATCTCTCTCTCTATGCACTATCGCATTTGCAGATCAAGCGCTAACTGCTTCCAGGCACATTATGCCACAAGCAGAAAATCAAAACCTCAAGTGCGTTCCTGGCTCTTCCTCCTTGCCAGCGCTTGCTGCAACCCAAGCCGCTCTAAGAGCTGACTGTCTCTCGTAAAGCAGCAGTCCTCCCACATACATAAAAGACCTCGAATCTGCTTCTCCAAAGGTCAACACTGCTATGAACACCGGAACGTTTTTCCATGTTTCTTCTGGAGACACGGTGGCGTGGTCCTCCCCCAGGGGTATGTGCACACTTTTTTCTCTATCTTTTTCTCGCAACCAAATACCTCTCTACCCCTTCCGTGCAGCATTCTTTCTTGCTTTCTTTGTGCAATCCAATTTGTTTTCAAAGCCTTCGACGCTGTCAATATCTGCCTGCTTTCGGACGGCTCTTGTGCAATTGAAACTCTTTTCTGCGCAATCTTTAGATGGATATTCTGCTTTTCAGTCTGCTCTTTCTCGACAATATACTTTACTCTTCGCTGGTCTATTAGACTGTTTCGTTGCTGCCTTAATGTTTTATCCAATGGCAATTCTCAAGCAGTTGCTTGGCATTAAATTCGGATATCATTCTCGGGTATAGTACCCAGATGCGGTTCCCGATTTTCGTCTTAGATGTCCTTCCCGATTGTTATTCCCGATTGCCGCTCCCGATGCCTTCAGGATACCCATTCCCGAAGGTTGTCCACGGATATTATTCAGTTATTCCTGGATATAGTTCTTGGATGTTTGATATGGTTCCCGAGTGTTCTTAGATATTGTTCGTATGTGCCTTGAACTTGCGAATATCCTCTTTTCTTTCTGCGAATGCCTCGAGGAGGCGGTGTTACTGCAAGCCGCCAACCCAAAGGCTCTGGGAGACAAGTAGACTTCCTAGAAGAATTGAGATCAAGGCTTCCTAACTTTCACTTTTTAATTGCGTAATCCGATGCTAATGAGAACTTAGAGGACCATGCCAGATTACTACATTCGGCCATCGAATGCCACAGAGCAATGTCTACCGTGTTGAAGACACCTGTCAAACGGCGTCCAGCAATGTTTGACTCCCACTAACATTGCTTTCTCTACTTCACAAGGACGCCGTTTGACAGGTGCAGAAGCAGCAAATTTACAGGGAATAGACTTTGAACAGGTCATCGTGACGAACATTACCGAGTCGCTTTTGCAAGACTGGGGAGACTACCCAGTAGTTGTCGTTGTCCTCGCTCTCATCAAAGAGAGACCCGCGCCTTCGCCCGAGGAAGCAACACAGGACAGTGCTGAAATCCCTGCTGGCGAAATTCCAACCCAGGCGACCCTGGTCATCATGCCACCCGAATCTTGTGAAATAGTAGAAGAGCGACATCGGGAAGTTCGTGCCAGAACTCCTTGAAAGCATTCTCGTCATTGAGAACCCAAACAATTTCGCGAAGATAACCATCAAAGAAATCCAGAAAGCCAAAATCGTCCTAGGCCGCATGACCGAGTCACCAAGTCATGGCGACAACTGATCATTCAGGGTGTTGAAAATGAAGATTCCACTTGCGTTCTAGTTCAGGGAAAGAAGTGCAGCATTTCAGAGTATAATGGCGGAGTGATTGACGAGACAAGGTGTAGAGATCAACGCAGAGCTCGAGGCCACAAGATCATCGAGATCTGAGGATGAGCAAAGACAATGGCTTGGAGGAGTGAAGAAGATCGAGGCAATGATCGGGGATGGCAATTGGAGGAAATGTAGAGCCTGTACATATATGGAAGCAATGAAGAGAGCTTTCACCGAGGCCGCTTCGGCGCGCATCCCCATCATCGTGACTGTGAAATCGTGATGGAGGAAACAGATAAGACATCCAAGGTGAGTGTCCCGGGAGACCTCCGCCATCGGCGACTGCTAACCTGCTTCAAAGCAGAAGTCAGGGCCAATTTGTGCAACTTGTGGCTTTCCAAGCCTTCTTCGAGGCCACTTCGACAACCTTTGGCGGAAATCCGGGACGCTGAGACACCTTGTGAGTCTGCCGCTTCACTTCCAAGATTCAGAACTGACCCATTCAAGGCCTACTATCCACTGGACTCTTCCCGCCATCGAAACTGCCACACCTCGGCCCCGTAGGAACTCGACCTTAAAGCCGTCGTCAACATGCTGACGAAACATTTGAAGAAGTCAAAGCACACTCCGAAACCATGTTCCACCTCTTCTCGTTCACATCCGCATCCTCGCGTCTCCTCAAAAGGAATACAACTCCAGCTTGCTTCAATATTCTCCCTGGGCTGCTCGGCTGCTTTCTCGTACGGGCTTCTCCCAAAGATCTGAGCCATCGTCAACACCACATGACTCTCTTGCGAAGTTTGGTTGTCGGTATCGCTGGCTTCAGCTTTGCTCTCTGCAGCAGTTCACATGCAAGGACGGAGACTTGATCAAGTCACAAGGCTGTCCGAAAACCAACAACCACCTTGTGGAGTTCTCTGCAGCGAGACAGCACGGCGCACTTCAAGGTAAGATTCCTCGCTAATAGTTTGACTCCCGACGAACCGAGAATGCAGCCAAAGTCAAACAGTGCGCGATTGGCGACCAGTCAAACGTTCCTCTCTGTGTTGAGACGGTCTTCGGATCTTCCGCAACCTCTGATTCCCGACACTCTCCTGTGTCAACGCTGAACCAACAGATCTCTCTTAGAGAGATCGATGATTGTCGGCTACTCAGGCTGGCTCTCCTGATCAACCAAAACTTCCCGGCAACATGGTTGGTCAGGAGGAGCCATTCCCAGAGCCTGACAACCACTCGAAGCTCAATCGCTCCTGCCAAAAAGGGAGATGGTGTTGATTGGGGGGTCCCGGTGTCGGACCTCAATCCATCACAACACCAACACCATCTCCCTTTTACCATCACCACCATCACCCAGCGCATCTCTCCTCCTTCCAGCAGGCATTCTCCACTACATTTGGTCTTTTGACTTGGTGACACATCTTCTTCCTGATCCTTGACTTCACACTCCGTCGAGTCTGGCGGAAAGCGGGGCTCGCTCATCTCCAACCGAGCTTCAAGCCAGCAGCGCCAAGGCCCGCGCTGCTTCAAAGGCGCCGATCGACGTAGCCAACAAGCGATGGCATTCGTTCTTGGTGTCAATGCTGAACCAACAGATCTCTACATGGGATCGACGGCACTTGCTGACTCTGGCCAAGTCTGCCATTCTCTCCCCAGAGAGTGGTGGAGCTGGCGTCATTCCCGGCTCGGAGGATCTGCTACCTACAATCAGCAAGGTTCATGATCCGTTCGTCGCCTCAAGCAAGCCGAAGGGAGGCGGAAAGTTGTCTGCTACGGCGTCAAACCTTCCAGCCGTTCGGACTTTGCCGCAACTTTGAACCTTGGCTCGTTCATAGCCACCAAGTCGTCGGCTTTGTGTCAATGCTGAACCAACAGATCTCTTCATGAGATCGTAAGCACTTGCTGCCTCTTTCCAAGTCTGCTTCCCTCTCTTCGGGGAGTGGTAGAAGTAGAGCTATTCCCGACTCGGAGGATCCTACATACACAATGGGCATGATTCATGATCCTTTCATTGCCTCAAGCAAGCCGACGGGAAACGGAAAGCTGTCTACAACTGCATCAACCTTCCAAGCTTCCTGTCAGCGAAGGATGAGGCACACTGAACAGAGTTGGGCACTATTCAGAATTGGTTGGATGCTGCAGGCTGGGACGAGAAGGCGCCAGAGGTTGTCGAAGCAAGGCAGAAAGGAAGCCGCAGAGAGGTTGGAGAGAGCAGGAAAGAAGCCTCGACTCGGTTCAATCTTCCAACTCATTGGTCGCTGTGTCAATGCTGAACCAATAGATCTCTATATGAGATCTTCAGCATTTGCTGACTCTGGCCAATCGCCAGGGAACTTCTAGAGAAGACGCCTGGTCAGTACAAGCAGGATGATTGGAAGCTATTCTATCAGCCGTCTGCAACTTCCTCGTCATTTCAACCGTTCGGATTGGCCGCAACTTCGGCTCATTTGTAGCCACCAAGTCAACGGATTTGTGTCAATGCTGAACCAACAGATTCCTTTACGGGATCACAAGAAGACCGTAAGAGCTACAATACTCGAATCCAAGCCATATCACTAATTAATCTCTAGTTCGATGAGGGCAAGGGCCTTACCTGGCACTGCATCGTTGGACGCCACTTTGGCTCGTTCGTCACCCACGAGATAAAGCACGGACTCGATCGAAAGTTGAGGAAAAGTTGTCGGCTACTGCGTCGACATTCCAGCCCTTCGGTTTCGGCTTCAACTTAGCTTCGCTTCAATCGACCTAGTCTGTTGTCATTGTGTCAATGCTGAACCAACAGATTCCTATGGGGAGTCATAACTTTGACCAAGTGAAGGAAAGATGTCAGCAATTGATGACAGCTCTGGTCATTTGCCACTCACCTGATCACGCCCGATCAGCTCTTGGAATTGAGCAGAGCTGTCATCAATTGCTGCATCACGCACACCTCACGTCTTCTCAACCACTACACCTCCTACCTTTCAACTCTTTGCGCGAACCAGATTTCACACCCAACAAACAATTTCACTTCGCCATGCTTGAGTGTGTCAGTGCTGAACCAACAGATTCCTACATGAAATCACCAGATATCCGAAGGAAAGCCGTCTGCAACTGCTCCCTCGTTTTCTGGCGGACTCGATTGCCATAACATATCGGTCGCTGACGTTCACAATGCTATGGAATTCCGAGCTGCAGTTGCTCAAGACCACGATAACATATCGGTCGAATTCATCCAAATCAAGGATTCGAACGAGGTAAGTTCAGCGTGAGGTGCAACTTTATATCTTGCATGCAACTGATATGTTGACAGATCAATGGCCCCTTGGCGACCGGTGCTGCTCCGGCTATTAAACAGGTAATCGTCCATGTTCAAGACCCTGTCAGTCGCGATCAAGAACTCTCGAGGCCCCGAAGATGGCTCTTCCGCGATCCGGATCGACTGAGTACCTTGAGTCCATCATTGCACGACTCTGCTATTCCGATACTGAACTAATAAGCTGTCACTTGCGACCAGCGACAATTTGTAGAAGAAGTTCGAGCTCATCTGGATACAAAAACTGATCCATTCATGCTTGGCAGAAGCTTCTCGATTGAGAATCAGGAACTTTGCCCTCGTCGCAGAGTTCCACAATGTTGCCCATGACAAGCTTCCTATCCAAGAGCTACATAGAAAGGTCATTGGGGACTCGCCCGGTTCGATTCAGTACTTTGAGTGTATCGTCGCACAACTCTCCTGTGTGAATGCTGAACTAACAGATTTCCACTTGGGATCACCGAGCCTTGCTGAGCAACGACTGTTCCCCAACTCCCCATTAGGAACGGTCCCGAACGAAGATGCAAGAAGAGGAAATCCATGCCTCCAATACCTAAAGGTAAAAGCCCTTCTTGCATCTTCCATGCCCAGCAATGCAAGAGCTGATGACCGAAAAGTAAGCTCCTTTGCAATTTATTGAGGGAAAGGGTGACGTTAACTTTCCCAAGGTTCAAGTTGCAGAACCACATCATTCATAGCGCATCGCGGACCATACGTCATACCAGCAATGGCCACATAACGAGGCAAAGGGAAGGGCGATTCTCCACCGACAGCACCTCCCCAACAAGGTTACCGAAGCCGATGGTAAGAGCCCTTCAAAGCATAAACTGCTTGAAAATGAAACTAACATAAAAAGACGCTTCAGGTCCGGTTTGGAACTACAAGATACCTGGTCCCTCTTTCTCGACTCGATGTTTCAGGGATCTTTGCTGCGTGGTGGTTGGTGGGTCATTTGGTCTTGGTAAGTCTCGAAGTTCTTTGACCCCCTTTGATTCGTGGACTTGGCACTCATGTGCTGCGCCCTGCACTATACTCGAAGAATATCTGTTGGTGTCACATTTTTTGTCGCTGTCGCAGATGTTGTTTCTGTCGAATCTCCCCTTGCCGATCTGGTTCTTATCGTCTGTCCTCGAGACATCTTTTGGACGTTAGCTAATACCCTTAAAGAAGAGTCTGAACCGGCAGCATTGAAGAAAGTAACAGCCACATGGGACCCAACCTGATACAACGTAGTTCTGCTTGTTGTAGGCGGTCCCCATCTCCAAGTGTCATGCCTCAGCCAACGAGTTCTGCTTATTGTGGGCGGTGCTTGGAGACTGGTGGTGAGGTGGTTGCCTTTCTGATGCAAGAACAGAGCATCGCGGAGTGCCTCAGCGACGCTGGTTATTATACCATCTTCGTTCGGGTTGATACCAAA
>Ga0302140_10006287_pt1 | contig 14911 bp, 20 predicted proteins | sample I_Bog_E1_1_FD_202095 | JGI IMG/M metagenome (GOLD analysis project Ga0302140, IMG submission 202095) | Peat permafrost microbial communities from Stordalen Mire near Abisko, Sweden - I_Bog_E1_1 | ecosystem: Environmental > Terrestrial > Soil > Wetlands > Peat | place: Sweden: Abisko, Stordalen...
GAGTGGTCGTCCAGTTTCGTCACATCACCCGGCGGAAGCCCGGGTGCCACCGCCGCCGAGGAGCGCCCCGAGGCCCAGCAGGTAATTCTAATTCTCGACCTCACCCCAATTTTCGGTGCTGCCGCCGGAGACGAGCAACGTGGCGCACAGGGCCTCCGCCTTGCCGTCGCCAAGTTCGGATCAAGCGTGGGTCCGAGGCACTGCCTCGGCGGGGCCTGCGGGTGGCGAAGGCCGATTGGATCCTCCTGTGCCTGGCCCACAACCTGAAAAAGCTCTACGTGGCAAAGAAGGCGGGGTAAGGGCTCGCGGGACCTCCCATCACCACCAGGGATGCCTCAAGGGCGCCAGGAGGCTATCGCTGACCAATTCAAAAAGCCGCAAAGCAACAGGGTCCTAAGAGATTCCTATAGCAGCCTTGGCATCCTGGTTTCCATGCTTCGCAGCTAACAGCATATATTGTATTGCCTTCTCTTGATCTTGTTTTACCCCTTTTCCATGGTAATACGAAACTCCCAGCTGAAATTCGGCATCCCCAATTCCATCTTTGGCAGCAATTAGCCAATGCTTAACGGCATTCTCAATATCAGGTTCATCCGAGTCAATATTGATGTAAAAATCACCAAGCAAGCTGTGAGTCATCGCCTCGGGAGAAGTTGATTTTTTGATTATGTCTGAGAATTGTTCCTCTATTATTTCCTTGTCGCATTGAAAAATAAGGGGTTCAATCTCTTTATGATTTCTCATGGATTTTAGCGTCCCGGTTGCTTCTGAGAATTCATGATTTTTGATGTAATAACGAATTAGGATTAATCTGAAAGATAGATTGTTTGTGCCAAAAATATCAATGCCGCGTTGCAATATTGGCTTAAGCTCTTCTAATAATTTCAACGCTAATAGGGTTTTACCAAAAGTGCAGATAACTGTTAAATCAGATGGAGCACGACCGTATGCAAACGCAGCGTATTTGTATGCTAGTTTTAAATATTCTATTTTAATGTTTTCTTTCTTTTCCGCAAGAATCAAAGACGCCTCTGCAATGTTACCCGCAGCCTGCCAATCATTTTGGTTGATATTAATTGCTTGTTCGGCGTATATTTTTGCTTTTTCTTGATTAACCGGCAAAAGGTAAGAAGAGAGATTGCACAATAATGTTCCCAATGATTCTTTGTCATCAGCATACCATGCGTACATTTCAAGGGCAGATTCCAGCTTGTTAATTATATCATTAAGTTTTGTCTGATCAAAAATTACTATTTTTTCTTTATTATTTGATTTGATGTATTCATAAGAACATTGAATCAAATTTACCAAAATGTGTAGGTTAAATGGATATTGGGTGTGCAGCAATTCCAATATTGTTTTAGCTTCAATAAAATTTTCTGCGCCCATAAGAGCAACGGCTTTTCTGTCTAATTCGTATAATTTGTTTTCAGTATATAACACAGGAGGTGTTATTATTGTTTTAGTTTTCATGGTTTCAATAATTTCTTGGAAAGTTGGACGTCTTTCTGGTCTTTTATCTAGACAAGCCAAAGCCAAGTTCCTTTTCCATGATTTTGTGAAGATATTTTCTTTAATTGAAAATTTAGGTGTCCCTAGAACGATCTTTTTTGCTGCATCCTCGACGCTCGTTATTGGACTATCAATGAATGGGTGTCTTCCAGTCAAAATCTTAAATAAAATAACCCCAAAGGCAAAGACATCGCTCTTTTTTGATGCTAAACCATATACAATCTGTTCCGGAGCCATATGTGAAATGGTTCCACTAAATGATTTAATCGTTTCAGAATCGGTTGGTTTTTTTTGAGTGATAATTTTTGAAAGCCCAAAATCTGATATCACCCAGTTCTTATTTTTTGAAAATAAAATGTTTTGTGGTTTTAAATCAAGGTGAAGCATTGAGCATTTTTCGTGAAGAACACATATTCCAGAAGCGACGTCAAATAGTATTTTATCAATTTCTTCATCTGTTAATGAATTTTCTATTACATCGGAAAGCGATTTTTGGCAATACTCTAACACGATTACCTTTTCATTTTCAACATTTTCAATGCCTATAATCTCAATAAGGTTTGGATGTGCAGGTAAATTAATTAGCTTTAACCCCTCTTCAATTGCTTCTTCACTTTGGCCCGATTTGATAAATTTTAAAGCATATTTTGTATTTTTTCCGTCTCTCACGATCAATACTTTCCCAAATCCACCTTCGTGGGATTCAAGTATTTCCAATGGAGATAATGAGATCGAAGCAATGACAAGGTTCATGAATCCTCCTTGGCCCGCTTCATGATAGCTCTTCCGCCACTTACGCGGAGGGTAAGCTGCCAGATCCAGTTGGGTCTGGTTTGAGTTCATGGTTTGAGTCCTTCATGTGTGGGTGGGTGACACTACTGGGGCACGGGCCTTTCAATTTGCATCCCGGAGGTGGACCAACTCGTGGGCAACGATGTACTTGACAATCCTTGAGGTTGACGGCGCCGTCGGCCATGATCCCTTCGGCGAACAGCGGGAGGTCATCGGTGCGGGGGATGGCGGTCATCGCTTGGGCCTCGGGGGTTCCGGGACGACCCCGGTGGTCTTGCAGTAGGGGCATGGCCGGAGCCGGGCGTAGTCCAGGTGCTTCGTGCCGCCGCAGTGGGTGCACTTCGTGGACTTCCGCCGGGGGTTCTTCCTGCTCTTGGGCATCAGAACCCGGCTGCCCGGTAGGACAGGGCGCCCTCGTTGGCGATCTCGAACTCCAGGAACTCCGGGTGCTCGATCAAAGGCCGTGCCACAGTCCGGGTTCAGCGTCTTGGCCTCTTCCAGCAGACTGGTCGAAGCCAGGCCTCGCAGGGTGGCCCCGTTGACCAGGGCTTCGGGCTCTCGCACTGTCCAATCCTTTTCCAGCGTCAGCATGATTCGTTCCCCTGAATGGCAGGGGCCTCCTCTTTCCATGAGAACCAACTTGATTTACAGGAGCCCTTCGGCGAAGGAATGTCACGCGGCTCCCCGGCCCCGGCGCGTGCTTTGGTTTCGCAGCCAGCCCGGAGTGCGGGCCGGCTGCGGCTTGAACTCCTGGCCTAGGAGGTCTTGAAGCGTTTCTCGCTTTCAGCCATCAGGACCTGGAACGCTTCGTCCTCCGAAACGGATCGGCCCAGCTGGGCCTCCAAGGTCCGCTTCCGGGCCATCAGTTCGCGCTGGAGCGCCTGGATCTGGCGCATGCTCCGCTCTCCATCGGCTGAAATATTCTCCGGTGAAAGCTGGTTCCAGATGCCAGCGATCTCCCGGAGGATCTCTTCCTGCGTCTCGGGTTCCTTCCCTCCGAAAAGCTGGTTGAGCGTCTTGGGCTGGCCGGCGGCTGGGACCGCGGCCGGAGCGCCTTCGACCAGCTTCTGAACCACGTAGCCCTGGGCCGCCTTTCGGCGTTCACCGCGGTTGTTCTCGAAGAGCACCGGGAATTTGGGCCGGCCCGGCACGAAGTCCAGGTAGGTGCCGATCGTGCCATCCCGAAGGACCACCTTCTCGCCGGGATTGACGAGGTCGCCGTTGGGCAGGCGCATGGGCATGCCGGTCCGGACGGTGGCCTCCTCGCCCTTGCTGCTCCGCAGGGAAGCGATATCCACGCTGCCCACCAGGGCCAGAACCGTCTCCGGCGCGCAGACCCCGCCCTTAGCAGTGTCGAGCGTTTCGCACTCGACCGAGTTTCGCGGTTTCGCGGGGTTCAGCCCCGTGATGAGGTAAGCCTTGCCGTTACGCAGAACCGCCAGGTTCTTGCCGGCCGCCAGACCGCTCTGGATGTCACGCAATTCCATGAAAACCTCCGTGTGAGACCGAACACCAAATCAGGCTGGTCCTGCCTCTCCCCAGTTCTTCTTCGCCGAAGGAGGGAGCAGGTCCGCGCGCCCAAGAGGGCGCGCCACCTTACCTCACACCAAGCCCGGGAAGGCCTGGGCCGCCTCGTCCGTCATGAGGCTGAGGAACGTGCGATATTCCCGCTTCCCCGTGGCCGGGTGCGCCCGGTGCCGGAACTCATGCTGGTAGCGCCCCACCAGACGGCCGGTCTCGATCCTGGCCGTGCCCATGTACTGCCAGCCCTCGCCGCAGGTCTCGTTGTAGGCTTCCGGCCCGCCCGGCAGCGCGTTGAAGGCCTGGTCAACCTCCGGGTGGTCGACAGGCAGGAAAAAAAGGGTCTTGAGGGACGCGACAGCGGCCATGGGGCACCTCCGCCTCCAGTTTCAAGGGCCATCAAGCCATAGCCCCTTCGCCGAAGCCTCGTCTCCTACCCGTTCCGGGACAGGTCGGAGATCGGCAAGGGGAAGAGCCCAGAAAAGGCCGGGCCCTTCCCGCCTGCAAGGCTACGAAACCTGGGCGAGACCCTCGGGGTCGCGGAGGAGGCCAGCCGCCATCAGGAATGCTTCGATCTTCGCCAAGGCCTTCAGGCTCGTTCCCAACCATGGCTTCCTGAAGGCGTCCCGTAGCTGCGGTGGCGAGGGCCGTATCGCTTTTCGACACGTAGACCTTACTGAATAGAATATGCAGCCGCCGCAGTCCTCTCCCTTCAGGCACCCTTCAGGCACCCTTCAGGCAGAGGTTAGGTGGTGACTCTTTCTCTTGTTCGTAATATTTTCGTGTAGGATAGTTTCATGCAGATTGGCTTCCGAACTCGTTGCTACCCACGGCCTCACATGGTCGGGGTGCTGGCGCAGTGGATCGGCTGCCAGCGGGTCGCAGGCAATGCCAAGGATGCCGAGGTCAACTACCTCCTGTGGCTGCGCAAACGGGCCATTCTGAGTCCGTCCTGGAACGATGCCGACCCTCAGGAGTGCGGCTTTCCCCTGGACCAGACCTTCTCCCAGTTCAAGACCGAACTGGCTCCCTGGCTGTCAGCGGTCCCATCCCAGGTTTTGCGCAATGGTGTGGTCCGCTACAAGCGCGGTTGGACCAACCACCTGAAGAATCCAGCCCATTTCCGGCGGCCCCGGCGCAAGAAGAAATGGGACTGCAACTCGGTATGGCTCACCCGGGAACTGTTCCGGATCGTTGGGCCGGGCCTGGTGGAACTCGGGACGGCAGCTCACCCCATGGGCGTCCTGGCGTTCATCCAGCACCGGGAGATCTCGGAACCGAACAGCATCACGATCACCCGGACCCGATACGGACATTGGTTCCTCAGCTATGCTTCGGACGCCCTCGCGGGTCCGGAGATGCTTCCGGGGAACGGTTGAAGGCCCTGGCCAAGGAACCGGGTCTGGCCAACAAGGTCCAGGGTATCGACCGGGGCGTGGCCGTCAACGCCGCCTGCTCCGGTGGGGCGATGTTCAAGATGAATGCCGAGGCCCAGGAGCAGATCAAGAAGGTGGAGAAGCGGCGGAGGCACTACCAGCGTTCAGCGGCTCGGAAACCCCTGGGTTCCCGCCGGCGGGACAAGGCCATCAGCCACGCCTCGCGCTGCTCAGCCCGAATTGCTTCGATCCGGCAGGATTTCCTGCGCAAGACTGCCTTCATCATCGCCAAGGACGCCCCGGAAGTCACAGCCTTGGAGGACTTGAACCTCAAGGGAATGACCCGCCGGGCCAAGGCGAAGCGGGATGAGGGCACCGGGAAGTGGCTGCGCAACGGTGCCGCCCAGAAGTCCGGGTTGAACAAGGCCCTGGCCAACGCTGGGCTGGGCAATTTCAAGACCTACCTGGACCAGGCTCTACACAAGTTGGGCAAACTGCTCATCGGTGTTCCGGCCCACCACTCCAGCCAGGAGTGTTCGGCCTGTGGATTCACGGACGAGGGCAACCGGCCTAACCAGGCTACCTTCCTTTGCCAGCGGTGCGGGTTTGCGGACAACGCCGACCTCAACGCGGCCAAGGTCATTCAGAAGCGCGGAATTGCGCTCATTCTCTCCGCCGGGACGGCGGATGGTGCTCGCCGAGTTCCCAAGGGACGAGGGTCGGTAAGACGGATCAAGGGTGAACAGCCTTCCGCTGCCTCTGTGAAGCGAGAAACTCCTTCCTTTCGTCAGCGCACATGCGCCGCGTAGGGGGGGGAGAGTTCATGAGAAATGTAGCTCAAGGCCACCTCCTGCCCCAGCTTCCCACGAGGCAGGAGGGAATACGCCTTCGACGAAGAGAACTGGACTTACCGCTCGTCCATGTACGGCAAGTCCCTGCCGCAGTACCTGCAGATTATCGCGGCCAACCGTATGGTCTCAGCGCACCAAGGACAGGGCTTGAGCGGACCATCGCCGGCATGCGTGGATGCATGCGGATTGTCGATGGCCTGGTCAATGATCTCCTTGATTCGAATGGCATCCTCTCTGGAATGCCCGTAGCTGTACATGGGGTCCGTGCCGCCAGTGGACTCCAGAAGGATGTTGGACCACATGACTCCGGTCTGGATGTGCACGCTGGCCACCCGGCTCAAGTGGATGGTCATTTCGTTCTCGGTGAACCAGGTCCGCTTCCGCCTGGTCACAGCCGTTTCGGAAATTTCGAGGATCGTCGGGAAAATGTGATTCCCACGGGTCCACCTGCTCGCGATAAAAAGTTCAGTATCCATGCTGAGAGTTTATTCGAGCCCAACACAGGGCCTGCGCAAAGGCGCGGTGCGCAAAATCACCGTCCATGCGCAAAAAGAAAGTAGCTGGGAGGCCCCGCCAAACGGTTCCCCCGTCTATTCCGCTTCCGCATCGCGCAAACCTTCGCCGAGGTTTTCCTTCCCAACAAAAAGAGACGAAGCCGGCGGCGGCCGGCTCCCTCTTCGCTCACGTGTTCAGGCAGCCAGCGTGTTTTCCGCCGCCGGCACCACCAGGTTCTCCCACTCCAGATGGCTGATGCCCAGCAGGGTTCCGCCCATGGCTTCCATTTCGGTCGCCCGGTCGTAGGAGGCGACGTCCTGGGCGCAGCGGGTCACGGCCTGGATCAGGCCGAACAGGGAGCGCTCCTCCCGCCCCAACTGGGACAGGATCGCACTCGCCTCGCTGTCCAGCAGGCCCAGCTTCCGCCGGATGCGCAGGACCACCACCTCCAGGTCCAGGGCGGAGGGGATGGCCAGCCCCCTGGTGATCCGCAGTTGGTCCAGCAGGCCCTTGAAGTTGGCTTCCGACAGGGCCACCCGGATGCTCTCGCGGACCCTCCGCTGGAGTTCCACGAAGCTTGGGGCGACCTCGTTCATGGCAAGGCCGGTGCCCTCCTGGGCCATGACCACCGAGCCCACGTGGCGCCGCCGGTACGAGGAGAGGGAGGTCCCGACGATAAGCCCGTTCCGGCAGGCCAGGCGATCCAGCATCGAGTCCGTCCTGATCTGGCCCATCCCGACCTCGGAGGTGCTGAAAGCGAACCCGCCGCGGACCACATCACCCTTGGAGACCTCGCCCTCCAGGGCCGGCGTGATGACCTTGACGTATAGGCTGGAACTGTTGACGTGGGCGGACTCGACGTTGAGGCCCAGGGCTTCCAGTTCCGGCAGGAGGATGGCCAGCAGCTGGTCGCCGTCCACCCGCAGGAAGCGTTCGCTCAGAAACGCCCTTGCCTGCCCGTCCAGTGTCCGGATTATGCGGGACTTCTCCGTCTCCGCGAGGTGGCGGTTCACGCTCAGGTCCAGGAGGTCGCGGTGTTCACGGCGCAGCCGGTCGTAGTAGCCGGCGGGGATGCGGAGGGTCGTGGCCAGCTGGTGCTGGCTGTGGTCGGAGAGAGGAAACTCCTTCCCCTGGAAGCGGAGGACCTCGACCGCGGTCGGGCCAGAGGCCTGGAAGGACAGGGCATTCTGCGGAACGATGTAGTCCTCGCGCCGGTCGGCCATCCGGGCAACCTCCGCCTGCAGTTCGGCCAGGGTCATATCCTTCTTCATGGGGCACCTCCAAGAGCGTCTTGCTCTGGGGAATAGCTTCCGATGCCGCCCTGGGCAGTTTCCTTCGCCGAAGAGTACTGTCTAATACTTAGAATCTTTGGGGATGGGGACGATCTCGAATTCAAACATCTTGCGTTTGTTTCTCCTGGCATGGCTTTGCAGAAAGATTTTCGCACTCCCTTTGGTTGGAAAGCGTTTGGTAGATCGCCCGGTTTCATCTTTTAAGTCTTCGCCTTTTTGGTAATCCACAATCTTAAACACCTTGGATTCCTCCACTGGCTAGGGCTGGGAACGCTTGTTGTCGGTCAGATATGACGGAACGTGGCGGCCAAATGAGGCGCGAAGGGCGGTGCGGCGCATCCTACCTACCAGGAACCTTCAATTGGAGTGTGGATCAGCCTTACGGCCGTACGGCCCTTTACCGTGTCGTAGGCATTTAGTTCTTGGGGCATTTGTTTGGGATAGCGTTTGAACCAATGCGAAGCCGCATGCACCAGATCGCCCATGAGGGGCCTGGAGAGATCCTTGTTGTTCTCAAGCGTGGCGGCCCGCAACTCGTCATCAGGAAGGTAGAAGGCGTCTCCCACCGCCTGGATGTTTTGGCGCATGTTGGGGGCGTGATAGGACCTCTGGAACATTTTCCTCGGAATACGAAACGGGACTTCGGCCCACTGGGCTGCGGCTTCTTGGAAGCAAGGAGCCTGGAAATCGAGCACCACCGAGTCGTGGTAGAGCCAGGAGTGGAACGAGCCTTGCCCGAGGTGGAGAAGAAGGCCATTCTCCACTGGACCCCCAAAGAGGATCTTCGCCGTTCCAATCTCAAGGCTGGCCTTGAAGCCGAAGTGGTCATCGAGAATGCCCAGCGCCATGACCGACATGCTAAGGCAGGCCTCGTCGGGCGTGAAGCCGGGCCTGAATACCCCGCTCTTTATGATCAGGGTTGTGACCACGTCGTAGATCCGTGAGTAGTCCTGCGAAGATATGAGGTTCTTGGTCATAGTTTAACTCTTGGAGATACCGCTTGTTTATCTGTTCTCCTGCGCCCGTTGATCCAAGAATGCAATCACATCTGCGACCAGGTCCCAAAGATCATCTTCGTCCCACTCCCTCCCGACGGCAGCCTTCCCACCGTCGCCACTGGGCCACCGTTCACTTTGCATGCAAAGAAAAGCAAGTCCCAAACTTCTACTCCAGCCTTGGTGAGGGTATGGCTGAGGCTGAAGTCAACTCCGTCAACCTTAAAAGGAAAAGAAACGTCTTCATGGTGGGTCCAACCGTCATCAAACGGCGGGGCATCCGGGAGAGCCAACTCGGTGACGAACTCGTTGGAGGTATGGCGGAGAAGGTCAGACCGAGCCCGATCCCATTTGGCAAGTCCGGCAATTACGGACATCTCCTCTTCCTTGAACTCAGCCATCACATCCTCCGTTTTTCGGCGGCGTGCTGTCTTTAACCTATCGGCAAAGTAATCAGGCATGGCTTATCTCCGGGATCGCTTGTTCTTTGTGTGAATGTCCGGACAACGAGCATTACGACTCGGCGGGGCAATCCAGCGGGATTGGTTGTTCCTTGGCTACGCGGTCCATTTCCGCCTCTCTGGCGAAAAGCTCTTCCCTTGTTTCGTAGAAGGCGGAGAAACCGTATCTACAAATGTGACCGACAGAACAGGCTTTGCAAATGGGGTTTCTGTCGGTGGGAGCGAAAGGCTTTCTGTTGAAGGAAATTATGTTCATGTTCCCTCTGAAATTGAATGCCGAGCAATAACGGTTGTTGCCGGTGGTGTCAGGATTCGCATCGCGCTCAGTGCCCTCTCGGGAGAGTTTTGTCCAGATTCGTGATGTGTTTTCCAATGTTGATCAGTTCCGTCATGCAACGCAGAGCGCAGCCTGCGATGACTATCAGGAGGCACGTTTGTATGATGGTTGGGCTCATGACAGCCTCCATGTAATGAGAACGCTTGGTAGCAAAGCTACATTCCCATGTGGATGCGAATCGTTTCGATATCTCGTGCAGAGTGGCTTCCGCTTTGCAAGATCGCGTTCATGGCGCACCGCCGCACAAGGCTACCTGGGCCTGGGATGAAGGAATCCACCACTAAGTCGGGATAGAACTTGGCAACCCCCTCTGAAATGGAATTCCCGTAGTGCTCAACCAAAAGGTCAAGCGCAACGTTCTCCGGTGCAGTTGCAACCAAGCCCTTCCAGATGATTTTGAAGTCCCGGGTTATCCGCCGTTGGCGAATCAAATTCCCAACATATCCTAGAAGTCCCATCGCTACCTCCTTCTATTACCGCTTGTTATGGTTAAGGTTGAACAATGGTCAACTCTAGGTGTCGAGCGATTCCTCCCACTCGGAACCCATAACCCATGCAAGCGCGGACATCCTCCCACTGAGGAGGCCCCATTCGAAGTCGCTCCATCCGAGGTTCTCTCTCCCGAATTTCTTTTCAATGTCTGCCGCTGCTAGCATTGCCTGGTGCAAGATGGGTTTCTGGGCTTCCGTCAAAAGTTCCTCGCCGCTTTCGATGCGGGCAAGCCAGTTCTGATGCCTGTTCCACCAAACCTTGTCCCAGAACTCGTTGTAGGCATTAGAAATGGCGTTGTCATTGCGTCGCAACAGCAGTTCCCATTCCTTACCTGGATGTTCGTCGTCAGGCAACCATTCCACCTTGTCGCCCTCTTTGCTGTAGCCAATTCGGTGACCATTCGGTCCCACTTCCCCTGGTTGTATGGGGTCTTGGGTTTGAGTGGCGCTTCGACGCCGTTTCGAACCGAGGGTGTGGATTCTGTTGAATTCGCGGTTGAGTTCCTCAATCTCGGACATGAGATCTGGATCAAAACGTGCGATTTCGATACCAGCCTCGCGCAACCGCAACTCACCCCTACCACGAATTCGTGGGTTCGGATCCAGGGTTCCGATGAAGACTCTGCGAACTCGCCTTTCAATGATGCGTTCAACGCAGGGAATTTTTGGATGATTTCGAGAAGTGCAAGGTTCAAGTGTTGTGTAGAGGGTTGAGCCAGCTAGTGTCACTTGGGACAACTTCTTCTCTAGAAGCGTGAACTCTGCGTGCTCCCCGGGGGCAAGCTCTCCACGGAATGCTCCCCCAAGTGATCTCCCGTCGCGAGCAACGACAGCACCGACTTTCGGGGTTATCTTTTCTCCCTCTTTTGTTGAGTTACGGGCAAGCGAGATGGCCAATTCCATCAACTGTCGGTCACTCTCGGGAACCGCTGGTCCAACAATATCAATTTCTGACATAGGAATTTCCTCCGGGGTAACGCTTAATCTCAGCCCTTTGCCTTCGTCCCGCAACGATAGCGCTTACCAAATCTTGCACCAGGTTCCCATTAACACAAAGTTACGATGCATGCTGTTCAAAGGCTCTTGTCATCGCTGGAAGGTTTTCTGTAATCCAACGGGCTAAAGGGAAAATGCGTTCACGATCTTCCTGATTTGGAGAGTCTTCGGATTCTGTATTTCTGATCATTCCGGTCACAATTCCAATTGCACCATCGTAGTTACCGGCCTTTTTAATGTCGATTTGAGCAGACCAACGATCAAGATATTCCTTCACATATTTCCCAGCTAGATCTGCCGCTTCTTGCGGATCGATGGGACGGCCAAAAAACTCGATAGCGCGAGGCATGACATACCTCACGATCAGACGTTGCATTAGGTCATTCAGAACGGCGTCAGCGTTTTTCATCCTCCCGGCAGAAGCAACAAATGCCGTAGCGAGGCTGAACATGAGGTAGCGAAAGGGCGAGTCGGGAAGAAGAAACTTTGGTTTTTGGATGCCATGAGTTTTCTCATCAGTTGTTTGTTCGTATATATTGCAAGCCACCCCGCATACAGCGTTTAATGACTTTTCGTGACTAGGCTTTCCAAACCAGCCCATGTATTCCTCCAATCGGTGTGGTTATGCGCGGTCACGGCGGCCACTATTCAAACATGATCGGTGTTATCGCTTGGTTGCGGTCAATTCGCAAAAGTGTTTCGCCCCTTGCCGTCCTCGTTACACTTCAGCGTCATCGATACCATCCTTCAGGATGGCTTCCACATCGCCGAGGATCCCCTTGTCCTCTGGATCGCGCCACTCCTCGCCGAGCCCGTTGATGACCGAGAATCCGCCCTCGTCCGGATCAAGGCGGTCGTCCAGGACGATCTTGCGATCTTCATCCTTGACCGTGGTCTTCTTCCGGGAAGTGATGTCGGTCCCCCTATAGACCTTCCCGTGCTTGGTCAGGAACAGCACCGCCGCGCCGGAGTCCCCGGCAGGGAGGAAGTAGGTGATCTTGCCGCCGTCTGGAAGCGTGACCACCTCGGCGGTGTGGGTCTTGTCACTAGCTAGGTGCGCGGTAACGGCGTCGATGACCGCCTGGGGGTAGCTGGAAGGGATGGATGCGGCATTGCCGCTGGTGAAGGTGAGACGGTGCATGAAGGACTCCTTTGCATTAATGACGAGGGGGATACCGCTTGTTATCGAGCTGGATCAGTTTTTCCAGTTGATGGTATCGCGCAGTTCCTTCAAAATTGCGACCTCCGCGCTTGGACCTTTGATTGATCCGAAGGATCTCCCTTTGGCATTCACATGACGATTACAGGGATGGACAAGGAGCGCGACCTTCACATTGTGGTCCATCCCCTCGAAAAAGGCAGATACGACCGGACTCCTACCCTGGCGGTCGAGTCGGTATATATCTTCAAGAGAAGTCACTTGCCGCCACATATCCAAGTCTTGGCTTATTGAAGCAACAATTTGGACGGCTTCGAGCCCCAATACCAAAACCAAATTGGGACGCTGTTCCCTGATTTGATGAAGAAGAAAGGCTGAGCACCGTTTGACAAACGCGGAATCAAGAGACCCGGGGAATTTCCCTTGCGCTTTATCCCCAGCCTTCAATCCCATGTATGCATTGGTGAAGAAACATCGCTCAAGTTTAATTCCAGCATTCAAAATAACTTTTGACAGCGGGCCCCAAGTCGGACTCGTCGAACGCTCTGTTCTTGCTTCGAATGATCGGTTATAGCCTTTTTCGCAATCGAAGTTATGCCCAACTACCATCACTCCTCCGATCGGAAAGGCTGGGGGAGGCTGATGCATGGTCTTCCCCCAAAGTCCGTAACCTCCGGGAAAGAAGGCCAGTCCAGGGATTCGTTTCAGGATCGGCAGAACCCCATCTGGATATGGCTCTACAATCTTCGATGTCTCAAATAGCCGATCTACAGGATGAGGCTCAACCATTGTTTGCCCTCTGGGTTTGGTACCGCTTGTTACATTTATACGCACTTTGACCTGTAAAGATTTTGTGTGTGTGAAACCGGTTCCTAAAATGGCGGAAATATATGCTGTATCACTGGGGATCTTCCGCGCCCATGATCGGGCGCTGGAAGATGTAAAGCAGCATTGGCAGATAGCCTAGCAAATAGTCTTGGTCTTGCTGGGATCCGGCCCCGCCGAAGAGGAGGCTGCCCTTCAGCGATGTCTGGAGGTGGTTGTCAAACCGCTCCCCCTGCCTGCCCACATGGGCCATCCCGCATCCCCAGGAATAGATCTCACGGAGAGCAGATACATCCACCCCGAGCTTTTCGAGTTTTCGTCGGACTTCTACCGGCTTCGGCACGTCGTTCCTTTCGTAATCGGTCGCGGCCTCGGGCTTGGTGCAGACGAGCCAATGGAAGGCGATCGCCTCCCACGCACTGCGTTCGCAAATGATGGCGTCAACCGTCATCCCAGCCTCTGCCAGGATCAGCCCAGAGTATACGTGATTGAAGACCTTGCAACTCAACTCCAGCCGGACGTTCCGGTCGAGCGAAGGGGGCCGGCACTCAAGGTCGGCGATAAACTTGTTGAAGTCTGAGAAAGCTTGGTTCAAGCCATCCCGGTGCTTTCGGATTGCCCTTTGGGCTCCGAGACGGATGCTTTTGGTGTGGGCCTGGAGGCCGCTAAAGTTGTAACGGGGAGAGCCCACGAGTTCCTCCATATTCCCCTGAGTCCGTGAGTAGGCTAGCCCGTTATTCGACTCAAACCTAATTATTTTAGTGATAAGGATGGATATTATCTTGCATCGATTTTCACAACGGCTGTGAAAGGAAAACTGAGGTGGCGGAATGGGACACTAGGTGGATTGAATGGGCAGGACAAAGGGGCGCGGGATGCTCGAGCAATGTCCACAGGGGGTGGGTCGGAGCGTTCGTTCCAGGGGGAGTAGATTAATGGATACGGCCCCTCCAGGCGGGCCCCTTTGCCATCTTGCCTTCTAGTAATTCTTCGGGCGCTCAATCCGAAATGGCCCAGGCGCCGACCTTATGCTTCGCTAAGACAGGTTCCGTACAAGGAGGTCCGGGGCTCCTTCGGTTCGCACTGCGTAAAAATCAGAGACTAGTGTTTCGCAAACGTAATGCATTCCCGATGACTGAAACGGAACTCAGACTCATGGCGGCCCCGGCAATTATCGGGCTGAGCAGCAACCCGAAGAACGGGTAAAGCACTCCGGCTGCCACTGGAATGCCCAGCCCGTTGTATATGAAGGCGAAGAACAGGTTCTGGCGAATGTTGCCCATGGTGGCGCGGCTGAGGCGGATGGCCCTGGCAATGCCTCGGAGATCCCCCTTCACGAGGGTGATGCCAGCGCTCTGCATGGCAACGTCGGTACCAGTGCCCATGGCGATGCCGATCTCGGCCTCGCTCAGGGCGGGTGCATCGTTAATGCCGTCGCCCGCCATGGCCACATGTTTACCTTCGGCTCGCAGTTTCTTCACATAAGCCGCTTTCCCAGCTGGTTCGATCTCCGCTTCCACTGCGTCCAAACCCAGTTCCTTGGCCACGGCATCAGCGGTTCGTTGGTTGTCGCCCGTAAGCATGACAACCTTGACTCCAAGCGCGTGGAGTTCCTTGATGGCCTCGGCGGTGGTGGCTTTGATCGGGTCGGCCACTGCGAGAACTCCGGCGGGTTTGCCATCGATGGCCACGAACATGGCGGTCTTGCCTTCCTCCTGAAGCTTCGCAGCCTTGCCCACTAGCGGCTCCAGGCCAATGACCTTCTCATTGCGCAGGAAGTCCGGTTTGCCGATCAGCACCACCCGGCC